>Ga0126342_10016058_pt1:0-7500 | contig 13076 bp, 12 predicted proteins | sample Cyp1metagenome_FD_92528 | JGI IMG/M metagenome (GOLD analysis project Ga0126342, IMG submission 92528) | Coral microbial communities from Lord Howe Island, Old Settlement Bay, Australia - Cyphastrea 1 metagenome | ecosystem: Host-associated > Invertebrates > Cnidaria > Coral ... | reverse complement strand
CCTCCTGTGGTAACTCGGGTGTCGTCGTTCCGGGCCGCCCGGAGTCGTTGTGTTTGTTTTTTCTCCATGGTTTTGGACCGGAAGAATCATGGTTTATTTGAGGGAAATCATCCCCCCCATGTTTGGCCCAACAATTCAGGTTAGTGAAATATGATGATTTACCGATTTACCCAGAAAAATGGGGGGCTAAGCGGCTAACCATTAAACAGATTTGATGTTTTTTTTTTTCATTGTCCTGGGATTTGGACATATGGGGTGGAGCATCACATATATATGGGGGGTTAATCTGATTTGTCCTGGAGCCGAAGTGGATGGTGTAAACATGTGTAAACCATGCCCCAATTCATGAGTCAGACCAGGTCAGACCTACCCCTCCGCCGCAGAATTGGTTATTCCCAGACTATTTGGGGTCAATTCTTGGGTTTTCCACCATGACTTCAGTTTTTTTTTTTAATGGAATACTGTAGTGAGAAGATTATCCGTAATGTCAATGATAAACAGCGGCTCAGCATATCATATCCCAGCTGCAGATGGTTTTCAGGCATCCTATGGGGACTACCACAGTTTGCTTTGGAATATCATGTCCAGGGAACACGCATATATATATATATATATATATATATATGATGTACCTATTCAACATGGTGATTGCCCATGATTTCCATATTATAGCTATGACACATCCTATCCGGAGGATAGTGCACAACAGCGCTACCGTTCAAAAAGTCAAATCAACCATTATTGGTTGACTTACAAGAAGATGGCCCCCCCTCCGTTATAGGTTGCTTTTTAAATCCCATTAACTATATAGTTAAGTTAAGTTATATCATGTCATATCCTCCATAAACCCAAACGTGAAGCGGCACCGTGAACTGTGCATTCGTCGGCAGCGTGGGGCCCTCAGGTGATGGCTACAGGGAAGCCTTTGAAGCCTGCGATGATGGAAATTTGGCACCTGGAGACGGATGCTCTGTGTCTCGACAAGGCTAAGGCAAAAAGGCTATGGATCATAAAACATGGCTTGTGAAAAACAATGATTATTCATGTAAAACAAACATATTGTTTTTTGTTGATTTTTGGATAATTCATTATTGATTACTTGGCGTTTGTTTTCTATGGCAATGATGCAAACATGATGCATTGGATAGTAGATGTTCGGATTTTGCTGTATATCGGTGATTAACATATTTATTCATGTGACATGTTCACTGAAGATGATGATTTTCTCGACGATCACCATGGACCATGACCCATTGATGTTTTAACGGTCAGAGCCATTCTTGCCTGGCCATGTTGTAGACTAAAGGGAAGGATGGACATTTGTCTCTTTGGATTGGTTTCAGGGAAAAAAATCAACCGGAAACCATAGATTTCCCCATGACATGGTGGGGTTTCCTGAAAAAAACAACTTACCCTCTGGTAAACTAACATAACTATGGAAAGATCCACCATTTTTAATGGGAAAATCCACGAACTAAATGGTGATTTTCAATAGCTATTTTGAGATAACCAGAGGGTAAATCCGCCAAGTTCGTCCTTTCAACCAAGGAGTACTGCCAGGTGGAGTTTGGCTACGCGTGCCGCGACGTGGCACAGCTGCCGACGACCACCTTGTCACCCAATGATTCGAATGCGACGAGTTCCAGCATGTCCAACGGGTCAGGCGCGGCCTGGGTTACTACAACGTGGGGTTTTCGTTTGATAGTTAATTATATAAGTTTATAACTCCAAGAACTATGGTCAATAATTGGTCAATGGTTTATGAATGTTTATATGTATGTTTCATGATACTTATATCCTTCAGTATCCATGGGGTTAATAAACCAACTTAAACAGATCACCTTTCGGGGACCTCAGCGCCGAGGCCAAATCTCCCTGTGCGAGCCGAGTGTCTGTGGCGATGGCGTGCTGGACAACGGCGAGGACTGCGACGATGGCAACAACGTGAGCTCCGATGGATGCAGCGCTTGCAGCGTGGAGCCGGGCTTCTACTGCACCATGGCGATCTGAAAAAAGGTGGATAAAGATGATGGTTAAACTACGCAAGTAACAGTCTGAAAAGGTTTAACAGACTTACCGTAACCATCCTTAGCCACTTTTTTAGTTAGTTCCTGCTTTTCTGTGCTTTTCTATTTTCATATCAACTGTTGATGCAGTCCTTGGTGTAGGCAGAACACTGGGGAGATCTACGGCATTACTATCTTATTTGTAGTCAGTTTATTGTTTTGTCAAACTCCTGGTCCTGGAGTTGAAAGAATCTTTGTCGCTTTCAATCTTAGTTTTGGCTTGGGCATGGTCAAATCAAAACTCAAATTCCAAGTAATCCAAGTAAATCATCCCGCTGTTGCGTGCCCAACTTTACAAGATCTACTGTTGAGGCTTAATTCTCAAAAGCTGCCTCATTTTCGACTTGAGCGCCACATGTTCCAACTTATGCACTTCGAGGTACTCGCGTGCAGGGCCAGCTCTCCAGTTGCGCAACGCGGTGTGGTGATGGCAGACGTGTGCTGATGTTTGAGGAATGCGATGATGCCAACACGGACTCCGGGGATGGGTGCCGTGGCGGGGAAACCGCAAACACCGCAAGACGTTTGATCAGATATGCAGAGGAACGCCTGAGAAAACGTGGCTGATTTTGTTTTCTAGTGATTTTTGGAGTTGCATTGGAACTCTAGTGATTTGTTGCCGGACCAACTACTGTTGCTGCTCGCCAATTTTCATCCCAGGTGCAGCGCCACTTGCACAGTGGAAGCTGGCTATGTTTGCCAAGATGGGACGGAGATGGTCCGGGACAACTGCCATCCCAAATGTGGCTGGCTGCGTCTTTTAAACATGGTTTCGTTGTGTTTCATATGTGTTGTCAGCTTATGATCATTCTGCTTTTGTGTGAAACATAATTTTGTTGTGTTTGATATCGTTTATTTTTTTTTGTGTTTGCTAGCTGAGGTGGTTCCTTATATTGGCGATGATGATGATCTATGATTAATTATTGCCATGATTATGAAAGGCATTTTTTTCATTGTGACTTTAATTGCAATTATAGATATATATATATTATGATGTGTTAGTATGAATATCATGATGGTGATGACACTCCCAAGCTATTCCTGTGCTCCGGCACCGTCCTGCGGCACCTCCACAGCGTCTCGCCCGCCCAGGCGGTGACGGTGTCAAAGTGCCCAGTGAGGGCTGCGACGATGGGAACACGCTCAGCGGCGACGGCTGTTCGTCCAGTTGCAGCATCGAAATCGGCGGCTCGGCCTGTTGCGCGCCCTTAGCTCAACGGGCGTGCCCTGAGCTTAGCATCCGATAGCATCCGATAGCTAAGTTGACGCGCACAACATCTAATAACTTTGCGAACGTTTGGGTTTATGGAGGATAAAACTGTAGTATTCATGGGGTTATGAGCCAACACACATCACTGGGGTGCCACCTTGTGGGTCGCGACTAGCTACCAGGTGGCCACCCCCAATTGCGTTGGTGTATAACACCATCTAACAGATACATCATGATACATCTATCAAGCCAAGTAGGGCACCACCTTGTATGGCATGGTGATTTAGCAATTTAGCCATTGAAATTGGACTTACATAGCAACAGCAAAATACAAACCAACTATATCTATGTTAATAGATCAATCACGGGTTTTTTTTCTGAGACAATGGATTGTATAATCAGCCATGCCTTGGAAACGCTAGAGAATTGCTGGCATGGATCCAGATCCAGCAATAACGGGAAGATAATGCAGGTATTGTATAGGCTTGGTGGTGCTTGACCATGAAGGATTACGGAAAAATTATGATTGACCATGAGGCTTGGTGGTGACAAAGTAGACTCACATGAAGCCTGCTAGTAGGGCTTCATGTGCGCAAAGTAAGAGTTTGTAAGGAACTCCAACCCCTATGTATGTATACTATATATATATAATTGAATGGAATTGGATGCTTATTGAAGGATTTATTGGGAGCCAGGGATGTTAAAACATGATGAATTCCCTAAGAAATGGTGGGGTAAAAAGCACAGTTGCCCACAAAATCAATGGCATGGGCACAACTACACATTCCCCGGTTCATGAACAAATGCTGAACCAACAAACTATTGATATTGTGTGTGTGTGTTCTGAACTTTGTCCAATCAGTAAGAGTTGAGCCTCACTGTTCTGACGAGCTAAACCTTTGTTTCCCACATTTCTTTAATGTTGTGGAGTCAAATCGGGCAGCCTGATCCTGCAGTGTTTGCAGGCAAATACCACCTTAGGGAGTAAAGCAGTTGCTTTGAATGCGCAAACTGCCTAATTTTCAGCACTATGCTTTTTCGCGGCAAACCAGATTGCCAGCCTGCCCAAAACAGCAAGTTTGACTTCTTTAGTGTGGTTTCATCTGATTTGATGAAACAAAATGAACCACAACCTACCCACGTCCCATATTGGGGGATGGTCATCCCAGCACCATTAGTGATTCATATGTCCATTGGAATGAATCTCATGATGGTGGGATGATCACCCGTGGAGCTGGCAGGTTATGCCTGCCACGGTGGCAACTCCAGTCACCGCGATGAGTGCAATCTCACGGTCTGCGGCGATGGCTACGTGGAGGGCGCAGCTTCTTGGCGGCGGGTCACCTTTTGTCACCCTCCAGTTATGGCCACGGCTATCCGGGCGGATCAGTGGAAAAATGATGGTCATTTCTGGAGTTTTCCATTGACGTGTTTCATTATTACCCTCTGGTAAACTAACATAGCTATTGAAAATGGCCATTTATAGTGGATTTTCATTAAAAATTGTGATTTTCCATAGTTAATTATGTTAGTTTACCAGGTTACCAGAGGGTATCTTAAATGGTTCCTTCCCAATGGGCATGTCCGGTCGGTGGTTCGTTTCTGATTTGGAATTGCGGACAGTAGAAGTTATTGGTGCAGCTGTGTTGAATGTTTTTGTTCCAGACCTGATGGCAACGGAGAGTACTGCGAGTGATGTGGGATCAGGGATAGCTGGGTGTATAAATAATTATAACGACCTCACTGCGACCTCGCTGGAATCATGGTTAATAAGGGGAATCATCCCAAAATGGCCTAACTTTTCAGGTTAGTGAAATATGATCTTTTACCCAGAAGAATGCTTTCATCCCACTTCAATTTCGCTGGCTGTTTCACCGGCTCTTGGTAGCCTCCACCCTGAGCAACTGCTCAGTGGAAATCCCCCCTGTTTCTTGATAAACAAACTCCTTGGGGACCTTGTTGGTTTCAACGGTGATTAAAAACCCATCCCTTTTTCATTATTGCCCAAGGTTGTATAGTCCGGCTTTCTAGAGTTACAGACTTAGTTTGATAAATAAAGATAGAACTGTTTTTCCCCAGGATGTCATAGTTCATAATCATCTAATTCCAAGCTTACCATTGGTTCTATCTATTTGGGTCGCTATGCACAACATCCCAATTGTACTTGCTGGCTCATCCCACGAATCGTAGGTCATATCCCTGTGGGATATGTAGAGTTAATCCATTTAGAAATGGGGTGAGAGAACCTACTACAGTAACTAAGTGGAATGAGCCACCAAGTTAGTAGATTAGTTCGTTCATTCCGTTCATTCATTCCACTTTGTTTCTTGATGACACATGACATGTCACAAGAGTACCCTCTGGTAAATTAATGTTTAACTATGGAAAGATCCACCATGCTATTCATATGGGAAAACCCACTATTTCAATGGCCATGTTCAATCCCATAGGATCCATGTATGGTATATATGCTAGCATTGGGGGTATATTGATGGTAAATGTTACCATATATAGCATACATGGATCCTATGGGATAGTGATTTTGGTTCACCAGAGGGTTTCACATGTTTCTCGGTCCCTGCGGTTTTTCGCGACAGGAAGAGTGCGATGACTTCAACGACTTCGGCGGCGACGGCTGTTCCGCCGTGTGCTTGCGGGAGATCAAGGACGTGGCTGGCCCAATGGGTTCCGAACCACAGCCCTAAGATTATTGGAATTTCTATGGGATGCAATGGTTATTTGTAGATATTAAGAGTCAACAAGAATGTAATGAATTGATGATTATAGCAAATATGGACTAAATAACAATGATACATTATGATTTAAGATAGCTATTGATGACAATTCTACGGAGCCACATCATTATGGCGACTCCCGACTCCCATACGACTCCCGACTCCCATATTGCCCCCTTACCTGGTCACCTTGATGTCGATCGTTGATCTCCACAAAAAACCCTGGTTTTTACCATTGAGAATTTTAATGTTCCCTTGGAATTTTGGGATGATCTTCATTGCAGGTTGTCAACATTCATTATCATATGGGTATGGATCAATACCTATTAATACCATTTTTAGGGGAATGAACATCCATTTACCAGCTATTTTGATGTTCACCAGGGGTACAAGGTTTTGACACACTGCCATATGACCTTCAAAGATCTGGCCACCAGACTTGGGTGTGTCTCGGCGTAGAGACTCGATGCCATTCCACGGTCTTGAACAAGTTCATTTCCCCAGTGTTAGACGGCCGTTTATGATGGGGTCATGCTGTTGATCAAATCGATTCATATTTTATATGAATCCGTATTCTGGCATATATACTTCAAAAACTGCAAATGTAGAGCAACACCCAAACGTGGATTTTGATTTTACTTTAAAACAGCTTGGCCGGTTTTATCCCCATTACTATAGTTTCCATTCCAGGAATTGGACTGAGGGAAAATCAACAGGAAGTCCTCCCAATATTTTTTTGGTAACCATATAATATAGTTATCCATTGATCCGACGTTGCTGAATATGCAAATCTCAATTTATTGCAGCTGTTTGCAGGTGAAATCCCATTATCACCTGGTTGGTTCCCAGCTCCCCTGCGAAAAGCTAACAACTTCTAATCCCATCCCCCGAATATCAAACAACCCCCAGAAACCATCGTTAAGTAGGGGATTTGCACCTATTTGGGACCATAAAATGGGGCTGATTCATATTAGTGCTTATCCAAAATTTATCCCAGAAAGACCGCAACAAAAAGACGAAAAATCTCAGGGAATGGCTGGGAAGCGGTATTTTTTCCTCCACGTTTCGCCCAGTTTTCACCTTGGCTCAACCTGGTGGACCCCGCACCCTTGGTGCCAGGAGGTGGCGTCCAATAGCGACACGCGGGTGGTGGTCACCGTTCTGCCACTGGGGCAGATCTGTCGGATCTACAACGCGCGAAGCCATGAGACATCGGAGGTGCTCTTCTCCGTTGGGGGTGGACTTCTTCCACACAACACATGGGATTTCTGATGGGATTAAAGCATCACTTATTAACATCACTTAGTTGGATTTAACCATCACTTAAAGAAATTTAAGCATCACTTATATAATGGGATATTTATAGGCATCACTTGATGTGATTTAAGCATCACTTAATGGGATTTAAGCATCACTTGATATGATTTAACCATCACTTAATGGGATTTAAGCATCACTTAATGGGATTTAACCATCACTTAACATCACT
>Ga0126342_10016057_pt1 | contig 13076 bp, 12 predicted proteins | sample Cyp1metagenome_FD_92528 | JGI IMG/M metagenome (GOLD analysis project Ga0126342, IMG submission 92528) | Coral microbial communities from Lord Howe Island, Old Settlement Bay, Australia - Cyphastrea 1 metagenome | ecosystem: Host-associated > Invertebrates > Cnidaria > Coral ... | reverse complement strand
TATCTATATCTATATCTATATCTATATCTATATCTAATCATCCTGAATCATCCAAAAAATCATCCCACTATTTCCATGTCGGTCGTCCCAGTGTCGGCAGGTTGAGCCGCATGATCGCGCGGCTCCCAGAGGAGATGGGTCTCCCCTTGGACGTGGCCAAGCGACGGGCCCGGAAGGTGGTGACGCGCGTGTCACTTGGCCCACTCGGCGCGGTGGAAACCATGGAGAAACCATGGGGACCATGGAAAAAATGTGGGAAAAACCTGGGGAACACTATTAAAAACATATGGGACATACCATAATTTTTGCTATAATATATATATATATATAGATACTACTGTATAATTATACTATAATTATGGGGGAAACTCGAATTTGAATTTGAATTTTCAATGACTGTCTGGGCGGGGAAACACCCGAATTGGGCTGCTTGCAAGCAATCTTGGTGCCCAAGGTATCGAAGCCGGGGAACCAAACAACAGCGGATTGCCAAGAGTAGGTGCCCGGGTTGGGTGCAGCAAAAAATACTCCCGGTGAAGGAATTGGTGAAGTATCCGTCATTGGTTAAGTGTCCAATTTTTTGCCCAAACCTGGTTGAAACATGTTGAAACCACCACCAATGTCAGCACTGCTGGCTTCAAGGTTTCAACCAGTGCCGCATCAACCAGTTCTGATATTGAAGGATATTGAAGGAGTTGTGAACGAATCCAACTTCACTTGCTCCAATGAAGCCATCGAATTCCATCAATTTCCCGCAGTAGTTGGGTGAATTTTCCAACAAAAACCACCTCCCATGGTGATTTTCCACAGGAGTGCCTTGCTGGACACCCCGGGGGAGCGCAAGGGACCGGTGCGGTCCATGCTTCCGATGTTCCTTGGCAGTTTCTGAGGGCAGCTGGCCAGTGAAACTTGTGGGATCTCTTAACCTGCATCCCAATGATGATAGATATGTGTTTCTTGCAAGATCTTCCAAGTATCACTTTCTGTAGATTAAATGCTTGTATTTCCATAAGTATCAGGTATTTCCAGGAAATCCTTTGATTTACTAATCATCTCAAAACACAAATCCAAGACTTCAACTGTTCAACAGCCTTTTTTTGTATCACTCAATTACCAACGCAAGTGGGGCCAGTGATTTCCGGACTGTCTCCTGTTTCGCTTCCCAGGATCGCCCGGGCAGAGGATTTGGTGGTGGGAGCAGGACGTGTCGCCAAGGATGCCATGAAAGATACCGTTTGGGAAACCCAGAGCTGGAAGCCAGGACTGTGGTGGAGATACATTTGGATGATGTTGGATGAGAACATATAACTGGAGGGCACCACTTTCTGCGGAATGGGTGAGATGTAGACTGGCCAAGATCTCTGATCAATTGGACTAGCTAAGGGAAGGCCAATTTAGCGAACATGGAATTTGCACGGATGGGCGAACCAGCCCGCCGAATTCCAAAGCTAAAAGGATAGGACATGATAGGAGCATGTCTTACCCTCTGGTAATTTAACGTAGCTATTGAGAATTGCCATTTATAGTGGATTTTCCCATTAAAAATGGTGATTTTCCAGTTCGCTATGTAAACGTTTACCAGAGGGTACCCTCTGGTAATCAAACATGGCTGGCTGGAAACTCCCCTATGAATATGGAGGTTTGGAGGTTTTGGGGTTTCCATCATCCCATAAATGCGGACGTTCCATTGCCACGTCAATTACATAAGACGCGATCTCACCGGCACTGCCATCCCATTTTGGGCCCACCATGGGTTCTTGGGAAATCCATAGAATTCCTACAAGTTGTTCAGTTGGACTTTTATTTATCATGTTAATTCCACTAATGACACCAGCAATCCCAGAAAATGCCTGATGTCTCCCAGGGCACTTATGATCAACGCTGAAGATTTTATGCTTTACCCATTGTTGAATCCACCATGACTGGGGAATCTACTGTTGGATCATTCAGTGAGTTGTCCAGTCCAAGCCCGGAAATTCATGGAAATTCAGTATCTCACCATGACAATGATAGATATGATAGATTATGATAGCCTCAAATCCCCATGACATCGCCCGAATTTTCCACATTTTTCCACTCAAAACCCCAAGAACTCAGCCATTTTATCCATTTTCCACTCCCCATCGCCAAGGTCAAGCGCTCCGGGGAGGTCTTCAAGGAGCTCCGAAAAGCGGCCGCGGCAGAGGTGGTGATTTCGCGCGAGGTTCGAAGGGGGTTCGAATGTTGGAATGTGCATATATCATCACATGTATATAGTTGTATATATAATATTATATAATTTTATATATAAATAATGTATGTAATTATCAATAATTATCCTTATATATATATAAATAATTATCTATTAAAATAACTATATACGTACATGATATACATATTGATACGTTTGTGAACATCCACCAATTTACCAATAAGTCATTTCATGAAGCCAGTATTGACCACCGCCAATCATGGCCACTGTCACCAAACACAATTTGACAATGTCGACCTCGGAGTCATAAGCCTGGGTTGAGTAATTGTGGGTTTTCCTGCCAAACACTCCCTCAATTTAACATGGAACCCAAACATAATCTTTGGAAGATGATTTTACCATTATATAAGATATAACTAAACTTGGGCTTCCAGCTCAATTTTTCCAAATGGTAACCATTTTCCAAATAATCATGTTACTATTGGATATGGAACAGTTTTGCTATGGATTGGTGTCATTTCACATGGCAAAACCCATGGTGCCCCAATCCGCGTTTTGGCCCAAAAGGGCCCAGCACAGGTGGATGAGGCTGATGAGCTGGAGCGTGTGGTGACCACAGGTGAGCCAAAAAACCAACGGGGAGATGTCCTGTTTTGGGAAAATATGGGGTCAAAATGGAAGACCTAGGGGACCACAGATGGAAAAGTCTAGTTTAGTATTAACCATCCAATTATTGGGGTACCTAATTTTGACCCATACCCATATGGGGGGTGTCAAAACTGATGGCCTTCCACCTAGAGATGTTGTTTGGTTCTTGGCATCTGCCTTTAAGCGATAACCCTTTAAGATATTGGATCCATTTATTTTGGCCGTGCCTGTGGGGGAATAGGATAACCCATGCCCGCAGTATGATGGGAATGATGTTCGTGGTCCTCTATTACAGTAGATGTACTTTCTTGTTGACGTGCTGGAATGTTTTGGGGGCTGTTTGCAGCTTGGGTTGAGTTCGGCCTGACCCCCAAGGCCACAAAGCGCCAAAAAAAGCTGGGTGTCGGAGTTAAATATGGGGTGCCAATGCACCAAATTGGGTAATGTTTAGTTTTAAATCGAATTCAACCATGGATCTGGCTTTGTTTATTTTTAAGGCTTGAGCGAATCCCAAGTCACCAACTTCACTCAGCGGTCACAGGACTGCGCTTTGGTGAGAAGGAGACTCAAGGCAGGACATCAGGAAAACTGGATGTTTGGCCATGTGGGTTAGTAACGGTCAGTATCCCAGTATCCCATGTTTTGGCATGTCATTCTTGTGAATTCTTGTGGCTTGTTTGTTTGATGTTTGGCTGTTTGGTAGCTTGAGATCTCCACTATTTTTGGGTGAGACTTCTGTAGCTCCCCAGAACCCACCAAAACGAGCCTGGATAGCCCGAAAATCGCATAACTTTGGCCCGGCAAATTTCTTGGTAGATCCCCATGAAGTGAACCCACATTTGTGTTGGTTCAATTCCACAATTGTGTTGGTGAACCCCATTTTTTGGCATATTTGCTGAGTCAACCCCCTACTTGTGGGTTTGTTTCTGGTATGAACATGTTATAAATTGGTACACGCAGAGTTATGACCACAGTATACCATAGTCAATGGTTAATAGATATAACAATGTATAGAATTACGAGTATGACGGGCCTGTGACCATACATGGGTGTTTTCCCAAACAACAAGGGTTTTTCCAAAGGCCCAATGACCAGTGACTTGAATCATCATTTGGGGATTCCACATCGTTACAGCACTTGGATCCACTCTGTCACTACTGTAACTTGTTAATGACCCTGCCGAAGAAATGCTAAGAAATCCCCAATATAAATGGGTTTTCCCCGTTGATTCACGGATTTTGACATGTTTTTAAAAGTTTTAATGCCCCCACTGAACCGTTCACCAGTTGCGAGGTGGGATGCTCCGACAAGTCACGCCATGCCCTCGCCCCCCACATCTTAACCACCAAGTACTGTTCCCCTCCCCCCAAAGCCTGCAAGGTGCCCCATCACTAGCCAAGTTGGTTTATGACTAACAAGAAAATTGGGGTTGTAACAACATGTACAACATATTCTAACATCTTCTAACTATGGTTGTTTTCCCGACAGCATCCAGGAAAACCGGAGAACCTGGGCCTTGGTATCCTGCCCGGCTGGCCCTTAGCAGACATGCGGGCAGCCTTGCGGCATCGCTCGAGGACCTGTACGGCACCGTGGCGGGGAGGACCTGGACCTGGACTGAGGTTGATGTCTTTGGAAGAAACAATCAATGGAATACATAGAGAATAGTTGGACAAGTCAAGAGTTAAAATCTATTGGAAAAATTAGAAGAAATTAATGCGACTATTTTACAGTTAAGCATTGCAATAATATGGGAAAACATCATCATGTTTTGCACTATTGCAAGGTCCAAAGAGGTAGAACCCTGTTTCCAGGATGGTAGTTCGAGGCTGTTTACCTCAAATTTCCAGGTTTACAACATGTCCTACACATTTTGGGGTTGCACTACTGTAAACTAAATGGGTTCATTGGCACATTATTGGAATACATAAGTTACTGGAATAATCAGTGGGATATCTTTGGAATATAGTTAGATACTTAGAGACTTAGTGGGATATACAGTATGCTCCAGTGAATTAACATGGATAGGAGAACCAACCAGTTGTAGATCATTTTCTGAGCGAGAAACTATTTGTTTTCAGTGCGGATGCTGGCTTGCATTGGCTTGCATCGATCAACAACATTGATCAAGGGGGCATGGGGGGGATGAGGTGTGACGTGACAACATGTAGGAAGACGGCTGTTTTTCTTGAAGAACCGGTATCCATGTTAATTTACAGGAGTGTATGTTCTACGGGTCGGCCCTGAGCACTTACAGTAATTTATCAGCATGCCAGCAGTTTCAAAGTGTGTGCCAAAAATGTTGGAACACATGGATATTCGAAGTTAATGCCCATCACTATAATGGTGAATGGTTCTTAAAAAAAAAATAGGGGCTTAACATTCCAAAGTATCAAGCCAGCAATCCCATATTAGTTTCCCTTTGCGGTCAAAAGGATTGACCCCTGGATGATTCGGTGATGATCAAAGTTGAGGGTCAACTGGCACCTGACTTTTCAGCCAGACCTTCATTTACAACTTAATCCAGCTCGTAATTCATACTGCATTCCAACTTGGATCCAACTACTGCTGACTCTGTGTCATGGTGACCTTCTGGTTTTCTCTCTGAAAGAGCTCTGGATCCATATCGGGACATGGGATCTTGGGATATTCCATTTTTAGACAACCACGGCTGGTGATTAAACCTCCATGTATTAGCTGTGTTGATCAAACCACTATTGGCGAGTGAACCCTCCCTGAAATCAGTGACCAGTGATATTGATATTCCCTAAACCCTAGCCCTAGCCCGACAAAATAGGCCTTACTGATATGGCAGGTTTGTCCAATACTCCAATAAATCAGTACCTCCATATGGCCATTGACTTCTTTTGGAACATCCACTGGATCTCAGGTGATCACGTTGCCGTTGTTGCCACCAACGACTTGGCAGCAAATCGGCCGCGATTCCCTGCGGGACTCGCACACTTCGAAACGCTTCTCGCGGACCTCCAAACAATCTGAGGAGGAGCCGCGGCTGTGGCGGACCAAAAAACCACCACTGGACCACTGGTGAAAAACGAGATGGCTTAAGCTGGCTATTTAAGCCCAGTTTCTGAGGCAAAATATGCTATTTTTTCAAGATATGTACTGATGGGAGAGTGGAACTGCAACAAATATATAACATTATAACACATTTTATATAGTTTCTGGTAAACATGGCGAGAAAACTGTTGATTTACCCATCGAAGCTGGGGATATCAACCCCCAACAAACTAGGAACTAAACTGGACACGATGGTCCAACTTGGGTTGTCAGCGGGTTTGTTTGCATTTGGGTTTGGCTCATTGTTTGATTTCATTGCTTTATCCTGTGTATAGGGCTGTGGTCAAAACCACTTGAGTGTCTCTCCTGAACCTAGGGGGAACACCCAACGGGCAGGGGCAATTATATACCTTTTTTCCCCAATAGCGATAGCTTGGGGTTGTTACCTCTAAAGGCGGATGGGCGCCGTCGGGTTCCCGGCTGCCGGCCTGGGCGGTGTCTCGGTGGTGTCTCAGTGGTGTCTTGTTGGTGTCTGGGTGTCGGTCGTGTCTCGGTGGTGTTTCGGTGGTGCGTCAATGATGTCTCTGTGGTGTCACTGGTCTCGGTCGTGTTTTGGTGGTGTCTCAGCGGCTTCCATGTTGATTCAAGGTGTTCACGCTGTCTTGGCAATATCTTGGTGGCGTCGGGTGGGGGTGTCGGGGCGGTTGTGTTGGTGGTCCGTTGGTTACGACGACGACGACGACGACGACGACGAGGAGGAGGAGGAGGAGGAGGAGGATGATGATGATGATGATGATGATGGAGAAGAAGAATAATAATAATAAGAAGAAGACGAAGAAGAAGACGAAGAAGAAGAAGAAGAAGAAGAAGAAGAAAAGAAAACAAAGAAGAAGAAGAAGAAGGAAGAAGAAGAAGACAAAGAAGAAGAAGAAGAAGAAGAAGAAGGAAGAAGAAGAAGAAGAAGAGGAGGAAGAAGAAGAAGAAGCATAATATGATGATGATGGTGATGATGATAATGATGATGAAGACGAGGACGAGGATGATGATGATGAGGATGACGACGACGTTGTTGTTGTTGATGATGGTGATGATGATGATGATTATGATGATGATGATGTCGGTATGGATCTCTTTATCGATATCGATGACGATGATGATGACGAGGACCATGACGATGACGACAACGAAGACGATGACGATGTGACGACGACCCGGCGTTTGCAGGTTTGGGTTGAAGTGGGGGGAGGGACAGATGTTGACGTATGTTATGAAGTATCATATTGACCATGATGCTTCTACCGGAGCAACTGCGAACATTCCCTCGGTCCATGCAGCGACCAGGGCAGTGTGCTGCTCACCTCACTAGAGGAGTTGACGTACCTGTTGCATACTACACTTGCGCCGAGACCCTTGCGCAAATTTTTCACAGGAAAAAGGTATTAGAATAGAAAACCAACAGGGAGGGAGGGAGGGAAGGAAGGAAGGAAGGTAGGTAGGAAGGAAGGAGGACGGCAGGAAGAAAGAAACAAAGGCCTAGCTCCAAAATGCTGCGAGCACTTTCCCATTTGCACGTGCTACGTTCGAAGAGTTGCGGGTCCCAAGCAATTTGCACATATTGGTTCCAAAATGTGGCACAGACCGTGCAGTCTACAGATTTTATTTCTACATGCTACGAACACCCTACAGTGTACAGATTTTTTGCTTCAGAGCGCCGTGAACATCACAGCACAGTTTTCATATATGATGCCATATCTTGCAAAATCATGGAATGTGCCGATGTTTGCATTGCACTGCTGCAAATATTATCTGATGGCAAAGCTCCGTGCAATGAACTGATGTTGCATCATGCCATGCAATGTACAGGTGCTAGCTGCAGAATGCTGCAAATACCGAGCAAATTTGTGGCAGACTCTATGCAGCTTAGAGATCCTAGCAGCAAACAACCAACATATGGCACACCGATACTTTCACACGGTGCTTTCACAAAGACATGATTTTACACAGGCATTTGCACATACTCACGCTTTTGCCCAGGGATGGTTTTACACGTAAATACCTTCATGCAAAGGTGTTTTTGCACAGGGATGCTTTCAAGCAAAAAAATATTTACACACACCCTTGGGTACTTACTTTTACACACAGACGCGTGGGTACTTGTACACGCAGATGTTTTTACACAGCGATGCTTTTACAGAGGAATGCTTTTACACGGGATTTTACACAGGGTTTCTTTTGACACAAATAGGTTTTCACTCACAGAAGATTTTACAGTAAATACTCTTACGCAGAGATGTTTTTCAAACAGAAATGCATTTGTACAGCGGCGTTTTTTTACATACAGATACTTTTACAAAAAGGATTTTTGCACAAATACTTTTACGGAGAAAGGCTTTTACACACAGGTGCTTTCAGACTAGGACGCATAGAGGAAGAGGTAATCTGACATGGGTGAAGCTGGAAACATGATTTGGGGGAGGGTTCAAGCCATTTGGGAATCAGGTTTCCGTCCATTTTGTTTACAGAGAGATGCGTTTACATACAAGGGCTTCTACACAGGGAGGGGCCTTCGCACAGGGATGGTTTTACGCAGGGAGATGATTTTACAAAGGGATGCTTCTACTTACAGGTGCTCTTACACAGAGATACTTTCAACACAGAGATGCTTTTACACAAGGGTGCTATAAGATACAAATACTTTTACACCGAGATGATGTTGCTAAGAGAAACTTTTAGACACAGGCGGGTTTTCACACAGGTACCTTTACACAGATGCTTTCACACAGGTGTTTTTACATGCTAATATGTTTACAGTACAGTGTGCTTTACGCACACATTCTCTTGCGCCGAGATTCATTCATTTACACGCAAACACTTTCACGCAGAGGCACTTCGACACACACAGTGGCAGGCGCGTTTACATGCAAATACTGTTACACGGCGGTGTTCATTTTGCGCGCGTTTTCTTTACACACACGCATGCTCTGTCACAGGGATGCCTTTGATCACACATGCTCTAACACAGAGATAGTTTTACACGGAGACACCCTTGCTCAGAGAGAAATGCCTTTTAAGACACAAATCACAAATACTTTTACAGAGAGATGATTGTACACTGAGTAATTTTACGCACAGAAACCAAAACAAACAGAGGTGCTCTTAACAAAGGCATGTATGTGCACGAAGGGTTTTTAGCTGTGGGCATTTTCACACAGACATACTACTGAATGATTCCTGCGGCGGACACGTGTATGGCGCAAAGAGTTCAGCAAACATATGCAGAACCACAGGTTCACCACAGCTTTTGATGGTCGAGACGCATTTCGTTGGAAAGGGTTGGCCCAGCACAAACCCACATTGCAATTTGACCTCAATGTTTGACGATCGACATTTCGTGCGACAGGGTTGCGTTTTGTGGACATCAATCCACGCTGCCTTGCCGCTCGAAGAGAAAAGTTAGAAACAATCAAGATTGTAGGTGTCCTTAAGAAATCGATTTCCATCTGCATCTTTACATCTACCACTACACACCTGCATATATCCATTTCTCGGCTTCACTCAAAATCGATCTCCGCCTGCACCTATATATCTTCCACAATACGCATGCATATATTCGTTTGGTAGCTGTGTTATAGAAGATTCCGTCAGCCTGCATCTATGAATCTGCACCTGAACGAACGACTGTCAATAAGATTCATGCTTGCATCTACACTCACCTGTATACGTGAATTTCATGTTGTAGATGTATTCAAGAAGATCATTTTGTAGATGCATTAAAGTGAGGATGTTGAAGAAGAAAAAATGATATTAAAGGAGAAAAATGATGATGATGATGATGATGAAGATGAAGAAGAAAGTGATGATGATGATGATGATGATGACGATGGTGACCATGATGACGATGGTGTTTTGATGGTGGTGGATGTCTGTATTGAGGGTGTTGTGATGATGGTGATGGTAAAAATGATATTATGACAAAGTATGCTGGCAGCAACTTTTTGGGGAAAAACCCTTTGCCGCTGGTTGCGTTTGTCCTGATGGTGTCTGTCCTGATAGTTGATGGTGTCTGTCCTCCTGCTGGTGTCTGGGGGGGGTCTCAATTGTATTTCGGTGGTCGTTGGCGTCTTGGTGGCACTTTGGCGGTACGTCCGTAACTCTTGACGATGTTCGGTGATGTTTTGGGTCTCGCTCATGTTTTCGTGGTGTTTCTGTGCTGTTTTGCCGGTGTTCCGGTGGTGTTTTGGTGGTATCGAAGAAACGGTATTTTATTGAGTAAAATGGTTCCCCGGACAATACCAAATTGGCGTCAACGGAGATGTGATTCTTTGCTATTGGGGTTGTATGCTGGGTCAATTTTTACGACGACATAATTTTACATAAGATTCAATAAATATAATATTTTATTATATAATCATATATATATATATTGTAACTATGTATGCTTGTATGTTTATGATTGTAAGTATAAAGGCATTTTTCTTTGGGTTGCTACTGCACTCTCCTTGATCCCGAGCTGCCCCAGGAGCAGGAACTGACATCTCATTCCACGGCCACAGAAGAGCGGCAGAAGAGCGAGATGCCAGATACAGAGGCCAACAGTAGTTGCTCATAATTTATCATATTTGGCTATGAATCAATACCTATTAATACCATTTTTAGGGGGATGAACATCCATTTACCAGCTATTTTGATGTTCACCAGGGGTACAAGGCTTTGACACACTGCCATATTTATCATTAGTCTAAATAATTTTATTATTCATCCAAACCAGTGTTGCCATGTAAGAGAAATGGGATAAACTATGATCAATTCATGATAAAACACTTTTTTCCAGTGGCATGAAGGATAAGACAATTTCGAAATTGCATGATGGCAGCAAGATGTTTGGATCCTCAAGGTCCTCAGATTTGATAGTCGTTTTTGAGGGACACTCACTCCCCAAGACCCTCAGGTACTCGCAGATGGCTTTGGAAAATCCCCTATGAATAGTTGATTTTCCCAGCTATAAAATCTCCATTTCGTTTGGGGATTTCCCAAGTTTTATGATTTCCAGAGGGTCATCACCCAGCATTTCAGTTGGTCTTGTCCGAATCCCATTCGCATCCCATTCGGGCACAACGGGACCAAAAAGGGCCGCGCGACCGGTCCAGGCGGGTCTCTATGAGGACGACGACCAGACGGACGTGAACTCGGAATATTCCAGGCGCGATCGGTCCCATCGTTTGGAACAAGAAATGCGCCTGGTTTACCATGGTTTTCCATGTTTTTTTCAATGGGCATTTTCCATGGTTTGCCATGGTTCTGAAGACACATGTTTTTTTGCTATGTAGGCTTCAACAAATACATCAACATGTCGTCACCAAAGCCTCCGAGGGTGGGTAAAATGGGGATCATTTGGCGCATGTTTGATGGATTGGTTATTTTTTCACAGCTGGATGGTGGCAAGTGACGCCCGAAGAATGTATTGCCATATTATCATATATATTTTGTCAGAAGCAATTCAACGAATCATATCTGACATTGTTATGCCATGTTATGCCAGTGACATCGTCTCGCATTGCATGAGATTTCAATTTACATGTTGTGCCTTTGCATGTGCATTGCATTTCAATACATGACATGAGATGTGACAGTACTAAATAGATTGATTGCGTCGGATTGCTGCTGACTGCTTCAAGACGATGGAGAAAGTCACACTGGTATATATGACAATATAATTCATGCGGAATATCCGTATTTCCCCAGCATTTTGAGGGCAACTTCGGTTTCAGGGTGATGTCCCAATGACTGGCTGGTTTCAACATGTTTGATTTATATGAACATGGTGCATTTTGAAGAGAATTTGGATGACGATGACAGGTTCAATAGTGGCTGGAGCGCGAACGAGGAGGTTGGGCTTGACTCGTCGGATGGGTCAAGTTTTGAGGCCGACCCCTCCCATCGCAAGAGTCATAGAGTCTCCCCCCCTGCCTTCCACATCCTTCCACCCTCCTAATGTGGGCACACTCTAATTAGAAGAAAACTTGCGTTTGATGCGGGGAAACCCTTCGAGTTTTCTATCCTTTTTCGCCCGAGCTTGTCGGGAAATCCATCATTTTTCACTCAAAGAATTGATCCAAGTTTCACCATTTCATCACCATTTCATATATGGCAGTGTGTCAAAACCAATAGTACCCCTTTTTTGTTCACATCATAAAATAGCTGGGTTAAAATGGATGTGAATAACCCCCTAAAAATGGTATTTTCATAGGTATCAATACCCATAGCCATATTTCGTCAACATTTCCGGCTTTTTCATCCACCATCACCAGATACCCTCTGGTAAACGTTTACATAGCGAACTGAAAAACCACCATTTTTCATGGGAAAACTCACTATTTCAATGGCCATTTTCAATAGCTATTTTGACATAACCAGAGGGTAGTACCAACCATTAAAACCACCATTTTTGTTGGTTAAACCACCATTAAACCATAGGGTATCACCAGGGGCCCCATGTCAGGACGCGCAGACACTCTCCCCGGGCTCCACCCACAGCCGCGACGGCGACACCCGGCGCTCCATGCGCTCCTCGGTGCGCTCCATGGCCTCGTCGCTGCGGAGTCGGAAGAGCCGCCGGAGCTCGCAGGCACCTTGGATTCCTGGGATTTTGATGGGATTTACCCATGAAAAATGGTGATTTTGATTGATTTTGATGGGATTTTCCGATTTTCCCATGAAAAATTGTGATTCTTATGGTTTTTTTCTGGGATTTACTGATTTACCCATTAAAAATGCTGATTTTTATGGGTTTTTTCTGGGATTTTGGGATGTTAGGATGATTTTAAGATGGTTAAGCGTTAACCAAGATGGTTTTATCGAAATACATCGTTGTTTTTTTTTAGATGGTCTTAAGATGGTCTTTGTACGGCATATCATATTGGGCTTTATAATGAATGATTTATAATCAATATCTACGGGGAGAAGGATTTAAGTATTGTGGTGACATTTTTCCCGAGAGCGCCTGCGAAGGGTTCTTCGTAAAAAAGCAGCCGTTATACTAGATCTTCACACCTTCACACCTGCAGATCTAGATCTTCACACTCTCACATCTGCAGATCTACATCTTCACACCTTCACATCTGCTGATCTAGATCTTCACACCCTCACATCTGCAGATCTAGATATTCACACCTTCACACCTGCAGATCTAGATCTTCACACTCTCACATCTGCCGAT
>Ga0126342_10016056_pt1 | contig 13076 bp, 9 predicted proteins | sample Cyp1metagenome_FD_92528 | JGI IMG/M metagenome (GOLD analysis project Ga0126342, IMG submission 92528) | Coral microbial communities from Lord Howe Island, Old Settlement Bay, Australia - Cyphastrea 1 metagenome | ecosystem: Host-associated > Invertebrates > Cnidaria > Coral ... | reverse complement strand
GGTTGTGGTTGAACCAAACTACATGGGGTCTTGAAATGTGTTCCGGTAGAAGATTCAGTGAACGTTTGCAAGGCTATTTAATCAGAAATATCTGTTCAATGTAGCTAGGTGGGAAACCCCCCCCCCAGCCCCGCTCCACCCAGTGCCCTGCAAATTCTTTCCTCCAAGTAAATGGATGTAAATGGATGTATAGATGGGAAATTCATGGATTAAGGGAAACATTGTAACCGGAAAGCCCCATATGGCAAAATCGATGGTTTCCGGTGAAGATTTTCCCGACTAAACCAATCCATTGAGAAATTCGTAAATGGTGAAAGTTAGCAAGGGATATGAAGTTCAACCAGATGGAAAAGGACCGACATTATACTGTTGCTATATCTATTGTTAATATTAATATTGCGGAGATACATGTTTTTATGATGGAAATTATGATGGGATCAACGAACAGCCGAAGATTGCAAGCTGTGTTTGTTTCCTCCGTTTAGTACCTAAGATATTGAATAATATAATAGCCATGCATGTAAGCAAATCGATGCGAATTAGGAGCAATGGCCCCACATTGCGATGGATTGCCATAACCGAATCACTTACGATTGCCCTTGAAGTGAAAGGATGTGAAGGTGAAAAAACCTAGGGCACAAAGCTAGTTCCCAGCAAACAACCCTGGCAGTGCACAATCCACCAGGTCTTCGCTGAGTAAATTCTTTGCAAATTGTAGGCTTTCCTGGCTGCCAGGTTTGATTCTCCAAGCATCCAGTTGTTGATGTTTGATCCCTAATGACATGCTATGATTCTCCCAATTATCGACATGTGGGTACTTCAGTTGGGTTGACACCCCACAATGTGGTGCCTCCCAGTTATAAGTTGGTTTATAAACCCTAGTAAGTATAGATATATCTACCATAATCCTTAGTTGGAGTTATTAACCAACTTAGCTAACTATGGGGCACCACCTTGCAGGTCCCACTGTCTCTTAAGAGAAATGTCCAGCGCTGCGCAGAGGTTTTAAAGAATGAGCACGATGAATTGTGGTCCCTGGGCCCTTCAAGAGGGCAACCTGTTAGGTAGATGTGGGCATGTGGATCGAGAGCTTTTTATGAGCTATCATATTTTGTTGGAACTGGGGTTGGCTTCCATTATGTATATACAGTATATATCGCTTTGAAAAATCAAGACTTAAGATATTTTTCAGTATAATGGGCATCGCATTTTAATGGATTTAATGTGTTTCACTTAGAAATCCATTGCATTTACCATTTGGTTATTTAACATAGCCATGGACAATCACCAATTTTAACAGGTAAACCATCTATAAATGGACCATTTTCCATGGCTATAGTAAATAACCAGAGGGTAATGGTCATTTAATGGTCATCGCGCGGTTTGCGGACCATAGCGCTGACTAAGTCGATGGATTCTGTACCTGGAACAGGTACGGCATATGCCAACCAGATCCCAACAGGAGCCACTCAAATTGGAGGTACCTACCATATATAAATTAAAGCCTATGTAAGGGCTATGTAAGGGGATATACGCCCAAAATATGGCCTTATATGGTACAGTACCTCCATTTTAGGATCCTGGAATGACCAGAATGACATTGATCAAATCAGAAATTCATTTTCCAAAGTAATGTTGAAACATCGATTCAGAAAATCCCTGTCTCTCAACCCTCAGTTTTAGTATGTTTTAGGCCACGGCCGGTGGTGTCCCCCCAGTGGAAAAGGCGTCGTTGGTTCGTAAAGCACATGAACTGCCGTGAATTTCGCTAGCAGACTCCTAGCTGTTTTCACGTTTCGCATAGATCAAATCTTAGTTATGTTAGGTATGTTATCTTAGATTCATGAAATCATAACTAGTCATATAATGTTATATTACTAACCTTTCACAACTTCCTGATGCATGATGGTAATATTGATGGTGGTGGTGATGATGTGATGATGATGATGATGATGGTGGGGATATATATATATATATAACTTAGTTACCAACAGATTTATACCCAACATCTATCTTCACCCACTGATATTGCCCTGTATGACCGCCATTGTCCCAGGCGAAAAGAAGAAGCGGCGGAGCAGTCCCTGCAGCTGATCCATGACCAGCAGGATGTCTTTGCCACCGGCTTTTTCGGAAAAAAAAAGGTGAGTTTCAAGGGAAATTCATGGAAAATCAATGGGAAATTCATGGGAAAATCATGGGACATTCATGGGAAATTCATGGGAAATTCATGGGAAAACCATGGGAAATTCATGGGAAATTCATGGGAATGGGGTGTTCCACTGCGCTTGGTGAACATAAGTCCAATTTCACTGAGACTTATGGTTACTTATGGTCGGTATATCTACAGTTGGTGAAGAAGTAGGGGATTAACCACTTCCCAAGTGATTCTACGTGGGTTATTAATCACCCAGACCTCCCGAAGTAATTTAGATATTCATGATCTCACCTAACGGTTAACCTTCCTGAGTGCGGGGGATTACTAGTCCTTGACATTAGCGAGTTCTTATGTCCATAGCCTTCCTAGTCATTAAACACGTCCTAAGTGAGATGAAGCGTTAATGTGGAATTCAGCCATTGCCATAAACAACTACCATTCGGATCGGGGATGAACTATACTACCCATTTATTGTATGGCAATTCTTTTTTTTTAATGGCATTGGGTTTACCACATCTACCACTCTCTAAGCGAGATGATCCTTTATTCGTTTTCGGTGAGTGGAGAACCGAGCCCTTCGAAGTTGAGGATTTTTACTGGGAAACCTGGGAAAATGCGGGTACAACTCCTACCAACACCTATAAACCAGTAAAACAACGGACCGTTGACCATCCAGAATTGTTTTGCATGAGGATGCCAACCATTGACAAGGATGCCAACCATTGACACAGCCTATCAATCATTGAGAAAACGACAACCACTATCCAGTTGTTAGGAGGGAACGTTTAGGAGCTATCGATATCCATGTACTGAGTATCCCACGCATCAAGAGACAACAAACATCGTAAATCTTCAACATTGGACAGATAGTTTACCTGGATGGTCATTGATTTAGCAATCATCATCCAATATCATCCACATATCATCCACATTCAATCAGTTTGTTTAAGGGAAACAAAAATACAGGAAATCCCTACAGGATGGTGTCCCCCAGTTACAAGTTGGTTTAGTTTCACCCCTGAACTAGTTCGTTATAACTACCAGAAACCAAAGTTCATTCAGACACTGATTTCATGCGAAAGCTATCGACTGGGGGGGGGCCATCCTGTATAGTTCATGGGGAAACCATACTTTGTCTCCAGCATTTTTTCCTATATTTATATATATATATATATATATAGATATTATAGATGATGTTCAATGTTTCCATTATTTCTCATCCAGTCATCCCATTGTTATCCCATTATTATATATTATTATCCCATGGTTATCCTCTGGTAAACGTTTACATAACAATGGAAAATCACCATTTTGAATGGGTAAACTATGGAAAATCACCATTTTGAATGGGAAAACTATGGAACATCACCATTTCGAATGGGGAAACTATGGAACATCACCATTTTGAATGGGAAAACTCACTATAAACGGGAAAAACCCATGGGGAAAAGTCATGGGTTTCACCGTTGAAGATCTCCTACCCTAGAGGAGCTGCTGTCAGATTTGTTGGGCCACTTGGAGATAGAGTTGGACCTGGGATCGTCGGGGGCACCCAGCGTTGCCACGAATCTTTGGGGAAGAAAAAAGGTGAACATTTCAAAAGGTGGATGTAGTAGCGCGGATCCAACCACCAAGAATTTCTGGGGGATCATATTTCTTTATGACGTTTCTTTTTTTGGGGGTGTTGCGATGAGGATGCGTGAGCCAAATTTACCTTGTTTCATCATGGTTGAGCAGGTAAATGCGCCCTCAATCTAATGGAAACCTGACATCCTTTGATAAACGATTTGTCAACATGGAGACACAATACCCCACCGACTCTCGTAGTCCGACGTTTCCATTTGATTGAATTTGCGGATGATGTTCCCTTCTGGGGATTTTGTTTATATGATTGTTTGTGAGTAAACTAGTATAGATACAATGTGAGGCCCCCCAAGATAGCTAAGTTGGTTTATAGTTCCAATTTCACTATGGTTTATGGTACTTATAACGAACTAGTTACTGGGGCGAACCTAAACCAACGTTCACATCACTGGGGGGCCTCACATTGTATGGAACATCCGCCATGAAAGTAGATCATGTCCTCTGGAAAGCCGTCTTGGATTTCCAAAAAGCAGGACAGCCAAGAAGTCCAGAAGCTCAACCAGGTGATTTGGGACGGGATTTTTTTTTGATGCAAAAAATGGTGGAATAGTACTGAATAGCTGGTTGGTGGTTTGGAACATGTTTTATTTTCCCTTTCATATATGGGATGTCATCCTTCCCATTGACTTTCTTTTTTTCAGAGGGGTTGAAACCACCAACCAGGTAGCCTTTGTTTTTGTTTTTAATCCTGGCTGTGGACAATCACCATTTTAGTACGTAGGTGAATCACCTGGAAATTGCCTGTTTCCCTAGCTATGTTAAATTACCACAGGGTAGTATTACTATCTGAAGATAGGTGTGCTTGGAAATGGGGTATAGAGAAAAACAATTGCTTGCATGTGATAGGGAAAATGATTACTGTATAGACTCTAGGATTTGGGGTGCCTTATTTTCAAGTGGACCCAGATTGTTCAGGGTTACCATTTGGCAATATTAATAAGGATTACCCGTGTTCAATCGGTGATGCAGGTGAGATCAGGTAAGGTAATTTATCGAAATAATTTTGCATTTTCCTTTTTAGCTATGTTAAAACACCTGATGGCAAACGGTGTTATACAATCTTATGAATCTTATGTTGTTCCCCAATGGAAAATCCACTACTTGGGGAAACTATATGGAGTATTTTTTATTTGCTTGAGGGTTCCTTAAGCAAATCCAAGCAATCTTATCGATTGACAAACTGTCTTAGATCCAACGGTCAATCTTAGATGGGTAGAAACTAATCCTTTAGTCTTTTGATATCAATGGGATTATCTACTCACCAGCTAAGTTTTTTTTTTGGCAGGGTATCTAAGTTTGGCACTGCAGACATGAGATTTATGGGGCATCGCGGGCTCCTTGGGACAGAGAGGGCCCAGCCCGGCTCCCTACCCTCGCAGGTTGGAGGAGCGTTCCTCAAGTCTACATCTTCAGCTGGATGAATTGACCCGTCAGGCAGATCTGTTTCGGTGGAGTGGGGCAACCATTACAGTAAAAACTTCATAGAACTCCCATTTTACTATCCAAAATCACGTTATAAATCGTATAAAATCACCATTTTACTATCCAACATCATTAATTATTGTTCTGTTACAATATGTTATTAAATCCAAATATTGTTAGTTATACCCCGAAGTGATGAGCTCATGCCAGCAATCATGGGTCAATACAGTAAGACCTGGAAGCCATTGAAAACGCAGATGCCCCGTGGAGCAACGAGCAACGAACAGATGTTTCTCGACCAAAGAAGACTCACAACCAAAGAATGTGTTTTTTTTTTATTGTGAATGCACTGTGGATTTGATCATAGAATCTCAAGTCATGATTGAGATGTTTTGTTTTTTTACTATTGTGGATGGACTGTGATGCAGCCATCATTTAGGGAAGGGGGCAGAATGAAGTCATCATAATTGTGATGGATTATGATATCGCAGGCTTGTTGGTAACTCATCCCAACAAATCCCAACATAGACTCCTTGGTAGATTCTAATTCTAACATATTTACCCTTTGGTAATTTGAACATACTTTTAATTTTACTGGAGAGTAACTTCCCGGGTTCAGTTGGCATCTTTGAAGATTTGGAAGGGACCACTGGTCGGTTGAAAAAGCAAAGGGATCATCCCGGTTCACAACCAATTCGTAAATGATGATAAATGGTATGCCAGTCCTCAGTCCTTCCATTTTTACCAGCACTCAAACATGGCAATTGAACATCCACGATTTATAGATGTTGTTTTTTTCCATGTAATCCTCCATTCTCATGGAGGATTCTTCCATATTTTCGCATGATTGTCTTATGATTTTACCATTGATTAAAACCTTCATTTATAGTTAATTTCCCACTACCAGAGGGTACCTAACTTGTTTCGATTTGGGCACAGGCGCAGCATTTGACTGAGCTCATTGGAAGCCAGGCCCGGGTGGCTCTAGACTGGTAAAGCTCAGTGATAGTCACGCTTTGAGGTTTTTAAAACCTAGCCTTAGTCATGCTTGCTGTGATCATGATCTAAGTTCGAAAAAATAACATACACCTTTCACTGTAACGTCGGTTTGGGGAAATGACCCGGGACCCGAGTGGTAGAAGTTGGACAGCAGGGGCATGGTGTATCATTGGGTGTACTACGGTGTACTTTTTGTCGAATTTGGTCTTTGCGTGCCGTGGCATGTCTTAGACAGTTCAATTCTAGTTTCGCGTTTTCGATCATCACCTAATTTGTTTGGGTCCTATGTGGACTGAATAGTTTTCTGAACTCATGGGGAAGACCATGGAGTGACGGGCATTGCTGAGTTTTCCAGATGGTGCCCAGGTCGTGACATTATACCTGGGACCTTTCATATGTTTGGGAGGAGGTTGGTAATCACTCACCGCTAATCCTTTCCCTCCAAAAAAGAAGGGCATTCCTGAGTACAACAACATTCCGACAACATGTCACACATGTTCAAACTTTCAGGTGTTCCACAATAATGCAAACAAACACAACAAACAGCAGATGAACCTTTGCCACAAAAGACCCCACGGTAATTTAATATAGCTATGGATAGTGGAGGAGAATTGACCATTTCATGGATAATTTTATAAACATGATACTTGTCCACAGCAAACTGTCAAATTGCCAGCGGGTATATATTATATCATCATTATATCTACCATTTATACCCTATGGATCCAAACACGTTCTGAGAAGGTACTTGACCCCCTAAATCACACCCCAACAACTTTCTAAGAAGGTACGGCTGGATCTATAGAATTGATGATATAATTAGAACATTAAAACATACCCTCTGGTTATTTAACATAGCCATGGAAAATTGCCCATTTATACATGACCATTTATAGGGGGTTTTCCATGGCTATGTTAGTCATAACCAGATGGTAAAACAATTTAAGACCTCCATTTGTAGAGGGATAGGCTCATTCCACAACATTCCACTTATAAACCATTATAAACCACGACTATAAACCACTATAAACCATTTAAAATCATTTAAGACCTCCATTTTTTGAGGGATAGGCGCCACGACTTTCTGACCATGGCCCCAGGCGAACCATGATCCCATCGAGCAGATGGCACATCTGCTTGCAGCGCATCAGAGCGAGTTGGATGCCGTGCAGGTGCCGGTGACCCCGGTGACCCCGGTGGCCCGGCTGCTTGCCATGGATTCCATGGCGGTTTTTTGTTGGCAAAAAACCCTGGGAAATCCATGCGTTGATCTCGGAAAATGGTGATTTAATGAGGTCTTATGGTGGTTTAATGGAATTTAATGGGATACTTACCCTCTGGTAAACGTTTAGATCACGAACTGGAAGAAATCCACCATTTTTCATAGGAAAATTCACTATAAATGGCCATTTTCAATAGCTATGTTTGTTTACCAGAGGGTAACTATGGCTGATTTTCGATAATTACTATAGATGGTCAACTTTCCTATAGAAAGTAGCAATGTGGATTTGACATACTGCGGATGGTTGCGAAATCCTGCATCACTGAACGGATGGTTGAAACATGTTGAAACTTGAAACCCTATCAATACTGGGATGTTTACCAGCGTTTTCAGCTGGTGCAGGATTTCGCAACCATCCACAGTATGGGGGAATAAGCATCAAATTGCAATTTAGATGGGGATTGAATGATCAAAACAACACATCAAAGCATATTGAGATTCAACGTGGCCATTTATAGTTGATTTTCCCATTAAACATGGTGATTTTCCATAGTTATGTTAGATTACCAGAGTGTAACATGATTCAAAACCATTTGCTTGACGTTTTTGGCACACTTTCCAGTGGAATCACCACAGGCAAGCTGGCCCTTTGGCGATACCTACTGTGGATGGGTCAGCGAAAACCAGTTAGATGGTAAACATCCCATTATAAACATCCCATTATTTATAGCTGGTTGGTGGTTTGGAACATGTTTAATTTTCCATAATATATGGGGCAATCCTTCCCATTGACTAATATTTTTCAGAGGGGTAGGTCAACCGCCAACCAGATAGGGTTTCAATTTTCAACCATCCGTTTGGTGGTTTATCGGATTTCGCTAGCCCATCCACAGTATGTTTTGACCCATATCCAATTCTTGCATGGGCATTGACTTGGTTCAATCTCAGTAATCTCGCGGCATTCATTGGGGACATTTGCCGAGACAAATCGTCAAGGGATAAGCTTCGGATAAACACACACCACCGACACAACGCGTGTCAAGTGCTGCCACGACCCATCAGTTGTTAGAAATGTCCAAGTGGCCGCAGCACGTTCAGTTTAGCCATTTCATTCCCAACTTGAGGGTGCAGTTCCATCTGTAAGCAGAGAATAGTGGATATACAACCATAGTTATTAGTGGATTACAGGGGTTATGTCTCAACCTATGGAGGTTACCAGCATTGTTATGTCCAGTTTTTTTTTAAAAAAACTGCAAGCCCAACAATGCACTCAAGTCTCTTGTTCCAGTGACTTGTCAGGTAAACTACCATAGCTATGGAACATCACCATTTTTCACAGGTAAATCATCCATGAAATAGGCAATTGCTTCATTAGTTATATTACCAGTCAGAGGGTAACTCCAATTTCACTACATTATTTTTTTTGGCCCATTTACTAGTTCGATATATCTATCACAGGTCCTAGTCATTGGACTTATGTTCACCGCTTAGCAAACGAACGGGGGCACCACATTGTAGGGTTTCCTCATGGGTTTTCCACATCTAAGTCCTATAAACATCCCATGAAAACCCCATCAATCCCATTCAACCCCGTGAATTCCCCGGAGTTGATGGTAAACCAAAACTCACCCACCATTTGTCATCGCAGGAGAGGCTTAATGTCTCCGAGAAGCAGCTGAAATTGCAGGAGGCGATCTGGGCGACAGCAAGTTGGCGAAGTCGGTGACTGCTACCCCCTTTGTTAAATTTTACACAACTACAATGTGAGGGTTCCCCCAGTGATGTTAGTTGGTTTATAAACCCTATGAACTATAGCTATAAGGCTATAAGTGTCATAAAACCACATCTACCTATAGTTACAAATGTCATAAACATTCATAAACCATAGTGATATTGAAGTTATGTTCACCAACTCAGCTTTTGTTGGGGGGGGGCGCCTTGTATCTGGGCAAATAAAATCACGACCTCACTGTGACCGAACCCTGGAACCATGGTTAGTAAGGGAAATCATCCCCCACATGACTACAAGTTTCAAATTGGTTAAATATCATAATTCACGCAGATAACTATGGAAAGCCACTATTTAGAGAGGTAAATCATCGAATTAAATGATCCATTTTCCTTTGCAAACTGTTAGTTTACTGGAGGGTAGTTAATATATTAATATGGAACTTATCCCAAACTCGTTGGTGGTTTGATATGTTTGCCTATTTTTCTCTCATGTTCATTCGTACTATGGTGATGATCCGAGATGACTCATATTCTTTGTTGGCGCCATCAATCAGTCAAGATATGGGTGTGTCTGAAAATGTGGTATATCCACAACAGGGTCATTTTATATATTTTATGGGAAAATGGGTTCCATGCCCGTGATTTGACGGGAGGATGCGCAAGGCTCTCCTGCGAAAAGGCAGTGTTTGCAGTTTTGAAGATCCGTTCTTGCACTTGGACATGCTTGATGTCACTTGACCTTTAGTGCATTGATGTCCTCGATGTGAGGCTTACGGCTTTTAAGCGTTTTCTTCAGTTGAATCACAGCGGATACTTGAAGAAGCAGATTCGTGATGAACTGCTCTTCGCATCTTGCCGTGGTTTGGATTATACGAGGGCTGCATTCAGTAAAGGTTTCCACGGATTCAAAGAAGGCGCTACAGGAGCGAAAGCGGCTGGTCTTTGGCATCTCAGATGGCCGAACCTCAAAGCTAGCTAGGCCGGGCCTAGCGTTCGAGCCATCTTGCCGCAGAAGCGGCGGGGCGTGCACAGCAGAAGGCGCTCACAAGACCCCCGGCCTTCAGGATGGTGGCTACTGCGGTTGAAAACAGGTGCTAGCAGTTTGCATTACTTCAAAGTCTCTTGGGGATTTTGCGGGTTTCATGCAGTATGGGGCCACTTTGCTTTTTCAAAAACCATGCAAGGCAGAAACAGTTGAACTTGCAGCTATTGTTGTATAGCTTGTCACTCAAGCGATGCCAACAACTTGACAAGTGTCATGCCGGACAGTTAAATCCAGAGAACCTGTGACAGGCACACCCAGGGCACACCAAAATTTACCCCTCAAAAAGATGATTTTCCCAGCCAGAAACCTCCGTTTACAGGGTATTTCCCACTTTCTTACCGGAGGGTATACATGGATACCAATCCATGGGGATACAGATGCAGCTGAATGGCTGGAACGGCGACTTTGCCCAAATTTCTCGGTCAACAACTGGGCCAACCATTGGTCAAGGGTGGAAATAGGCATATTTCTGGGCAAATTTTAGTGATCTCACTTTCAAACCCTGGAATCATCTTGAGTAAGGGGAATTTTCTCAATTTCAGTTTAGTGAAATTTGCAATTTGCCCAGATGCTTGGTGGTTTGGATCATTTTTTTCTCCCATATATTGGGAATAATCATCCCAACTGACTAATATTTTTCAGAGGGGTTGAAACCACCAACCAGCCAGATATTTTGACATTTTGAGTGAAGATAGGCTAGCAAGGTGACTTTTGTTGCAGGGTAGCATGGATGGCTGCAGTGAGATACATGTAACATTATATAGCTCGTGGAATCCAGTGGCTGGGTTCAAAGTGTTGTTTTCCATTCATTCTTGGGATAGATTTGTTGCATATTTTTACATGGAAAGTACAAGGATTGAGGACCTACATTCAGAACTCTTCTATGGCCCCTGTTGTGATTTCTGGGTTCAGTTCAGCTACACTCGATCTCGCCAAAGTCTCGGTACTTTCATCCCAAAGTTGGGATATGAGGCCCCAGCTTCCCAAGTTCTTGCCGCGCCAGGCATCCTATGCTGGATGAGTGCACCGCTGATGGCGAAAAAAAACAACGCACTGGCACTGGGATGGTGGGATTACCACCTGCTTAACCGGTTGAAGGGCTGGGTCAACCTTGGTCAATGGCAGATTATGACAGCACTAAGTTAACTAAGGTACTAAGTAAGGAGATTCTTGAGGTTGATAAACATGGGCTGTAAATGAATAATTGCTTGGCTACGGGCTTATGACCTTGATCCTTGGTGAATGGCAAGTCCCAGAAAGACGATGAGATGGCCTTCCATTCCAGTTCATTTTTTTGGGGGGTTAAAACAATGACATAGACCATCCCCAACATCACCATAAATAGGCGGTATGCTTACCATTCCCAAATGGGTAGGTTATTATTGTTTTAACCACATTATTCAATGTAACAGTTTGAAATGGGAAATCTTTGTTTGGCAAGTTGGTTGATGATTTTTTTAAATGCAATATCAGGTCAACAATGAACTGGTGTGGCTGGTATTTGAGACTGTTACAACCCAATTTTAGAAACGGAGAGAAAGTTATCCAAGGACATTGGATTACGTAATATTCAATGGGATTATTGCTCCGTTATAAGTTGCTAAAGGGACAGAAAATTGTACCAGCCAAAGACTCGGCTGGAACATGCTGGAACCATATTCATATATGCTATAATTCTGGATGAATACCTTGACATATAACATGGATCAGTGCAAAAACTGCTGCAGCAAACCCAGTGGGTCGCCGAATCACGAATCGGGTTCAATCAGATTAGAACTGCCTCTGCCAGACCAGTCAAACAGAACATAATCTTGGTTTTTCATATTTGAACTGCCAGGTAGTTAGGATAATTCAGCATATGCATGGGCAAGAAAAAAACGTGAACATAAATAATTCCCCTAATGCCGAATGTGCCTTTTTTTCGGCTCCAAACAATGAAGAGATCCAGTGGTTGGTGGTTTCAAACATTTGTTATTTTCCATTTCATATGGGATGTCATCCTTCCCATTGACGAACTCCATCATTTTTCAAGATGGGTAGGTCAACCACCAACCAGATGATAATGATTATATATATATATGTATGTATATAGTGACCAAGCCATTATTCACCATTATTAAGCCATTAATAACCAACGTTTTTTGCGGTTCTATTTGTTGGGGAGGAAAAAATGCCGGTCGGCCCCCGGTCCATTCGTTGGAGCTTCTTGCAGCCTTTTGATCTTTGGGTCAGCGATCGCCTCTATGGCCTGTCCCGGCTACAAGGCGGAATGACGGGCGGGGCCCATGGGCGTGTTTCAACCGCCAAGATCTAGGCTGTACTGGGTATCCAGATAGTTAATGGCGGTTAACAGTTGTTTATAGTGGTTAATCTATGGTTGGTTAATAATGGTGGTTAATGGTCAATGGTTGGTGGTTTGGAACATCTTTTCCATATGTTGGGAATAATGATCCCAACTGACTTTCATATTTTTCAGAGGGGTATACCACCAACCAGCAAAAAGTTGGGCAGGTTGATGGGTAAATTTGTACTCATACATTGCGTGCTGTCCAACAGATCAAAGCCTGCCCATGTGGGATTCCAAAATTAGCATTTTCAGCTGGAAAGCAAATGTGTCTTGGATCTATACTTTTTAAATGATGCATGTTTGGGAAATCACTCAGTCCTTACCTGCTGAACACCAAACGCGAATACCTCGGTCCTCAGTTGACCCATATAAAGTGGCAAACCCATTTCTTTTTCCCCACCTGCCAGGTGAGGGTTGTTAGATTTTATCTAAGTTGCCTGCTCCTCCTCCTCCTCTCCTCCTCCTCTCGTCGTCCTCCTCCTCTCGTTGTCCTCCTCCTCTCGTTGTC
>Ga0126342_10016055_pt1 | contig 13076 bp, 11 predicted proteins | sample Cyp1metagenome_FD_92528 | JGI IMG/M metagenome (GOLD analysis project Ga0126342, IMG submission 92528) | Coral microbial communities from Lord Howe Island, Old Settlement Bay, Australia - Cyphastrea 1 metagenome | ecosystem: Host-associated > Invertebrates > Cnidaria > Coral ... | reverse complement strand
GTGGCTTCAAACCTCCAACTGACATATTCCCAACAGCTGAGCGCCCCGACAGCAGGATGAAGAAGAGATTGATGACAAAGCCAAGGCGGGGCAGAAGGACAAAGGAACATAGAGTAATCCCAGTATTTACCCACTGACTTTGCAGAACCCTCACAGTTCAAAAGATGGTTACTGTAGATACTGTAGTGAGTAAGGATTGTAACCACTCAGTTCGTCTCCTCCTCATCTGCCTGGGATCTTTCAGAAAACTCATGAGACAATCTCCATCAGAAAAATATGTTTGCCCAATTCTGTCCAAAACTAGGGGAATCTAAAAAAACTGACGATAATCGGTTGGAATTTTTGTGTACCCCATCTTCAAACAAACTCATACCCCCTGGATCCCCTTAGAACTGACAAGCTCTCAGCATCCCCATCCCTCACCTGATACTGCTTCTTGAAGCTCTCTGGCACTTTGCTGAAAAGCGACAGCAGATCTTTGGTCAGCTGATCGGCTCCCTGGGGGAATGACGAAGCTAGATACCCTGTTGGAGGGACGCCTTGGGGGATAAAAAAGTTTGAGAATCAAAGCTAACCCCCCAAGATCTATGATGCCTAAAGAATGGGAACCTAGGGCCTAGGGGGTTCAAGTTTGAAAAGACACCTCATTGCCTAAAGAATGGGAGAGTCCGAATTAGAGTTTTGCACATCAACCCTTGAAGCCTCTGACAAGGTTTATGACTAAGGTGACTAAGGGGTTAGATACGGTTGTATAATGTTGTAGCAGCCTCCAAAACAAGATTCTATAAAGAATTGGAACCCTGAAAAATCGATACAAGGCGAGAACCCATTCAAAGTGGAGGCAGCAGGTCTCTAAAGAACGATTATTGAAATACTGGCTGGTCAGTGGTTCAAATTGTTCTATAACTGGTTTGAATTGGGATATTCCAACAATCAACAATCATATTCACTGGTTGGTGGCTAAACCACGCACCCCAGAAGTAAAAAAGTCTGTTCGGAACATCATCTTATATTTATATTTGGGTTTGAAGGTGTTGAATTTACATGTGAAACTACCAGAAGAGATGTGTTGTTTCACATTGTGTGACCATCTCCAAACAAGGTACCAAAGATAACCAAACTAGCTGCAAAATCCTCAACTTAAATGGATGTTTACATGAAAAACTTACATTCAAACTCAATGGCGAATCTTCCAGCAAGCCAGGGTTTGATTACCAAAGGGCAGGAATTGCATATATATAGTATATTATATATATAATATATATATTATTAATTATTATTATATATATATTATATATTATATATTATATATTATATTGATCAATGAAAATCACCAAGTTTTGAGTTCTGATTCGAAAAGTCACTTGGAAAATTTTAGCGCTTTGCATCGAAATCCGTCACTTGGAGGTGGAGGCATTCGAGGCATCGGAGGCATCCGAGGCACTTTCTGATAGACATCCCAGTGATTTTGCATATGTCGCGCTGATTCCATGATCAATAGCCCAAAACCTGACAGCCTCAGCACGCTACGAGGTTACCATTGGCACAACCAAGAAGAAGTCTGATATGACTGGATGGTGCGAAAAAAAAAAACTCAAGAAGGTTGAAAGCTCTTGAACACAATCGCCAAGCATATGGAGGTTTCCAATCCATGGGGTGGAACCCCCAAATCATCCACTTTCATAGCATGAAATAAACCATCCAGCTATTGGGGTACCCGCATTGTAGGACATCGCCATATTATATAATGCCACTTTATTGAAACCACTAACCAGGCCAAAAACATGACTCCTGAGGCTGCAGCAATCCCAACATCCCGGCAGATGCCATCCTCGGAATAGCTCCATTTTTGGTTCGACTTATTTTTTGGTAGGGTAACTCAATAAAATGGGCTACGAGTCGAGTACTATGGGAAATCATGGGGAAATCATTGTTATAATTATGGGAAAATCATGGGAAGAAGATCGGAAAATTATGGATTCATATGGAATAAGATTGGAAGTTTTGGTGTTTCGTAATGAAACCACCCCCAATTTTGATTTATTATTTGATATACCGATACAACAGGGGTCGGTGGGGATGGTTTACTATAGACGAAAGGTCAAAAACAACATAAATCCCATCATGCCAATATTCAATACCGCCAATTGGCTTTCGTTTGGGGGGAATGCTGTCTTTTGGTGAATTTGATAGAAAAGGGTAACAGGATTCCACAAAATGGGAGGCTCCATACTGAAACATGATGAGACATTGGACATCAGGCGAGCTTAGAAATCTTAACGTTTGATCAACATCTCTACGATGTCACTGGAGATCAATGAGCATCAATACAATCAAACATGACAAATGTGGCTGCCTGGCCCCAAAATTGCATGGATGGTAGATCGGGTTTCTATCTTTGGGGGTGTTACCATGAAATAGACATGCCCAGTCCCTCTCCGGTTCTCAACACGTCTTGAATTTTGACCCACCAAACGATCATCAAGTGCATCAATGAGCTAGGTGGGTGTTTTTGACGCGCATGAACAATTTGGATATGGGGGTGAGAGTAGTTGAAACCATCAACTATTCCTAACACCAATATGTCACCATGTTTTTCTGAAAAGCCCCGTGATTTTTTCAGGCAAGTCAACTATGAGTAGCATAGCACAGAGACTTCAAACAGGGCCCTTAAAAATAGCCTCTAAAATCCAATGAATTCTGACAGATCTGCAGAATCTGCAGCGCTCCTTTTTTTTCCTTCGCAGCAGCGACTTCGGCAGAGGTTTCACTACACGGCCTCCCACTGGAAGCAAGTATGGGATGATGCGCGTCTGCCTCAGCGGAAACTGCCAGCAGCCAGCAGGGATGCTATGTTTGAAATGATGTGAAATGTGGTGCTAGTTGAGCCAATCTTAAGAAAATGCTGGGATAAAAATGTTGTTTTATTTTCAGGGAGATCATTGCTACAGTAAACAGAGGTTTTTGCACAAGTCAGCAATAGATGGTGGTTGAGCGCTAGACTACCCATTCTCCAAGATAGCAAAAGTCAATATCGGCACCATCATTTCATCATATTTCATCTGTTTGGATGGACATGGATGGACATTTAGGATGTATAAATACAAGTTGAAATTATCCACCAGGAAACTCGTAGAAAAGGATCACGTCGAGTGGAAATCATGTTCCGGCAACGAAGAAAAACGATGGAAGCACAATGCATACAATATGCCAATGATGTGAAACCAACAAACCAATACGGAAATGGATCAAAACCTAATACTTCATATATGACTAAGTGGATACCACGGTTTTGACCCACAGCCTGAACCAAAGCCCACGTGGCCGCGACCCTGCCCATGTGGAGAAGTGCATGTCACAGCATTATATAATTCCAACAAGAACAAGAACAAGAAGAAAGGAAACAAACTGAAAACGTGGTTTGATATGTTTCATTTAATCTTATGGCCAACAAACCCATGAAACTGACCAAATCTGCCGAAGGTGGATCCCCAATTTACGAAATCGGATCCCAGATTTGGTCCAGTCGCCACAGGACAGCTGGCAAACGTGGCCACTGCCTTTCCATTTGCCTGGCCAATCTTTGCAGAACCTTGGGCAACTGGGAACCTGGTCGGCTGCCCCAAGTTCACCATGTCAGAAAATTCCAGTGGCAAAACTAGTCCAGTCACATGTTCAGCTAACATTTGGGGATTTCTCAACGTTTCAGAACTAAGGGTATCTATCTATCTATCTATCTATCTATGTATATATATATATATATATGAATAGTAGTTTAAAATGTCTGATAATTATTATACATATGAATGTAAAAACATCGATTATGATGCACAGTACTTATATGCCACTTATTAGTACTTATATACTTATAGTACTACTTATCAATTTTACACTTATGGTACTAATATTATTATATTCCAATCATACTACTTATCAATTATCCATAGTATTACAATTGTCAATTGTATCATATGATATCATATGGCATTGTATAATGTGATACTACAAGTGATATCATCCCATTATTGGAGTTATACTACTTATCATATACCCTCTGGTGAACTAACATAGCAATGGAAAATCACCATTTTTCATGGGAAAATCCACTATAAATAGCCATTTTCCATTGCTTTTTGTATGTTCACCAGAGGGTAATAAATATGTCCATTATACAACCATGCCACCAGGGCGCTCGTCGTTGCGCCCTCAGCTCCCCCACCGTGGAGGCAAAGATTCCGCCGCTGGTGAAGATGAAGAGCCGTGGGCCTTGCTGATGGGAAGAAAACTTGTGGGAAATCCGTACTATTTCTATTCATTAATACGGCAATATGTATGTATATGTACATATATATATATATATGTATGTATATATATATATACATACATGTGTGTATATATATATATACATACATATTCAAATTTTGTATATTGTGATATATTATGGTACTCGTTCTAAGATATTACATACATATATATATATATAGATATACTATGTTGATTTCATTGGTATATAATATAGTTATTGCGTTGGTAATTGAAAATTTAAATATTGTAGAATTATTTCTATATATTAGACACTAATATATCATGGTTCTGTTTCGATTGACTACCACTATGTCTAATCATCCTGGAGTAGATAGAATATGGTGCGTTAAAAAATCACATTCCAGGGAATATTTTTTTGAAAATTCTATGTTCTATCTATTGCAGGATGACTATGTATATATATATTAATATATGTGTATCTGTGTGTGTTGAATGAGTACTATTTCTATTGATATGACGTGTTATGACTAGTATTTCCATGAACATGACAAATTAGTAACATCATCCCATTTTTCAAAGTAATACATAGGGAAACGGTATTAAAAAAAAAAAAAAACTATCCTCAGAAATGTCATATTCCCATTAGTCGATGACCCTACGGATTTGAGGACTATGCAATACTTCGGTCATTATAAACTAATTCTCAATGTTGTCGTTAAAATACGTGTTATCAGTTGGACATATGATTGGAGTTTTTCTTTGGGAACATCACCAGCAATAGCCGGGAGTAGCCAAGCCAGCATATGAATATGGAGATAATGGAGTATATAATGGAGTAATGGGGTATAATGGTATATAGTAGTGTATATATATATAGTTGTATATAGTGGATATAATGGATATAGTATGATATAATATGATAGTATGATATAGTATCATATAGTGGATGTAACCAATTGTTCTGGGCAGTTCATGCCATTATTTGGACACAATGAATCGAATGAAACGGTAAAGCAGGAACCACGGGAATATGACCCTCTGGTAAACTAACATAGCTACCAACAATCACCATGTTTGTAGGTAAACCATCTATGAGTGTATTCGATTTTCAATACAGTAACTATTTTAAAACATCAGAGGGTAACTAGCAACAATAATGGATGTGTCTCAAACATGGGGTTCAATCACAGAATGAACCTGGCCTGGGCAAATAATCCAATGAATCCAATGTCTGGCAGTGGATATGACTACAACGATATGGGGGACATTGCCATCCAATGGGTTAACATTATGATTACCCCATGGATTTGGGGTTTACCGATATGCAGTAGTTGTTTTTTTTAAGACAAACCCAAAATAAACATTTGAGTGCAAGAATTGTAAGAATTTCAATGTCAAACTAAGTATATAGTCCGCCAGAAAATGATTGACATCTGTTTCTAGCATGTGAGCTGACACATACAGTAACGGATGCCTCACACATTTACTGTAGGTACGATTTCATATCATCTTGCAATCATTCCATATCCACCGGTTCGATCAGTCAGTGAACCTCCGCCCTCTCCAAGGCAATCTATAACCAAAGGAAACAACAGACTTTACTTGAGATCTGAACCAAATATAACCTGGTTCTGGTTGGTGGTTTCACCCTTCTGAAAAATATGAAAGTCAATGGGAAGGATGACATCCCATATATGAAATGGAAAATAACAGCCATGTTCCAAACCACCAACCAGTCACTGTATAACTAACTGTATAACCAAGTAACAACATGCACGTGGGCCGGAGGCCACATAGATCTGTGCTGACATCGGCAGTGCTTCTACAGGATGGATCTGCACCCAGCAATGCGGCGCCACTGGAGGGGACACATAAAGATGACCTGCTGCGGTCGGCATTAAACATCCCCCAGAAACCTGCCGGAGTGATGTGCACATATGGACCATTAAAAAAGCAGGGTTTTATTCAGATGGGATGCGACACCCATGATGATTCCAATGGGAATTATTTGGTATGGCAGTGTGGGGTGATCTGTGACATGGAAATATCGGACGTGACTTGCACTTTACTCTTGGACTCTTGGACTCTGAATACCACTAGGCTACCCGATTTTCTGTTTACCCTCGTTCATTATTCCCACCAGTCAAAATCCTCAATACTCCCATTTACCAATGAACTAGTCTCCTGTCAAAAATGTGGATTTCAACAACCCAAGTTTGACCGCCAAAAGGTGCCCTATGTTGTTTGTTGCTATTTTTTGCTTCTTCAACACCAGTTCTTACCTGCAAAATCAACAGATGTACAACAAAAATTCATGAAAAAACACATGTGTCGCTGTTAAAATCCCAATCTTTGGTTGGTACGACTCAAAAACACATGTTTTTCTGCCAGAAACATGGATTTCTGACGGTTTCGGCAGGAAAAAAAACAGGAACAAAAGCGCCTGCGCGCAGCACCACTACGGCCCCAGGACGTTGCCATGGGTTGTCCCCTGGCCCGCCATGGAGCCGACCATATATAACTGGGAATATTCCATATAGTGTAGTGTATATATAAATGTATGTATATATATATATGTATGTATTGATATACCTGTATATATATACATACAGTATAATATATATATATATATATATGGTAGTATATAATCCCATATAATCCCATATAATTATATATATATAATTGGGGGATACTGGGGATATGACCCAGTCACTCAGTGGGATGCACCCCTTGTCAATCAACCAGTGGGAAAAGGACATTTATGCAGTCTATTTGTCTATCATTACGGACCCTCAGGTTTGCCCGCAATCTCAGCGTCTGAATGAAGCTGATGACGACGACGATGATGATGGTGGTGACTATTACTATTACTATTACTATTGCTATTACTATTACTATTACTATTAATTACTATTACTATTACTATTATATATTACTATTATTACTATTCTTATTACTATTCTTATTACTATTATTACTATTACTACATTTTTTATTACTATTTTTATTACTATTTTTGTTAATTACTATTTTTATCACCATTAATAGTAACTATTATTATTACTATTATCATTACTATGGTCCTAGAGACTAGAGATGGTGATGGTGATGATGATGACGATGATGACGACGATGCCTTGGGGCTTTGAGAAACCTCAGGGTCTGGGTGCATTTATGTGCATTTGAATTTATATATATATACACAATATAGTGTATCATATTGCTTCAAATATGTCGGCTCAAAATATGATATGTATGATGTGCATATGATCTGCATATAATGTGCATATATGTATATATTGTATTATATCACATCATATCATATCATATCATATCATATTATATTATATTATATATCCATATGTATTACGATACCGTGCATTTAGATCATACCCAAAGACCCAAAGATATACCTTGCCCTGAAGCAATGTGGGCTGGCAAAAGAAAGTCTAGCATTTCTTGATGATTCAACTATTGATTTCTTGGGAACTTCGATTGTCATTGTATCAACCATTATCAACTTATATACAGTAAGAAATCAATGTAATTAATTACATTGGAAGTTTCAATCTGAACACTTTGATATCAATCATTGCCGCGTTTTCGAGCCCGCTTCCAGCAACTTTTTCTTCACTTTCGTCATGGAAAGCTGCGCCAGCAATTAACTCAACAAACCTAAGACACTTCCTTTATCATCCTTTTATCTACACTAAATCTACACTTGGTCACTTGGCCGGAAGTTTCGATTTACGGGAAATTGTGGGTGTGGCTGTAAGTCTCCGAATCCTCAAGCTTCTCTTCACCAGCGCATCTGGCCGTGTGCTTTCACGTAGGCCAGCCCTAGAAGTTCAAGACCCCAACAGGGCTCATCTGGACTGGTAGAGCACGGGCTTCGGATGGCCAGGCTGCCGTAAAGCATGTCAAACCGGATGCACCGCTTGCTGTGGTGGATCCCAATCACCCGATGTTCGATAGAAGATGATGGAATATCCTCGACTTCCCAAACGCTTTGGATCAGTGTGATCTCTCCCATTTGGACCAGAAACAACAAAAAGTTGTCTATATCCCCAGATTGACCCTTGCTGCGGTCACACACACATAGAAACCCCATTGATTGCAGCTTCTATATCAAGTACGGATCACGCCACATGGTTTTAAACTCCCCATTTCTGCAACTGCTTGGTGGCTATAATATGCTATAATCCCAAAATATGACACATCTCAACCAACCATCACAAGAATATACAAGAATGGTTCAAAATCAATAGGTAGTTGAACATAGTTGAACCCCCTACTTCTGTGGTCAGTATGTCAAAAAATGTTTGACAGCCACAAAACTGCATCTCTGGAAATTTTCCCCAGCATCTTTCTCCAGTGTATCCAGAAACCCAATGGGGATAGCGGCCATCGATGCATACCAGGCGGTTATGCGTGTTCAAGCCTCTCACCAAGAACGGATTCTCCTGAGGGAAACCAACCAGCCATGGTCATGGGAATGGGATAGCACCAGGAAGCACCTACCCTCTGGTTATGTCAAAATAGCTATTGAAAATTGCCATTTATAGTGGATTTTCCCATTAAAAATGGTGATTTTCCATAGTTATGTTAAATTACCAGAGGGTATAAAAATGCTGATTTTTGTGGGGAATGGTGCAACTGGCATTGTTTTAGCCACATGGATGTGGATGGTCTGATATTAAGTGCGGGTCTTTTCTGGAATTCAGACAACTTCTCTTGGTGTCATAATGATTTTTCCATCAATTTCCTGACAAAAAAATCATCCTCAGAAAGGCGAAACCCACCAGCAAAGATTTTAATTGAAGAAACGAATAGTGGTTGCTGATAAATTAATTTGTTTTTTGTTTGTACTCCCAAAATAACCCTCCTGAATCTCAATTGGGCCAACAGTTTTTGGGGATCGTCAAAGGGTACCCATCCCAAGTCACTTTCACCTCTGGCTCAATCCCGTTTTTAAGGCATAGGTTGGTCCATTGATGTCTTTCCCGACCACCGGTATATAATCAAACGTGGTAATTTATTAGATGATTTTGCCATGAAAACCTTCATTTATAGGGATTTCCCTGATTTTCACAGCCAGCCACGTTTGATTACCTTACCCGTAGCCAGCTCATCCATTGTTTTCACCCATCGCTTCCTCCACACACAACTCTCCGCCCGAAGCGAAGTCGCCCACAGCCAACGCATACTGGACGGAGAAGTCGTTTTGGTCGATGTGTGGACTGCCACGGAAGTTTTTGGTCACCGCCTTAAGGTTTTGTGTGATGCTTTTGGCATCTTTTGGCCCCAACAACTGGAGAGAATCGCAGGAAACGCGTATCCTTCACAGAAGCGGATATAGCACAATCAAAGCACAATCCGGTATCTGATACTTCTGCTCTGCACAAGCAAAATCACAGAAATCCTGTGGGATTCCCCTAGATTTTGCCTCCATTCTAGATTCCTTCATGAAAAAGACGGTAGTTTTCAATGTAGATTCACATCGAAGGTATATTATATATATATAGTGTACATCATATTCATCCCAATGTTTTGCCATAATTTATCATAATTGCCCACTTTCAATGGCATTAAATGGCTATTGGGGTTTCCCATCCCATCCTCTCAAATCATCGAATCAAATGAGGCTCAAATGCACCGTGAAACCCATCCTATCATCCCAACTCCCAATTTCTCCCATTTGTTCCCATCTAAGTTTCCCAATGTTTCCCACGTTTCAATGGCTATCTTTATACATATCTGTATACTATATATATATATATGTATCTTTCCACATCCGGCCCATGCCATCGCCCAGTCACCATGGCCGTCACCTCAAAGGCTGCCGCCTTCGCGGACGCCGCCTTCAGCAGCTCCAGCGCCAGCTGCCACAGCCGCGCCCGGCGACCTTCGTCTTTTCCCCAGGACAAGCGGAGCTGAGGGATGGCGACGAGCTTCAGGATGAGGTAACCCGCAGCGTGCCTGGCTGGTTGATGTTATGGCATATGATGGCATATAAAATGGCACATTGATATTCATGATCTGATGGGGAAACCATGTTTTGGGTGCAGCTATTGACATTGTTTTTAGCACATTGATGCTCATGATCTGATCTTGAAACATGGTTTTCACCAGCTTCTGGCTTTTGAAATGGTGCTGAATGACCCATACCCATCATCTTTTAAGAATCATCCCATTAGAAGCAATGACGTTTAGCACCAGTGGCGTTTGATGGAGATCAGATTTGGGTGATGTCAGAATGTAGGACTGGCCTGGTTCAGATCAAGAGAAACATGGAATTAAAGATTGTAGGAGGTGGTGTGTATTTTTGCATATATATATATGATATGTGCCATAATTATCCATAATTTGGATGTGTGATAGTGGGTCATATCTAGATTTGGCATCACTTTTTAGGGGAAACTTATCTGACTGAAATTTGTGAATTGTCTGGGTGAAATGATCCTTCTTTGTGGCAACTCCAGCGTGCCCAACGTTCTCCCCTGGCACCAAAATAGGAAAACATTTGCTCGTCACAGACGTAGTCACACACTTGGACGCAGGTTCTCTTCAAAGTTGATGCTCCGAAGCACTTCCAGGAGCTTTTGAACCCCATCCTCTTGCAGGGGCACACCATCTGAGTGTTCAATGCTTCGACGAAAGGTGGGGCGCTGGTAGACCTCGCAGAGCGATTTCACCAGTTCGGCAGTTCTTCTCTCCTGTCGGCAAGGTTTTTTGGGGCAGGTTGAATCTTGGGCAGCGAAATTCTTTGAAATGGATTGGCTTCAAATTCTACCTTGAACAGCTGGATACGTTGGATCGCTGGAAGCTATATAGGAATTACTGGGTGGCGAAACATCACGGGTGCCTTAAAACCAAGAAGAAAATATTCTTCACCTCGAACCTCACGCACAGGCTCTCCAAAATGCCTGCCACAGAGGCGTCAAAGCAACATGTCTATCCCCATTAAATAATTACCCATTTTTCTTGCTTTGAAAAGTGGTCCCCACCAGTCTGAACAGTTCGAACTGGATTTTATGACCCCATTCAACTGGCAAATAACTGGCAAATAACCATAGCGGTAGGGATATTATGACCCCATCAAAGTATCTGCGGTAGTTATAGCCCATTTCCATACCCACCTATGGTTCTTATCACCCACACAGGTTTGCTCAGCATCATCCCAAAACCTACTCGACGAATCAGATTAAGGAAACAATTACAGGACCCCATTCACACCCCAAACCACTCATTTGTTTGGTAATACCATGTCGTTTAAGCAATCCAATGACTGCTGGTTGGTCGGTAAAGGCCCATTTTGGATTGACAAAGATGAAACCAGCATTATATTCTGATACACCTCAAATGTCACTTGTTGCTGAACATCCCCATGTTCCTTTGGGATTCGGGATAGATAGTTGCAGTTAAATCCTTCTTTGTTTCTGGTCAAATAACCCTGGTTTATTGTCTGATAAACCATCATGTGTCATGGCTAATCCCTTCTCCCTAGTAAATACATCTACAAATATCTACAGTAAGTACCCACAAACAAACTCAAACCCCCGCTTTAGTATTTGATCTCTATATTTGAGTCTCACATTCGTCATATTTAACATTAGGGGATGGAATTAATATGGTAGCAACAGCAATCATCTGGGGGTGATTCTAACATCATCGCCGTTATAGGAAGATATCATGGCATATCCAACTTCATACAACCCGAATGTTGGAACGGTTTTGGGGATGGTTTATTGTAAGTGCCAACCATCATACTTTAGAGTTGGTACAATATGGCTATAAAGCCCACCAAATGTTGGTTGGCTGTATCACCAGGTAAAGCCATATCTTTGATGGCATTTCAAACATCTGGGTTTGTCTGAAAATATGCTACCCCAAAATCCCATGCTTTATCATCATATGTCCCAAAAAAAACTTTAGGTATATCCCTCAGTTTCAGGCAAGCCTAAATATCACATTGTTGAATGTTTGACATATGCCTATGATATTCTCACGATATTCCGATCGTATATGATCAAATATTCTCATGATAGTCCTATGGTGTTTTATGGACAAAACTATGATGTTCCTATGATATCCCCTGCAGTTTTAGGTACCCTCTCGTTAGTTTTGAAATAGCTACGGAAAATGGCCCATGGAAATAGATGATTAACATGATGATTTCCCTATTGGTGATGTTCCATACCAATTGTTAAATGACCAGAGGGTAATATTCACATCAACCAGGTATATTCCAATTAGATTCAACTATGATATCCCTATGCCTATAATCGAATATGAATATTCCAATCATATAATATTGGTTCATTATATGATCATATTGGTGTATTATTATATCCACAGGTATATTCCTATTGATGGTTGTTGGATGTATTCCCATGAGCATAATTTATCATATTGCTGATTATATATCCCATTGAAGTCCATCAAATCCCATCAAATCACATCAAAACCAACAAAATCCCATAAAATTCCATTAAAATCCAATGAACAATCGCATTGAAATCCCATGAAACCCCATTGAGTTTAGCACATCACCAACCACTGGGTTTCAATGACCACCTCAAGCGCTCTTCCAGCTGTTCCATCGACAGCGCCAACAGCTGCTCCTCGAGGCGCGGCTGCGCGTTCTCGCTGCCCAGGTAGCTCTGAGGCGTCCGAAACGGAGGGACTTTGGGGAGAGAAGCAACAAAAATGCGGAGTCATGGGAATATCATGGGGATATACATATATGTTAATATATGTACTATATATATGTATTACATATTATATTATATTATATTATATATATATAT
>Ga0126342_10016054_pt1 | contig 13076 bp, 11 predicted proteins | sample Cyp1metagenome_FD_92528 | JGI IMG/M metagenome (GOLD analysis project Ga0126342, IMG submission 92528) | Coral microbial communities from Lord Howe Island, Old Settlement Bay, Australia - Cyphastrea 1 metagenome | ecosystem: Host-associated > Invertebrates > Cnidaria > Coral ... | reverse complement strand
TAGTATTGGGTCAAAAAACCCTGGTTAAAAAAAAAAAACGCCCCCTACGAAACTGGATTCTATCTACTCAAGGATTATTATATATATAGGTTATATACATATATATATATATGTTATCTAAACATATATAATATATTTTATATTATATATATACATGCTAAATATATATATATATATATATATATTTGTTTTATATATATATATATTTATATATTTATATATTTACAACTATATCTAACAACTATATTTGTACTAACAACTATATCTATACGACTATGTCATACTATATCTATATCCTCTATATTCCTCCCAATAATTGGCATATCTTGGAACAGATTCCAGATCCCAACCAGCCAACTTTAAATCATCCCAACAGCTGAAACTCAGCTGCCTTACACCACAAAGCTGCCGTTCTAAGGACTGCTGAGCACCTATCCCAAATCGGAAATCCTGCAGAGCGCTGCCAAGATTGGCTTCGCATATCGAACCCCGCGCGACCAGGTTCTCTCCGTCACAGCAGTTTTGGCGGCACCTTGGCTCCTGAGGCTTTCCCAAGCGATGGGGACCCATCATGAAACCTCCAACTCACAAGAAGAGGTCTTTGCACAAATTGGAAAGTGTTGGGTCCCCCCCCCAAAAAAAGCTTGGAACCTGGAACACAGCTTTTTCATAGTTTCCCATATGATTTTCACTGATGTCCCGATATGTTTGATATTTTACTCATCCGACATGTCGAAAGTAAGGTCTCTGCGTAGCATTTTATCACACTCTGCTAAGGATCTTTGAGGACAGGTTTGTATCGGTCATTTTTGTTCCCAATTGCATCCCCACCTGAACATGCCAAGGCGAGCATGCCTTTGGCGGCATACAACGTGCCTTGTCATAGATCAGATAGCAGATATGTTTGGCCCACTTGGTTCCAATTTAGGATGAGCCACGTTGCTTCTTTTAACTTCTTGGCGGCGGTTGTCACCACCAATCGGCGGTATTGGTTTCGGTAGCAGTTTGGTAGATGAATCGCAGCGAGCAAGGTCCCTTTCCTTGCCAGGCAGTTGCAGTACAAGGAACATGATGACTGATATTAAGCAACATCAAGATTTCAGTGCAAACATAGGACCTACGGTATTTGCTCATATCATCTCGCATGGATCTGAAAATCAGTGATGAACTCAAGTTCATCGGATCAACGCTAAGAAGTCCGGCTCCTCTTTAAGAAAAAATATGCACTTTTGGGACAGCAACTGGCACGCCACTGCTGCGAGGTGACGTATCACTATGAGAAGTGGAAGCCAATGTACGACAACGGAACTAGCTTCCTGGGTTTGCTTTTTGTTGATTCTCTATTTTCCCAATGGAACATCCACACCGGGTAATCTTCTTAAGGGGAATCTCCACCGCTTAATCCACGGTGTCCAGTGCCAGCAATCCAAGGCTTATATGTGAACTGGTGCGATAACGAAACCAATGATACTGATTGCTTGACATTGTCAAACGACACAAAGTTCCAAGACTTGGCTCAGATAGAGCCTTGGCCTTGGCCGAAACCTTGGTGAACAGCAGATGAATTGATGGTTGGTTCGGTTGGTTCGATGAAGTAGGGGGGTTGAAACCACAGAAAAATCAGAAAAGGTATGAAAAGGTAGGGATTTTAAGTATCAAACTATATGGGGATATACTGCAAACTAGTTATTTCTATGTGGAACTGCATCATCTGCATCGCTGCATCCTAGAGTGCACAAAGGGCTTGTGTTGTTTGTGCCTGAAACAGCACAGAGGTACGACCATTTTCGCCTGGTTTAATTCTTGAGCACTGTGCTTCTTTGATCTGACCGGTTCCAAGGAAAAGCAAGTTTTAACAGACAGCCGCGCGCAGATCAAGACAGTGCCCAGAAGCAAACTTGCCGTCGTATGTTGCCCTGGCACAAGCTGGCTATGGTCTCAACATGTACATTTTAGACATCATCTTGCAGTTGGAATTTGCTAAGTGGTACTGAGTAAACCTATCGGATGGGTATAGTTTAGTACTGATAGTGTATAGTTGAGTAGCTTAATCCTTTGGCATAAGTGGTGGTAACAAAGACACACAGGCACATGTAGATATTATAATTAATATGTATAACTAGAAAAACAATATATAGTTAAGTTATATATTGTGTATAATAGCCCGCAATTTTGTTTAGGTTATCTAAGTTTTCGCTGTGCACAGATACCCATCCGCTGCTTCGACATCTTGCATTTGGATGCCTTTTGGTGCCTACGGCCAAAGCGACTTAGGTCATGGGAACTTCCTATAAATCAGACTATTTCGAGGGATCGCGCGAGACCGGATGCCACTGGGACAGGGGTGGAGTCGGGTCAAGGGGTAATTTGGACCCAAAGGATCCATTGATACTTTCCTGCAAAAGAGTTTGGTTGGTGGTTTGGAACATTTGGATTATTTTTCCATTCAGTTGGGAGATCTTCATCATCCCAACTGACTTTCAGTCCATCATTTTTCAGAGGGGTTGGCTCAACCACCAACCAGGAGTGGATTTACTGGGATCATCCCAAAGAAATCGCCGAGCTGATCGGAGCTTTACATAGCTTTACCATATAACTAGGCTGTCAATGTCAATGGTGGCGTCTGAGCGTATTAGAAGCTGTTGCCCCAGCAGTTATGCTTGTTGGCATTATTTGAACACCTGAACACCATTAGTGAATATTAGTGATAGGTCTAAAGACCCAACAGGTATATTATGTTCAAACATGTTCCAACAAACTTAGCTCATTTATGGATCAATCCCCTGTCGTAGTAACAAATCTCCGGTAAATTCCAAGTCAAAGCCCCACTTTCTTCGTTAAATCACATTTTTCTTTGTTAACTCCCCATTTGTTGCTGCTTCAATTCCCATGTTTGCAGTTGTCCAGACATTGGCACCATCCCCACAGGTGCTCAGACGGGCAGCACGGGCGAACGATGCTTCGGAGACGAAGGGGTGGCCATGTCGCACTACGAGGACGATAGTTCCATGATCGTGGTGCCTTGGCCGGAGGTCTTGAAGGTCAGGGGCTAATAAAAAAAAGAAACATCCCCCTGGAAATAGTGGTGAATATTGGGGTGATTAATATAGGCATTAATAGTAACCCTACTGTAGTAATATGGGAATAGCAACCCTGTGAATGTCCTTTCTATCCTTGTTGGGGTTACTATTAGGAGGCCGCGAGAAATGCATTACTGTCGTATTGCCCAGATGGAAATCCTTGGGATGACTTGATAATTGAGGGGGAATGGAATCAAACCCTGGTGCCACTGGCACTCTGGTTTTCACCCTAAGAATTGAAACAGCAGGCAGTTCTGCACGTTCATTACGCACGAGATTATTTTTGTTTACGTGTTTTTTTATCCCCAAAACATCCCAAAACAACATCTGAATCGGGGAGCCAAGTGACACTCAGTGACACTCCTTGAGGTCTTTCAGGCTGGACTTGGAGAGACTGATCGAAACAACCTCATCTGGCAAAACAAAGCTTGGCTGATCGAATCCTTCGAGTCCCCTGGCTGCCCTGGCTGACACGCTAGTTCCAAGTCATTCCAAGTCTCGGGTGAAGTTTTAGGATTGAACAAACAGCCAGTAGCATAGTTTCAGCTTTTAAGTTTGGGGTTATGGATATAGTTGTTATATGTTGTTACATGGTTCCTGCAAATTTGCAGAAGCACATCTATTTTGGGGGGGTGTTGGTAGTTTCATGATGTTTCATGTCTCCAAATCTACAGCAAAGTGAGCCATTTGATCTTTCTCATGTCCTCCAAATCTAGTGTGGCAAACCCAATTGTAAACCATCCCCAGTTGCTAGCCGCTAGGCCGCCCTAGCAATGGGATGATGTTTATTCAGTAAAGCCTTTTTAAAAGCCATATCATCCCCGTATACCATCTGGTTATGACTAACAGTTCGCCATGGATTCCATTCCACCCATTTTTTAGTTCGGAAAAAACAATCTATTTCGATTAGGGCCATCCATCCCATGGCGAACTGGCAATGTCATAACCAGTACGGGTAAGTCATCACCATTTTTCACCATCCCCATGGGAGTTGTTTCGGCCAGGGACGCCATGGTGGAGCAATGGATTCTGAATGCCCAGCAGGCAACCTCCAGCGAGGTGACAGGGAGGCACGGATGGGATTGCTATGGGATATTTGGCACTGGACTATCTACGAATACAACCTTGTAAGTACCCAAAAAAAAATGATATCAGGGTAAATCTGGTCAACATTGATATATATATATATATGTGTGTGTGTGTCATATATTATATATAAGATGTATGTATATATTGACGTGCTAAGGGGCAAATTAGAAGCACAGGATGGCTCAGGAACCTCTATTGACTATTGGGCATTAGTAGCTCCAGTCAAACATACTCGGACGATCCTTCCACTTGCTAGTAGCGGTCATTACCCCTGGTCAGGAAGTTCAAGATTCCAAGTGTCATCCCGTTGTTATCTGATTTTTTAGCCACCTGGCACGAGACAATATAATGCTGTAAGAGTATAAACATTCTGCATAGCAACAGACAATATCATGATATAAGAGCATCAACATGTTACATAACACCACCCATCCATACATCCATCCATCCATCGATCCATCGATCCAGGTCGGCCATTATTCAGGGTCTACATATATTAGGCAAATAGCTCGCTGGCTGTTGAGAAACTATACACCCAGATCACCCGTGCTGGCGAACAATCACTTCACCAAATCCTCCAATGAATTCCCCAAAGCCTCCAGTCATAGAATTGGATTATGGGAAAATTTACAGGAAAGCCCTATATTTGATGGTAAAAACCATGGTTTCCTGTAGATTTTCCCTTAGACCAATCCAGTGATCCAGTGAATCCAGTGATCCGTGGAAAAGATTCGAACAGTTGGGATGTCCCATGTTTTGTGCTGGAGGATTCAACCCAGGAGGATTCAACCAACCCCAGTTTTGGCAGCCCCGTTTTTTGACCGGCTTGTTTTCAGGGACTTCTTGTAAAGGCGAATTTGACCCATCGATTATTGCTAGGGCATTTCTGTTGAGATCGGTTAAACCCCATGATACGATATTCCCTACTGGGGATGCAGTTCACTAGGTGGGCGTAAGTGGGTTATACAACATATCGTATCAAAATCGTATCAAAAAGAAAACCATATCAAAATCATTCAAAATCATATCAAAACAACAAAAACCCTCCAGAAATCGACCAGAAGCCTGTCCCGGGGCTGTTTCTGTTTCTTTTTTTCTAAGCCAACCCATTGGGAACTCTGAAAAGGCTGCTCCGTTCCCACGCCATATCAAACCATATCAAAATCATATCCACAACATTCCAAAACCACGTCAAAATCATAACCCAGACCACATCCAAATCATAACAAGAACATATCAAAATCATAACCCAAATTTCGGAGCGTATCAAGACCATATGTTACAATCATATCGAAACCATATTAAAATCATGAAAAAAACATGACATGAAAAAAACATATATGTTTCCCAAATTTGGTTTCCTAAAATAGATGGAATTTGATTTTATAAGTGTACGGGTTGTATCCCAATTTATGGAGGTTGACATAGTCATATAAAATCCCATACTGTAGTTGTACCCATGAAGGCCACCTTGTTTTCTGGCTGCAGGAAGGCTGCCGACACCTACGAATTTCCAGTGCGCTGCGGCTTCTTGAACGAGACCTACGCGCCCATCAGCGACGAGACCGCCGTCTCGGTGGCCTCTGAGGTGTCGGTGGCAAATCTGCAGGATGAAGGTCTGTGGCCGTTGATGAAGCTCGTGGTCCGGAAGGTCCTGGCGGAAGGCGCTTCGTTTACCAAGACGGTCTACCTGGCTGGGACGGGGCTTGGTGGATCACATGCCGCGCTGATCAGCATGTGGTTGAAGACGCTGGCTGAATTGAGAGTGGCTGAAGAACCCCTAAAGGAGAGAGATCAAGACGGTTTTATCTTTTGTAATCATGGGTGTTCAAGATAAGATGAATTTTACCTCATCACTTCCAGGCTTACAACCATGGAGCAGCAATCAACCACCCCAAAAGGGTCATTTTTCGACAAACCGATACCTTTGAACCAGAATTTCAACGGGTTTTGCAGTAATTAATTGGATTTGCGAGAAAACAATTGTCAATTTCACACGGCATAATATAGAATATATATCGGGAACAACAGATTAACAACAGCTGCATGCTAAGTGAGACCTGGCATCGCTCACATACTGCAAGGATCACAAACAAGAGCGACCACCCAGCAAATGAGAGGTTCCAGTTCCAAAGTGCTAAACCGACACTTCAATCGACAGGTTGCCATAGAACTGAGACCCTCACATGCTGCGATGACCGTTGGGGTGGAAGATTCCAGCTCCGAAATTGCTGAACACACAATGAGAAGCCTTCAGATGTTGGAACTACCATGCGTATGCAAAGTGTTGGTGTTGGTTTCTAAATGCTCCAGATACCATTCAGAGAACAAGAACAAATGACATGCTGGTCATGCCCCTGCCCCCTAGATCCATTACCCAGGACAATGTCCCCTCACTTTGGTTATTCTAAGCATTTCTGACCGGCCAAGGAAGAACGAGGACAAGTCGTATGACACCTATGTCATAGCAGCTCCTGGCTTTCAGTGCATCGCTTGCGATAAATACTCAAAAGACATGACGCCCTCGGACACCCACAGCCAGCTGAAGATCTACACCCACGTCATGGATGCGTTGGCTGGAAGCGTCGACCAGTCCCCTGGCAGGAGTGAACGTGAAGATCCAGCGGAAAGATGTAAAATGATGTGAATCGCTATTAGCAGATGAATGATCAAACAAGAAAAAACACAAGATAGCACAGGTAAAGATTTATATATATATATAAATAAATTGTGATAATTCTAGTATATCAAACCGCTTTTTATATATATGAGAGATGCACGAGCGTACTTTGAATATTAATCGTATTAATATGTATTAATTTATTTAGGTTCAAGAGTTCTTGCTGTAGTGTCGAGCGAACATATTGGCCAGCATAGTTTAGATGTCCTTTTATCACTTTTTCTTCAATTCAACGGAAAGGCACTGCCCATTGTCCGCGGCTTCATTCACAACCAAAGGTACATTGTAGTGGTCAATCTGTTTTCGGCCATTGTTGACTGTTGACTAATGGTTTTTGAAACACATCAAACACATAGAACAGTAACTCACCATGAAATTGTAGAGATCCACCGTGTCCTTGATCTTTGTACCATCGACGATGGGCCACCATTCTACATACTCCTCAATCAGTCTCCATAGTCCCAATCAAAATCCTAAGATATCCTAAGCAGACGGCAAGTTATGTGTAGGCATAACATGTGTCATAAGCTCATTGACATCTGGAACTGGCAGCATGTTGGAGCTCGTCATTGGGTATCAAGGTACAGTGGTACGGTGTGCAGATATGGACTGCGGAACTTCACTGCAGCGGAGCCCTTCTATGCTGCTCAGCATGGCGACATGGTATTCAGCAAGAAAAATGGAATTGGCATCACACTGGAAACACACTTGAATGCTTTTTCCTTGCTGAATCTCAGTGCTGTCAATTGAACACCATCAAAAATAAAAAATCAATCCATGTCCCATCATTTTCCCATCAATAAAGCTGCTTTGCGCAGGCTTACTGCTCCCGGATGGTGGGCCACACGGGCCCAGAGATCTTTTGGAGGTACAGTGCTAACAGCTTTTACGGGAATTTAAGCCGTAAAACATGGGGATCCAATGGGAGTTTGACATGATTCAATACCCATAGGATCCATGGTGCTGCTATATATGGTAACATGGATCCCATCAATAGGCCCCAAATGTTAGCATATATACCAGCACCATGGATCCTATGGGATATGATTGAGCATGATTTGACATCATTTAACTTAACTATATTTAACTAAGAAACATGGAAATTGAATGAAATTGATACTCAGATTGATTATATAACTGGATATATGATAGCCGATGCTAATGGTGTTTAGCCTGGGTGAATTAACCAAAGGGTTTATGGTAGACACGTCGAACTACATAAGCCACATGGTCATTGGTTATGTCCCCATGACCACATCGATCAAATCCATACGACACCGCCATCCATCTTTCGCCCAACAAAACTAGCACATCCCATAGGTGTTCATCAAATCTTCATCAAACCTCCATGTTTCATGGTGGGTAAACTCACAGTTTTTAACATGTTTTAACATGTTTTAACATGTCTTAACATGTTTTAACATGTTTTAACATGTTTTAACATGTTTTAACATGTTTTAACATGTTTTAACATGTTTTGAATGTTATAACCCTATTTTGCATAGTTTCCACCAGTTTTCACATGTTTTCCTCCCCTTTTTCCATCCCTTTTCCCTTCCCCGTTGCGCGCGCCGCCTCGAAGGCCGTCCACCACGTCCACCACCACCACCGCCGACGATGCCACTGCGGCGGACCTGGCAGCCTTCGCGGAGCGCCTTGGCGAAGCCTTAAGGGAACCGAGCCCTGGCCGCGACCGAGCCCGGGGAATCCATGGGTTTTTATAGTGATTAATAGTGATTACTAGTGGTTAATAATGACAAATTAATGGTGATTAATGGTGATTATAGCCTCTGGTAAACTAACAGCTGCTATTGAAAATTGCCTTTTGTAGTTGATTTGCCCATGAAAAATGGTGGATCTTTCCATAGTTATGTTAAATTACCAGAGGGTAAGGGAAATCATCCCCAAATGGCCTTAATTCCTTAATTCAGGTTAGTGAAATATTAGAATTTACCCAGACTAATGGTTATGATATGATAGGTGATTTAATCACAGTGAACATCAGTTGATAGTGATTAACATCAGTTCTGGTTGGTGGTTTCAAACATTTTTTATTTTCCGTAATATATGGGATAATTCTTTTGATTGACTAATATTTTTCAAGCTGGTTAAAACCACCAACCAGAGTTAATAGTGGTTAATGGTGATGAATGATGATAAAATGGTGGATTTCATGGTGTTTTGATGGTGATGAATGATGGGATGATGATGGGATTTCATGGGATTTGACTCGCGGGATTTACCCTCTGGTGATTTAAAATAGCGAAGCCATGGCCCATAAAAATAGATTATTCATGATGACCTGACGGTGATTTCCATAGCTACGTTAAATAACCAGAAGGTACTAAGGAAACCCTGGAACATCCCATGGTTTTCGGAAAAAGAATTCCTCGAAGCCAATCCATTGGTTTTGGAGCTTGAAGTTCAACAGCTGAGAAGCCATGAATTGATGATCAAAGAAAATGGGAGCTGTTGAAAAATCATTTAAAATATTTAAATAATTGTATATAAGATATGCCTCTGGGTCAGTTTTGGATTCTGAAAAATCGCCAATGCCATCAAGCTGGTGGTCACCAATTTTGGCGCCGGCTGCTGTAGCATCCATTGGTTGTGACTGACCTGAGGTATGACGTCAACATCACAACAGCTCAGGAGGTTGGGGACCCAGTCGCCGCTGGTTCCCTCCGGTTATCCCTTGCCCCTAATGTTAAATACAACGCTGGAAACCCTGATCCAATATTGAAAGTATTGGATCTTATCATTTTTAGGGCCCATGTGGGTGGTATTTAATATTGGGTGCGTGGGCTTTCATTCCATTCAATTGGATTTATAATACATATATATATATTTATTTATTATTATAACTATATAATCCTTTTGTGTTCCGAGTGAGTTCAATTTCAGGCCATGACTTTAAAACACTTGCGCAATTGAGATGACCTTTCTTGTGATATGGGTGAGTCAAAAAAATGGAGCGCCATACTCTGAAAATTACCATTGTATAACAGGGACAACGATGACTAACCATTAGATTTAGGATGATTTAGGGGTTTTCCACCAAAAAATCCGGTACAGAACCCCCTATGGGGGTTTCCTACAATAGGGGTACCCCCAAGATCATCCATGGTTTTGGCATTTTACATCATTTTACATCCATTAAAAAAAGGCGCGGCGGAAAAAAAACAGTTAAACAGCAATTTTGGAAGTAGCTCCATCTATGGCAACCCGTCAATGCTCATTTGACTCATGGCTTCTGCCAAGGCCTTTGATCAATGCCATATGTACACGCATTCCATTTGGTACGCCTTGATGCTGTTCTCAGACGAGGCAGGTTTTGGAGGTTTTGGATGTCGCGTCTTTACAGACGAGGTTTTGTGGTTTTGTTGGGGCCAAGACTTAGCCCCCAAAGAGAGAGAGGGAGAGAGTGAGAGAGAGAGAGAGAGAGATATATATATATATATAATATAATGAGATATGTATATATGATAAGTATATGACGAGTATAAAAAGCACACAGATATAGGTCGATACCCTCGGGATGGCGATGGAGAGAGAGAGAGAGGGAGATAGGTCGATGAAAAGTTCAAAGCCGTCAGATTTTCTTGGCAGTTTCATCCATTGCACCATGCCATTTTTCAGGGACTTTTTTTTTCAGGACACGTTGAACTTAGACGGAACCACAGATGGCGGCTGTGAGACGGTGAGTCCCATAGATTCAGCTGACAAGTATGGCAAATGTCCCACCACCGCCACTGCAACTTGGCATCGGCAGCTACAGGGTGGTGCCATGGCTGCCACTCCATATGGGAGAGTCGGTTATGATATCCAATGGAGATAATTGCCATAAACCATCCATAAACACAAGAAGGAGTTTATAACCAACCTAGCTACCACCTTGTGGATTCTTGTGGCATTTGAAATGCACGTTGGCTGCATTTCTTGGCCAGATTTTGATACATTTCGCTGAGCAAGCTGGAGGATGCGGCACTGAAATTGCCGACATTTCGTGATTTTGGATGGATTTTGGATGAATTTTCTCATTCTTTGGATGGCTCCCCATCTTTTTTTGTCATCCAACGCCTGGTCGTCGTTTCATGTCGTTTGGATACTTTCGAGGCCACCACGGACTGCGCCAACTTCTTCGCACCCTCTGCGGAAGTGTCGATGCAGATGTTGGCCATCATCGTGGGCAGCACCGGTGGCGTCATCGCCTGTTGTGCCGTGTTGGGCATTATGGTGGTGAGACACGTGCAGCCACTTGGCCGTGAAGGGCTGGGGATGTTGGGGATGTTGGGGATGTTGGGGATGTTGGGGATGTTGGAAAGTGGAATCAACTCAGAATTCCTCCAGCATCCGCCAACCCAGTTTATGGCAGGGCGTTTGGTCGTTTGGCTATGGCAAAAATCATCACCACCTAAGATTGAATTGTTTTAAATAACTGTTATCTGCCATATGGGGTCTCAAAATGAAGCTCCAATATTGAACCAGATTTCTCGGTGTATTTACCAAGGGAAGAAATCACGTCTTTGAGATCCAAACCTGCCAGGAAGAACGCCATGGAAGATGTAGCCACGACCACCGACCAGGGGCCACCGGCCACGGGTTGCTTCGCGCGTCTCATGAGGAGGGGGGAACCACGATGAGGGGGGCATCATGGGATACATAACCAACATGAATCAACAATGGTACAATTTATGCCTAAGTTTTCTGGGCAAATTATCGCGGCCTGGCTGCGATGTCACAACGTAATTGATGGTTTGAAATGAAACATTACTGTAATATCCCAAAATGACCCAGCAAGAGAAAGTTGGCGAAGTACTATAATGTACCCAGATGCATGATGGTGGATGCTTGCAGGCAGGACTTCCAATTGTAATTTCCATCGTTATCTATGATTCTCGAGGATCACTACCAAGCTCAATGGAGATAGAAATCCCTGATCCAACAAGCACTCATGGAGTTGGCAATGGGGAGACCCCACGTCGGCAGGAATTGTGGCGTCTACCTGGGGGCAAAAGGAGTCGACCGCGCCAAAGATGCGCGGATTCGCGCCAAGAAGGCGAGAGATAAGAGGAAAAACCGAAACTTCCAGGAGCGGGATGTCGTTCTTCAGGAGTTCTTAAAGATCTTAAAGTGAACATTTTGTGATGTTTTGAAATTATCCCGCAGCTTGATCAAGGAGAAGGCCAATCTGATCGACGCAGGTGCAGATGGAGGCATTGGCCTGGGCGGCAACGGACTAGCCATCGACCAAAACATGTCCTATGATTCTTCGTTGCAGATCCAATTGGCTATGAATATGTGTGGATTATTTTCGTCATGTTTTTTTTTGGGGGAGGGATGGTGGTTTCCACGAATGACTACCTTGGAACCGATCTACAAATGGAGGATGTTCCTATTCTGTGTGTATGCACTGGAGGGTGCAGTAAATATCGTATATCCTTGTTGCAACATGTTCTTACGGAATCATCGATTGCCATTCCAACATATATATATTATATATATATATTAATTAGTACTATTGTCAAAATATAAATGCATTAAATAAATGCACAAATAAAGAAACACACACATGCATATCTATATCTATGTCTATATCTATATATATGTATGTATGTATGTATGTAATGTCTGTAATGTATGTAATGTATGTAATGTATGGTAATGTAATGTAATGTAATGTAATGTATGTATGTATGCATGTATGTAATGTATGTAATGTATGTAATGTATGTTATGTATGTTATGTATGTTATGTATGTTATGTATGTCGTGTATGTCGTGTATGTCGTGTATGTCGTGTATGTTGTGTATGTTATGTATGTAATGTATGTAATGTATGTAATGTATGTAATGTATGTATGTTATGTATGTCATGTATATTATGTAATGTATGTAATGTATGTAATGTATGTAATGTATGTAATGTATGTAATGTATGTGATGTATGTAATGTATGTAATGTATGTAATGTATGTTATGTATGTTATGTATGTATGTAATGTAATGTTATGTAATGTTATGTAATGTAATGTTATTTAATGTAATGTAATGTAATGCAATGCAATGTAATGTAATGTATGTAATGTATGTAATGTATGTAGTGTATGTAATGTATGCAATGTATGTAATGTATGTAATGTATGTAATGTATGTAATGTATGTAATGTATGTAATGTATGTAATGTATGTAATGTATGTAATGTATGTAATGTATGTAATGTATG
>Ga0126342_10016053_pt1 | contig 13076 bp, 6 predicted proteins | sample Cyp1metagenome_FD_92528 | JGI IMG/M metagenome (GOLD analysis project Ga0126342, IMG submission 92528) | Coral microbial communities from Lord Howe Island, Old Settlement Bay, Australia - Cyphastrea 1 metagenome | ecosystem: Host-associated > Invertebrates > Cnidaria > Coral ... | reverse complement strand
GCAAGCGATACCCCCCAAGTTTACCATATATCATTATTGTACAAACGTGTGGTAAGCGATGGGACCTTCCCAAATTTGTGGATGTCCTTTCCGTGAACCTAGGGTTTTCACAATCGCTCATATCTACATGGGATAATGGGAATCTAATGGATAAATAATATGGATAAAAATGTGGGATAATCATGAAGAACCACATGGTAATCTTTTGTTTTTCTTTGTTTTCCAGCCACAAAACCGGTGGGACACTCAAGTCAATATAGATGTCAATAGTATATCTTCACGGCTGAAGATCAGCGCAAGTCCCTGGCCGTTCGCCAAACTCGTCGTTGTTCAGCTGCTCAAAAAATCCACGCCTCAGCATCCAACGGATTGCCCAAAACGCGCCAGAAACGGGTGCCATGGGTTTCGAATCGACGTCCACGGAAGAACCTGAGGAGCTGTTGACAGATGATGAGTACTCCAATTGTCTGAAGGATGAGGACCAGTGGTTTTAAATTTAATGTTTTCTATCATTTTTCCAACCAATAAAAATGGACAAGTTAAGCTATGATTATCCAGAAAATTGGTGATTTGGTATGTGCTTGAAACACAACTCAATGGAGGTGCAACCCCATATATTGGGCGGTGCAGCCAAAGCATTTAGAGAATTCCTTTCTATTTTCCATCCAGAGATCTAAAGATGATCCCAAGCGACTTTCTCTTTTTAAGGCAGGCCCGGGTGGCTGAAGACCGCGAGGAGGTACGAGCGCAGATCAGGGGACACGCAATTCCTTTTGTGTTCATGGTGGATATGGTGCCGAAGTTCGCCAACAGCTGTGGAGCTGCAGAGGTTCCACTGAACATCGGCGGCTCGCGTATACAGCATATATGTTCTGGCAAGCCTTGCAACAAAGGTAGTGGTTGCCGGAGATTCATGACCGACAAAGGATGCCAGTGTCTTGGCTTTAGTGCTCCAGAGGTTTCCGATCTGGAAAGGCTCACCATCAAGGTCCAAACATCACCATTGGAGGGTTGGAAGAGGCGTGAAGAGACAATCTGTCCTCTGGGTGAGGTTAGTCAAGATTGCCACAGCCCAAAATGGATGGTTCAATACTAACAACAAATCATAACATATCATAACAAGTATAAAGAATGCCTTGAACATGCTGTGGGTGTTGTACACATCCCTGGATTTTCCCCAAAATGGGACCCCATTTTGCATCTCAGGTACTGCCATCACGAAAGCCACCTGGTCGAGACTGCTTCAAAGAGTCGTGGCCAAAAAAGACGTGACGCACGGCAGATACGCCTACGACAGGAAGAGGGCGACGAGATGTTCAAATGCCTGGAGGTGGCTCTAGAACAGCTCTGGTTTAAGGCGGAGCTAGGAAAGGCCGATTTGGGGAAGGAGAAGCCTAAAGATTTGGGGATGAGCTGGCAGAATATTTGTTTGACCAGCGGAAAAAAAAGCCTCCAGTTCACCATAAGCAAAAGGGAATTTGCAGTTCAAACATGTTCAAAAAATCAAGTGAGTTGGACTTGGTACCTGTGATGATGATCCCAGTTGCGTTTCTCATGGGCTGTGGGATACCCCACCACCACCTGTCAATCTGGAGCATTAAGACAAACCATGGGCGTTTGAATTTGCCGTGCCCAACTCTGAACCGTACCCAATTGATGATCTGCATATTTTCTGGAATGGCTAGCTCAACGGATTGCTTCTGGTATTTGTTTACCCGTTTACCCTACTAGTTTTGGCAGGTCGTTAGCATCAAAATGATGCTTCAACATTGAATTGTCTCCCCAATTCTGTGTTTGGATCATACAATCGCTGGAAACCTCTACCTGGGTTTGTCCCCCTACCTGGGATTATATCCCAGACTTGGTTGATGCGAGCATTTACAGGAACCGCTATACTTTTCGGGGCCGAAAATGAATAGGTTTCCTGTCAAATCCAGGAAGTATTCACTTAGAAACCTATCCATTGATCATACGCTGCTTCTGCAAGTTTCAAGAAAACAGATCTCTTTCAGTGTTATGGAATTATTGCCTAGCTTTAACTAATGTCCCCAATTGTTGGTGCACAACAATCGTCCCGAATTATATTCATGGGTAATAAATGTACCCAAAATGTCATGCAGGACAATTAAGTGAACATTACAGGTCATTGCTGAAGAATCAATGTCCCTAAATCAGACTGCGTTTACAACAAGATATCCTCGGCTCTTTTTGCATCTCTCAACAGCCCAAACGTTTGTGCGAGCTTTACAGCCCTCGAGCGCCGGCCTAAACCATTGAGAGGAAAATGCTAAAGGAAGCAAACATGGATTGAACTGAGTTCTGTCAACCTTTCAGGCTTCATTCGTCTCAGAGAAATACGTACATCGCCCAATTTGGAGGTCTCCTAAAATGGAGGTATAGCCCTAAATCATCCATATTTTCATGTATCGGATTTTCCATGAAAGGCAAAATCCAGCTATGTTCCCCCAGCCATCTCGAACCCCCCAGCCATGTGGCAGGCGAAAAACACTGACCACGAAGCGCATTTCTTGGCAGCCGTGAAGCGCCTGGGTTTGATGTGCATCAAGATGAAGCACCGCACCATCACCACGGAGTACCAGGTGGGACTTGGACCGGGATGAAGGATGAAAGCAAAAACCCCGTGATTTGTTCAGGCATATCTTCAGTTCATATCCATTGGGGTTCTATAAAATGAATAGATCCACTACCAAGCCAGGGTTTCAAGGTGGATATGCACTATTTTGGGGTCAACATTTTAAAATTCACGGGACCACAGGATTTGGCCAATTTTTGGGATTCGCCAATTTTGACCCCCCACAGCCATGGAAAACCCCAGCATATCCCCAGCATTTGACGCCCGAGGACCGCGCACCCAAGCAGTGGCTGCGGGGGCGCTTGGCGCACCTGACCCCGGAAGATGATCGGAAGTCTGTTCTCAAGGCCATCAAGGAGGAGACCGACAAAATCCCAAAATCCAACGAATGGACTGAGCAGGATATGGCAGGAGGATCATAACAGGATGATCCTTGGTTGGTTAAGATCCCATATTTTCACAGCTGGTAGACGTGCAGATGATAGGGATCCTATTGGTGGCTGATTTGTTTGGGCTGTGTTTTGAGTATCAAGCTTTATTTCAAGAATATGGGCAAATGTTTCTTTTCAGGAATTCTCAAGATAGGTGTTGGTAAAGCATCACGGAGGATTGGTTGCCAGCCATGCACAGCCAACCAGGCCCTGGTGGGCCAGTTTCCTTTGGTCCAGTGGGCCAAAAAATGCCAAGTTTGTACATGAGTGGCATCGCTTGCCCATGAGATTGGCAAGCAACATTTTAATTTAGTATGGAGCTTCCTTAAGCGCCGAAGATTCCCAAGGTTGAGCACTGACTTCTTGAACAGGTCAAGTTTCCCAGTTGTCACAGTCATGGCCTTTACGTGCCTTCAGCATTTTTGTTGAAGCGATTGGAGGAGTGGTTTTAAGGCTCAGACGGTTTGACTTTGAGCTGTACATGAGATAGTTTCAGCTCTCATTTTATCTTGACCGAATACATGTGTGAGATTTATGGAACAGAAGGGTGCTCAACCCAGTTACATTTAGATGAAAGAAGTTGCTTCATCTATGCCTCAGCATGCCAAGAACAACACTTTCAATTCCAGGAAAACCAGCAATCAGCATATTCAGTGGATATCCTGTGAGAAAGGATGCTGGTGAAATCCCATGATTTCTGGTGAATCTCCAGCTTTTCAGGTGAAATTCCCAGTGCTGAAGGCACCTGATGGCATGCCGCACAACAGCCAACGTTCGGAGATCTTCGGAGGAGTCGGCGCAAAAAAATCGCCGGCTGTTGGGGTCCGGGTAGAAAGGCCGCCTTGGGATGAAGCCCAAGGTTAAGAAACGATCGAGCACTGGTGTGTATACGCAATTATAATCATATTGATAATCTATTATATATATATAGAGATCATAGTGTCAAAGTTTGACAACTTTGAGTTCTCTGATGTGCATACGCAATCAGGAATCGGTTTCTTAATGCTCTAGATGGATACATTCCATAATGTATCCCAGGTTCTGGTTCGGCAGTTGCTAGTTCCTCGCCAGGAACCATGTCGGATACCATTCGCTTCATCACCGGAGCTGCCTTGCAAGTGGAGGCCCAGTGCGACTTGGAGTCAGTGAACTGCTTCTTGTGCCATGATTATCATGAGTTGTTGACATCATGGTGCCATGTTTTCTGCAAAAAAAAGCAGAGGCTCAGTTTTTCAGCTCAGTTTTTCACCCTAACAACATTCTATAAGTTAACTGATATCAATATTTTTGTTGTCCTATCAATATGAAGTTGATTCATATTAAGTCAAGATCGCCTTCCCCTTATGAACATTAAGACTCATTAAGTCAATTAAACATGGACCGGTGATCAGGTGGCAGCCGTGAATCTGATGGTGGGCCTGACATGTGACCTGTGGCTGCTGTGCCCTGGTGGTCCTGTGGATAGACACATGAGGGACCCCAAAAGGTTCACCCATGTTATAGAAATTATAGCAGTTTTAGCGGTTTGGTGTCTCAAAATTCAGGGTCTCTACTATCACTACTATCCTTGCCGGATATTTTGGGTACAGCACATAAAATGCACATACACTATTCGTCCAAATGATCGGTCTCATTCTGCCGTTAAGCCAGGCAGAACAGCATTCCTTGGCTGGAACCAGGAGCGATACTCAGGTGCAGCCTGACATGTGGGGCAGAAGTATGGTGCAACTATGGTTGTAATTCCCTCTCGGAGCATGGTAGCAATGGCCTTTTTGGTTGGATTCAAGATGGATTCAAACAAAGTTCCAAGGGTTTGGGCTAATGTGAACATGTGAAACTGGGCTAAAGTAAAGTGTGAGTCGTTTTTGATTGTCGAGACTCCATTTTTATTTCGAACACCACCACATCATACAACAAGTAGTGCAGAGATGTTGGACGCCTTTTTGGGTTTGTACCATGCAGTGTAGCCCAAAACATCATGATTTATCGTCGGTTTATCAAAAACAAACAAAACGGTGGCATCCCTACTATAGAATCTACTAATTATATACTGTATTTGTTTTCACGAAGCCTTTTTGCAAACAGTGGCTTATTGCAACCTTGCGCTGTCCACGCCAGATCTACTATGCTGCTGAGCTGTCTACAGCGCCAACCAGCATCAATGTGGCGGCGCGGGACCTACCGAGGAAAGCTTTTGGAGGTTTATCAACTGATGCAGTCTTGACTAAATCAAAAATGGATTGTCTAAACACAGGAGATACTGGGGACATGCGATATATTCCTGTATATATACTGTGTATATATATATACACCTTAACTGTTTGATTGTCGTTTGGCTGGGATGCGTTGCACAAAACTCGAAAAGGAGTGGATGATCAGCGACTTAAAAGAAATGTTTCACTCCTAAACAAAGGATGATGACTATTGACAAACAAGAATAAATGCGACTCCACGACCAATCAGCCAGTCAGGTTACAGTTTCTGAACATATCTTAATTCTTGGGTGGGGAATTTTTGTATATCTGCGGTACAATTGATTTGGATGTTCTGATTCCATTCAGATCCCCGCATTTTGCACCAATGTGGGGGGGTTCCATTCCTAGAATTCGACTTAACAATTTACATGGCCCATTTTTGGGATGGTAAGAAAAATCATGAAACATCATGAAGGGTATTCGGGTTTCCCATCATCCATTCATCTGAATTGGATAAGGCAGAATCCAACACTCCCATTGATTCATTGGTTAAGATGCTGCCACAGATCATGAGCCAAGTCGGTAAACATCGCTGCGAAAAAGCTGTTGGGTTTTTTGTAGGTATATCAAACTAGTGAATGGGCAAAACTGTTGGCGATAAACCAAGAAACATATTGTTTGGGGTACCACCCACGTCATATTATTGGTGATATATCCAATTATATCCAATTATATCCTATATTCCCATGTTTTCTGAAATCCAATTTTTGATGGTTAAATCAGCATTTTTGTTGCTTAAATCCCTATAAGTAACTTGGGGGCACGATGCATTGATCCATTGATCCATGACTTGGCACCAAGGCCTCCACTTTGGTGTCCGTCACAGTGGCATGGAGCGCCCCCTTCGATAGCGGTGGGCTGCCGGTGCTGGGATACAAGGTAGGGCTGGTGGGGCTGGGATTGGGTCAAAAAATTGAAGCCCCTATGGGTTAGATGATTTTAGCATATGTGTAGTATTAAGCATCCAATTATTGGGGTGCCCAAGTTTGACCATTACCTTGGTGAGACCTCAAGAGACCCCCAAGACTCCTTCTCTGTTGACTCTTGATCTGTTTCAGTATCTGAAAGTTAGCTTCTGGTGATTTAAGAGGTTGCTATGGAAAGTCATCAATAGTTCAATCAATTTAAGTCCTGTTTTCTTGGCCAATTTTCCATGCTTCAACGCCCCCGGGAGTAAAGAATTTACACTACCTTTTTTTTTTATACATCCTATAGTGTTTCGGCTTAAGCTTACATGGCATGCACTAGGTGTGGGGTCTTCCGTGGAGACCCTACGTGCGGTGCGTGCTTGGCAGCTAGCCGTATAGCTGGCATCCTTGAATCCGGGCAGCTTCCACCTAGTGCAGAGCGGAGGGTGGTACTGCTGCTGAGGGGTGCAGCCGGTGAGTTATCGGACCTCGTTGAAGGTCAAGGTGCAGCAGGAGGAGGGTCCACAAGGACTGCTTCTCCTTCAAGGGGGGGAACAAGTGGCCGAACCCCCGGGCCGGGAACAGAAGACAGCATCAAGGAAGAGGACAGGGTCAGTGAATACTCCTACACAGAGGAAGGCGAAGAGGAGACTATCAGAAGCCCTGACCAGGAGGTCACCCCAGGGAAAGGGGAACCCGCTTCAGGAGTCGAGGGCACTCCTAAGGAGGAACCCGCCAAAGTCAAGCCTGCAAGTGGGGCTCAAGAGGTACAAGTTACAGGGCAGCAGACCAGTCCTGGGAGGACTTTACATCCCAACTTCAACCCGCACTACTTGACTCGACGGCTGCAGCTTTTTCCCACGGGCAAAGCCTCGGCTAAGAAGGTCAAGCGGGAGGAGAATCGGGGTTCTTCTCCTGACCGGCAGGCCGGAAGGGGGGGTGAGTCCGGTTTCAAGGAGGGCCGGTCGCGAGACAATCCATCCCATCGCCGAGACGGAGGAGGCGGTAGCAAGAGGCGAGGGACAGAGAGGCCCCCTTCGCCGGATAGGCCCCCATTGGTCCGAAGACCAGAGTTGGCCCTGCAGCGGAAGAAGGAAAGAAAGAAACAGAAGAAGCAGAACAAAGGACAGAAGAGGAGACAGCGAGGGCAGGAGTTTCGGGAGTGGCGTGAGTCACGACGGGCCAAGAAGTGGACCCAGTGATGCCTCCCAAGGCCAAAGGCAAAGCAAAGGCCAAGGCCCGGGTAGGGCCGCTTCACAGGCCGGCAGGGCGCGTACGGAGGGGGGTCCTCAGGAGGCCGGCCGGAGCCGACGAAGGCGGGTCTCCTTGGGACCGTGGGGTGGTGCAAGAATTCCACCAGGTGTCCCTCTTAGACCTGCAGCCAGGGTCTTGGTTGGTTGCGGAAGAAGCGGACTACTTTGGAGCAATCATTCAGTTTGCCGGGGAGGTGAAGAGAGTAGAGTTGGATCAGGGAGAGAGGACCCTCCATGTGAGAGCCACGGGCACGTCGAGCGAAGCCCTGCTCAAAGCCCAGACTTCCAACCCCCGGCAGTGGTTCAAATGCCATGTTTGCCCACCGGGCTGCGCGCGACTGACCACGGGGGACTTCGTGGTCCATCTGGTCAAGGGTCGCAAGACCCGTGCGCAGGGCGAAGAGGGTTGGGTCACAAATCTGGAGGGTCCGGCACAGGAGGAGGCCGGAGACGAGCTCGACCGCCTGAGGCAAAGAGCATTGGCGCTGCAGACCGGCGATGGCGGGAGAGGTCAGGCTCCTGGAGATGTCGGGGTGGGACTCCCTGGTCAGGATGCAAATCGGGAGTCGGACAAAGAGAAGAAGAAGCGCAAGAAAGAAAAGAAAGAGAAGAAGAAGGACAGAGGAGTGGCCGAGGGACGATATCCCGCGGTGGCTTGCCAGAAGGCCCTGAAAGAAGTCTATGGGGGCACAGGGCTGGATCCCCGAGAAAGGGTCCGCAAGAGAGTCCTGAAGAGAGCGCAGAGGTACATCAGCGCGAGAAAGAAGGCGAAGAGCAGCAGCGATTCGTCAAAGAGTTGCAGCTCGTCGTCCAGCCCTTCGGTGGAGGAGACCAGGGGCCTGGAGGGGGTCTTCACGGAGGAGACCCGCATCCGGGCAGTTGCCGAGCGGTATCCAGGGGCCTTGGCGCTGAAGCGATCCCTCCTGACCACCTCTGGGGAGGAGGTGGAAGAGGAGGGGGTCAGGCCAGTGGCACTGCTCTACTTCAGGAGCATCCTCAGTCGCCGCTCCAGTGGCGCGCAGAGCAGAGAGCTCCTGAATGTGAGCTCAGCGCTCGACCTCCTGGTCAAAGGTCGGGTGGCTTGTGCGGCGGACCTCCTGGCACAACGGCTCAAGGCCCAGGAGGCCGTCTGCCAGGGCACGAGTTGGGCCGTAGCTCAAAGGCTAGAGCTCCCGCCTCCCGAGGTGGGGGGCCTGGTGGCCACGACAGAGCTGGCCCAAGCCCGGAAGGAGGAGTACAACGATGCGCGGGCCAGGTGGAGGGCACAGTCAACCGCTGGGGGCAAGGGCGAACCCAAGGGGAAGGGCAAGACCCCGAAGGGAGAGGGTGCTCCTTGGAGGAGAGAGGATCGAAAGGAGGAGAACAAGGAGAAGAAGGGCAAAGGACAGGATCGAAAAGGCGGATGACTCCTGGGGTGGGCAGCCCAATCAGGAGTGGTCAGCACGGGCACTACGAACCTCCTGACACTACAGCGGGAGGTGGTTTTTTGAAGGCCACAGCCGGGGCCACTTCGGTCGGCCCTTGGGTGGCGGCCCCTACTGGGGAGGTGCGGTCTTTAGAGCCGCGCCAGAAGAACCCTGGTCTTTTTCCACCTATTCCTCCCCGACTTACGGGAGGGCTTCAACTTGACGCCACCTATGTAGAGCACTTTGATTCCTACGTCAAGGCCAGGGATCAGTGGTGCCTGCCTAAAGCACCACGTGTAATGGTGGATGACAAGGATTGGGCGGACGTTTGTGCAGGGCTGATTTCCAGCGGGATCTGCACCCTTCTTCCACGGGAAGACCTCTTCCAAACAGACTCTGGACCCCTCCTCAATGGAATGTTCGGGGTATCCAAGGAAGAATGGGTGGGGGACACCGAGGTGTTCCGCCTCATCATGAACATGGTTCCCCTGAACAGCATTTCACATTCACTGCGAGGTGATGTCGAAACGTTGCCTATGTGGTCTCTTATGAATCCTTTTTTCTTACAGCCCCACGAAAACCTATTGGTGAGTAGTGAGGATGTGAGATGTTTCTTCTATACGATGGCGGTGCCGAGCCATTGGTGGAAGTATATGGGGTTCAACAAGGAAGTTCCCCAATCGTGCTTGCCTGACCAACTCCAAGGGCGGGAGGTATACCTTGCGGCAAAGGTCCTCCCAATGGGGTTCCTCAATTCGGTGTCGCTGGCACAGCATGTACACCGGAACCTCGCCCTTTGGAGTGGTGAACAGGATTCGGAATCCCAGGGACATAATCCTCCAGAAAACGAAGTCCGCAAGGATCGTTCTCTCACCACGGGGAACCCAAGCTGGAGGATTTATTTAGACAATTACGACCTCCTGGAAAAGGTGCAAGCGCTTGGAATCAATCAGGAGGGAACGCTCTCTCCTTCGGTGTTGGCATTGCGCAATGAATATGAAAGGTGGGAGGTCCCCCGGAACATCAAGAAGAGTGTCAGCCGTGGGTTGAAGGCTGAAGTGCAGGGAGCCCAAGTCGACGGTGAAGAAGGGGTGGCCTATCCCCGTGAATCCAAAATGCTCAAGTACCTTGGTGCGGCCCTCGCCCTGGTCCAGCAGTCCTGTGTGTCACAAAAGCAACTACAGGTAGTATGTGGAGGATTGGTGTATTTCTCCATGTTCCGGAGGCCGTTGCTGGGTTGCCTGAACAGCATCTGGGGCTTCATTGAAAGCTTCAACCAGGGGCCTGCGGGAAAGCGGCCTTTCCCGAACCAGTGCAAGCTGGAGTTGCTGCGGCTGTTGGCATTGATCCCGCTGGCCCGCCTGGACTTCCGGACCCCATTCCATGATCAGGTTACATGTAGCGATGCGTCATCGTCGGGAGGCGGTATTTGCGCCTCCCAGGCTTTGACACAGTGGGGGAACACCGTTCTGCAGGGAAAGCTCCGAGGTGAACTTCCGGAGCTCAGGCAGGAACACCGCGTGCTCACGGTGGGGCTTTTCGATGGGATTGGCGCATTGAGAGTCGCAGTGGATCTTCTTGGTCTGCATGTGCTTGGGCATGTGAGTGTGGAGCCCGAGGCGGCGGCCGCCAGGGTCGTGGAATCACATTTTCCTGAGACGCGACACATCGATACAGTTCAAGACGTCACAGCCGAGATTGTTCGGGAGTGGGCACGGGACTACTCCCAGGCTTCAGTCGTGTTAATTGGCGGAGGGCCGCCTTGCCAGGGCGTGTCAGGCCTAAATGCAGACAGGAAAGGTGCGCTCCGCGATGAGCGCTCCAAGCTCTTCACGCACGTTCCGCGGATCGTGGAACTGGCGCGTCACTATTTCCCGTGGGCCCAGGTGCACGGGCTCATGGAGAGCGTCGCTTCCATGGATCGAAAAGATCAGGATGTGATGTCAGCTGGGTTCGGGTGTGAACCTTGGAAATGCGATGCAGCTACAATGACGTGGTGTTCGCGTCCGCGGCTGTATTGGCTTACTTGGGAGCTGTCGCAGGAGGACGGTTGTACCCTCCTTTCGGACGGTGACCAGAGCGAGGTCGTCCTGGTTGCCAAGCAAGATTTAGAATGGGTCTGTAAGGAAGGTTTTATCAAAGTGGACTGTGAGCGCGCATTCCCTACGTTCACAACTGCAAGACCCAGGGCTACGCCTGGGCGTAAACCTGCTGGGCTTCATCAATGCACTCATGAGGAGGTAGATCGCTGGGTCCAGGATTCGTACAGGTACCCCCCGTACCAGTACGCCACGCGTAACCTCCTGGTAGGAAAGGATGGGCAGTACCGTTTGCCAACTGTCGAGGAAAAGGAATTCATGATGGGTTTCCCGATTGGTTATACTCAGAATTGCGTCCCCAAGGGTCAACGTGGCACGCGGCAGCACGATGATTTGCGCCACACTCTCATAGGTAATAGTTGGTCGGTTCCTGTAGTCGCGCGGTTGCTCGCACAGCTTTTCGGGAGGTTGTGCCCCAGGTATACCCCCCAGGCGCTTATGGACACCTTTGGTCCAGGCAATCAGGTCTTTCTGCAATCGCGGTTGTGGCGTAGACCGCTGCGGCCCCTCCGAGGAACCCATTCCGGAGAGAACACAGGGTTGGTGGCCAAACTCTCCAATCTCCTCAGTATCAAGGGGGAAGACATACTGCTCACAACACCTTCGAGCCAATTGGTTAAATACCATCGGCTGCGTACTTCAGTGCCTGGGCGGCTCTGGAAATGGAAGGTGATCAGCGGTTGGAGATGGAAAGGCCAAAAGGAGCACATCAACAGCCTTGAGCTCCGGGCGGTCTTAACCACCCTAAAGTGGCGGTTGCAACATCGTGGTCACATCGGGCACAGGTTTCTCCACTTGGTGGACAGTTTGGTTGTACTGCACGCCCTGGCTCGGGGCAGATCCAGTAGCAAAAAGTTAAGGTCGTCGTTGTCAAAGGTAAACGCTCTCTTATTGTGCAGCTCCTCTCAAGCCCTCTGGGGCTACATTCATACCGACCAGAACCCCGCCGACAAGCCAAGTCGGTGTGGTCGGAAATTGAAGACCAAGTTCAGGAATGGGTAAACGCATCCTGGAAGGAGCCACACAAGCTGAGAGGGCGAAGCAAAGACAACGACTAGGAACCTTGAAGGATCTTACAGTACAACCAGCCACGAAAGCCCGTTACAACAAAGCAATTGATGGTTTTCTCTCCTTTCTCAACCGTAACAATTTGCAGCTACCCAGGCAACGCGATCGTCTTGATCCCCTTCTCTGTGACTATTTGGAACACTTGTGGGCCCATGGTCAGGGCCGAGCGCTCGCAAGTGACACCATCGCTGGTTTGCAAGACCAGGATGTGAAACTCAAGGGCCACCTTTCAGGAGCCTGGCGGCTCCTAAAGACATGGTGCATCAATGAGGTACCGAGTAGGGCACCTCCCCTCCCTGAACATGTGCTTCACGCCATGGCGGGTTGGGCCTTTTTCCATGGTCATTTTAGTTTTGGGGTTTCTTTGCTATTAGGGTACTATGCAATGTTAAGGACAGGAGAGCTCCTGGGTTTGAAGAGCCATCATCTCCTTTGCGAAACAGGCCAAGACAAATTAATTGTTTCGTTAGGACTCACAAAAGGTGGAAAGCGCCAAGGTGCCGCAGAAAGCTGTGTCGTAGGATATGACATGGTGGTCTCATTCCTGCAACATTGGAAGTCCGTTGCGTCAGCATGTACTGGATTCTCGCCAAGTCCAGCTAAATGGCGTAGCCTGTTCAACCAGGCCTTAGACGCCCTAAAACTCCAACGTTTTCAGTTTAGACCATACAGCCTACGGCGCGGGGGGGCGACATTTTGGTTCTCACGGCACCACTCTCTCGACAAAATTTTGATCCAAGGCCGATGGCAAGCAGCCAAGACAGCCAGAATCTATATAAATGAAGGACTGTCAGTCCTGGCGGAATTGCAGCTTCCCAAAACCCATCCCACCCTTCTTCCTTTTCTCCGTGTCTTTCACCGCTACCGCTCCGCTCCCTCCTTCTCAACACTTGAGCCTCCACGCCAAAGGCGTGGAAGCAAAGGGGGACGTGGAAAGGGACCCAAGAAGAGGGCAAAAAGAATTGGAGTGAACCGGATTTTTTAAAGAATTTCAGGCGTGGTTTGTGGAAATTTCCGTGGAGATTTATTTTCATTTCATCCCTGACTTTGTGAGCTGGAGGGT
>Ga0126342_10016052_pt1 | contig 13077 bp, 11 predicted proteins | sample Cyp1metagenome_FD_92528 | JGI IMG/M metagenome (GOLD analysis project Ga0126342, IMG submission 92528) | Coral microbial communities from Lord Howe Island, Old Settlement Bay, Australia - Cyphastrea 1 metagenome | ecosystem: Host-associated > Invertebrates > Cnidaria > Coral ... | reverse complement strand
GTCGAGACCTGCTGGAGCATTTGCGAAGGTTAGTATCGCAATGACACCCAGTTCTGATGAGTCTTAACCTTCCCATCTCTGGACCGCAGACGAGGCAGAGTCTCAAGCGATGACGTCAAAATGGTGCAGGAGGCGGACCTCGTTGGAGATCCAAATGGCGGCGGCCAGACGTGAACGTCGCTGAGGGCGGCCAGACAGACTCACGGCCGGCTGATCCCCGCGAGATTTTGCAGCATTCACACCATGTCGTATCATGTCTCTTAGCTCATTTCTTGTTTGTTCAAAAGTTTCGACTATGTTTGATGGACATTTGTTCATCCACCAAGTCAAGTGCTGTTTCATGCGCTAAACATCTCTACGCACATTACTGGCTACATCCCCTAGATAGGTTATGGTAGGTTAGTTCGTAAATGCAAAAACTAGATTTATGGCAATTTATGGAAATATATATATATATATATATACTGTATATATATATTTATACTGTATATATATACTGTATATATATATATACCAAAAGCCTTTAGTCAGATGGGCTTATAAAGCAACAAAGCATAAGATTTTGCAGCCCAGCATTGGTGCTTTACATCTCAGGTGCTCAGTGCAGAGTTGGTAGATGTAGACCCGGACGACGAGGGTCCCACGCTGGTATTGCTGGTGAAGGGTAGGCGAGGATCGGATGATTTTATGGAGAGCAGATCAAGTGTCATATGAAGGTGGAATTAAGCCACAAAAACTTGTTTTGGTCGGAATTTTGGTTGAATCTGGTTGGATTTTGTGGATTATTGTTGGGTTATGTTGGCTTTGTATGTGTCTTGATAGTTTTACCATTTGGTTATTTAACATAGCGAACTGGAAAATCACCATTTTTAAGAACGGTAAACCATCTATTTCTATAGGCCATGGATTCCATGGTTATGTTGAATAACCAGAGGGTAACGTGCAAGTATCGTATCGGTGTACCGGTGAGGTTTGCTATGCAAATATTGGATGTGCTCGTGTTGGAACTCATTGGGGGTTACAGCTTTTCATTGCCAATGTAAAACATATCTGGTTGGTGGTTTGGAACATGAATTTTATTTTCCATGTCATCTATGGGAGAATCATTCTCATTGACTAATATTTTTGAAGATGGTTAAAACCACCAACCAGATCCTGTCACTGGTGGATGTAGGAATTTCTGTTGCTACATTAGTAAGCTGCTATATGGCTATGTCAGTCCAGTGCCCCTGTTGGATTATCTCTGCACGAATGCGCAAATCAACATAGGCCAGAGATGGCCAGAGTCACTCTGGCCATCTTTCTTGGATTAGATCCCTACTATTGTTCTAGAGAAGCTACAAGTTGTTGGACATTTGTCACATCCTTCCCATCTATCGACAAATGGAGGGGTTCCGGGGTTCCTAAAAAATGGGGTGACCCATGACCCCAAAATTCATTGCGAAATTCTAGTCATGTTCCATGGCGAAACTCATATTGGTTTTGGGGTCCCCATTTTAAGAAACCACCAAATAGAAGGCAGCAAAATCAATCTCTGGCAGAAGGTTTTGGACAAGGTTAAACGTGGGGATGAGCCAGACTATGCCCACTTGCATGAATTTGTTTCACACCCTTGAAAACAAAAACATGTTTTTGCCCAATAAGAAACGACATGTTTGAAAGCCAATGTTCATGTCAGCCAAACAGTTGTTCCAGTTTTAACTTTATTTGTCTTTACCAGCAACACTAATAAGATCAAATTTTAACCACGTATTAGCCATCAAGCAACGGAAGATCAGGGCTCACAAGCTCTTTGATGTCAGGATCAAGAGGCGCGGCAGAGACGAACACTGGGGAAAACACAGCATACGGCGAGCAGCTGACAGCTGGCAAGAGATGCTTGTGGAAGCCCTGGTGGACGAAGAAGAAAAGGGTGACGACAGAGAATCGTGCAGGCTACAAGCAATTGGAAAAAGCATGGTTAACTGGTTGGTGGTTTGGAACATGAAGTTTATGACTTTCCATATATTGGGAAGAATAATCCCAACTGACTTTTATATTTTTCAGAGGGGTAGGTATACCACCAAACCAGTTGAGTGCCGCCATGTTGAAAAGGATGATCCGCTTCAGCGGAACTTGGAGGAGCTTCCGGCAGTATCGTCGTGGCTGCGCTATTGTTGAATGCCCTTTCAGGAAATCAATTGGACATCTCCGAACAGGATTGCCCCATATTTATATAATGGAAAAATCTAATGGACAAATCTATGGTTTCCTGTAGGTTTTCCCTTCAACCAATCCATTGAAATCCCGGTTTTGAGAACATTCTCAAACCTTTATTCCGATTTATTTGGTATTGTTCAACAACAACCCCAGTTGAATCCTTCCAATAACTGGTTCCGTGATGTTCCACGTTTGAATTTAGCGTAAGAATTGTCCACTCAAACTGGGTGTTTAATTCCCAAACAAAAACTGCTTGCTGGTGACTGGAACCATGGAATTTTGAATGACTTTCCATGGAAATGTCATAACCCCAACTGACGAACTCCATGATTTTTCAGAGGGGTGGCGAAAAACCACCAACTAGAAAACGAAGAGTGGAAACTCATCCCGTCAGGCCCATCCTCTTCTATCGCGCCATGGTAGCTCGAGGGCCGCAGGCGGAGCCGCGGAGCGGCTGACTCGCTGGAGAAAAACAAAAGCCTCCGCTGATATTAAAATATATGGAACACCCCCAAGAAACATCCATAACGTATAGTTTAGTAGAGGATTTACACATCACTTTGGTTCATGATTTTGAACCATTGTACTGGGGGTGTTTAGTACTAGGGGGCCTAGGGGGATGGGATTAGTGTATTGTCATTAAGGATTCACCCGCAAAATGATGGATTTTTACACCATGATTTTTCACTGCGGAGATCACGTGGGAGACTCTATCATTTGTCATGAAAAACAAGATGGTGCCCCCGGTTGAATCTGCTGGTTTACCAATCTAACTATGACCCATAGGATCCATGTATGGTATATATGCTAACATTGGGGGTATATTGATGGTAAATGAACCATATATAGCATACATGGATCCTATGGGTGATATATTTACCACAAACCCAGTCATTGACCTATAGTTATTTCTAGCAATGTTGCTAGATGTGGATACTGGGGTCCCTCCTTGCAAGCCGCCAATTCTGGGGATCTGCTTCAAAAAAAGTGGTTTCAAGATCTTTTACTAAGAATAAATGAGAAGTTCAGTTCAACCAATTAAAAGGTCAATGTCCCTTGCAGCAATGGGTGGGCCGTCAAAAATGATGACTTCACAAGGATTTCATTCAAATTCATCAACAAAAACTGGAGGTTTTCCTGTTGACCCAAGAATATCACATGGGGATTTCATATTTTGGCGTTTTCCATTGTCCCTAATTGTCCCTATTGCTTATCCATTGTTCCTGGTAGTAATACTATTCCAGATTCTAGTTACTACAAGGTGGTGCCACCCCCAGTTATAAGTTGGGTTTAGAACCCCAACTAACTGGTTTGATATATCTACATATATCTAGAAGGTGGTGCCCCCAGTCGATAGCTAAGTTGGCTTATAACTCCAATTTCACTGGTTTGTTGTTGGTGATATATCGAACTAGTATTCATGGGGTATATAAACCAATAAACATAACGTTTGGGGGGCACCACATTGTAGCATAACCCCGTCAAATTGACATTGCAAATCAACTCCTCGCGATGTGTCACCTGACACACAGCACTTGGCATGTCCCAGGTCAAATTTGGTGACCCAGATTGATCAGGGTTGTTTGCTTCTCAAATCCCACTGATCTGATCAGATATACGATATTTAATAGCCATTGATACAGCCACAATGGCTATTCATATTAAATATCCCACTTGATCAGAATACCATAACTAATCTTAAAAGTACGGGTTGCCGTCACTTCGTATCCATTGATCCATTGTTATTGTTGTTGTTTCCTTATTCAAGATCCCAAAATGAGCATCAGCCCTTTAGAGAGTCAAAAAAAGTCGGTAATTTACGTCGCCTGCCAGTAAAAGAAGATTTTCACAAACACCAACGGTTGTTCATGTTGCTTTGGAACTAATGGGTTTTCCACATCTACGCTGGTTTGCCAGGTTTTTTTTGATAGTTTGATAGTTTCAACCATGTTGATGGGAAAATACTCGCCCAACCAGCAAACCATTGGATTAGCCATGAATTGAGTTGGACAATTTGTTTTGTTTATTTGTAGCAGCCCTGTGGAAAACCTGGAACTTTGAGGCAAATGTCATGCTTACTATGATTGAAACGAAACAAACTCGGAATCGGACGAAGGGAACATGTACAAGGAAATCCGATATTTCATAGTCAAAACCATGATTTCCTGTATGCCTTTCCACCAGTTCATCCACGAAAAACATAACTTTTAGGTGGCCTTACTTAGATGGGCCACGCTAGTCACCCGGTTAATGACTGTTTTTTTGCAATGGGATATATCTCAGTCATCAAGTTGTTAAGCCCGTCTTTCACTTAGTTACAAGCCACTTGAGCCCATAACCAGTCATAAACCAGTTACTGTATAAATTAAACATAATTAAACCAGTTATAAACCACTTACAAGCCAAATATCCACCTCATTGACATTCCAAGTTTTCACTTGGCTTCACAGGGCGAGAAGAGCTCCGGAGCGTTTCCGCGGTGGCCTCAAACACACTGGTTGGTAGAACCAAGAATTGGGGACGACCATAAGTCAAATAGTGAATTATATAACCATATTAATGGATAATACCAATGGTTTAGGGGTAAACTATGGGTAAAACCATATTTATAACAACTTTTATGGGTAAACTATAGTGAGTTATAACCGCATTTATGGGTAAGCTATGGGTAAAACAATGGTTGCTATGGGTGATTTATGGATAATACGACCCATCTAGAATCGGGTATATAACCATATTTATGGGTAAACTATTGGTAAACACATGCTTAAGGGTAATATGACCCATCTAGAATCTAAATAATGGGCTTTAACTATGGGTCAAAAAGATTGATGGTATATTTCGGTATGACCATCAAAGATAAAAAAACCACAGGAGCGAATCCAAAGTGCAGATATCACAGCTGGCAATCGAACATGTCAAGTGGACTGTGGGGGTTTGGGAGGCCCTGACACCGTCGGACAGTCGGACCTTCACGTGGACCGTGTCGCCGACGCCGCCTGAAGGAGGCTCAGACGTTGTCTTCTACAAAGGTTGCGATGCTGCAACGGCTGCCACTAGTTGCTAGGCCCTCGAATACTGCCACGAGAAGCAGGTGATGTTTCGCCGCATGAGGAGAAGCCTCGACAGAATGAGGGCGTTACAGAGACTGAGGGCGATCCAATCTTCCAGTAGCTTCAGCTTCCATACATGTTGTTCAGGTTTGCCGGTATAAACGTGGCTGTTGTCGGTTCACACAATTTAATAAACAGCTACTGTATTATCTGTATTAGTTAGTGGCTTTTGGTGGTGAATCAATCCGTAATAAACCCTGGTTGGTGGTTTGGAACATATTTTTTCCATTTCATATATGGGATAATCCTTCCCATTGACGAACTCATATTTTTCAATATTGTTATTGCACCACCAACCAGATATAATTATATATAATATGCTATAATCCCATCATATAACCATCATCTAATCACGATTTTATTGGTATTATAACCACTATATTATTATCTATTATTGGTATATAATCATATATAACCATATCCCATCAAACCACCAACCAGAAACCCTTCTTATTCCTAGTTACTGAAGTTCACATTCGCCCACGGTTAACAGGGCCACGGACCTGGCCCTCCGAGGTACAGCTTCAGTCTGGTGGAGCACGACTTTCTTGGCATGGGCGCCCGGTGGTGCAACATGGTGCAACATGGTGCAGCCGGAGACGGCCCCGAATTTCGACGTTGAAAGCAACATGTTTTTCTACAGTTATAGCCCTCAACAGTTGTAAATGGGAGTATAGCTCTTTTCACTAAGATTATATTTAGAAACCACTTATAAAGGCTAAGGACTATAAATGTAAGGACGTTGAAAGCAACTGGCGAAAGGTTTGCAAGACTAAACTACAGAAACTGGATTTATAGATGTAAATTTCCGGGTAAACCTGTGTGAATGGTGGGTTAATGGTTTGATGTTTGCTATGAATGTGGGATTATTAACAGTAGCAATCATTTTTTTGGTTGCTAGGTATGTAAAAGTAGCCAGTTATCACACAGGTAAGCAGCCTATGCACTTCATGCGAGGGGCAATCAATATTGACATTGCATGGGTTTGTTTGAACGTATGGTACCGAAGAATCCCATGGTTTATCATCATTTTCTCAACAGAGTTGTAATATTTTCTGGACAGAGACATATTGTGGGATCTTTCCAAACCATCCTAGCGTCGGAAATGTAAGGCTTTTCAAGTCCTGTTTTATTCCCATGTTATATCCCCATGGTATAGTCTGATTTATAGCAAAATCAACTGCGGTGCTGATGATTATATGGGATCATCACAATCCATGAAAAATAGATGATTTGACTTAATCGAAACATTTTTAAACAAATTGATGATATCATGGGATATAAATGGATATAACTGATATAACATATATAACTATATGGGATGCACCTGACTACTTGGATCATATAGCCAAGCCAAGCTCCGTAGCACTATTTTTAAGACCTCCCTTGGTTGATCAGTTCCAAGGATTTTACGAAGCAATATATTGGGGATTACCCGGCCTGGTAATTTGTTAGATAGCTATTGAACATGGCCACAGAAATAATGGATTTACCAATTAAACATTGTGTTTTTTCTAATCACAACTATTATGCTAGTTGGTGGTGACTGGAACCATGGAATGGATTATGACTTTCTATATATTGGGAATTTCATCATCCCAACTGACGAACTCATATTTTTCAGAGTGGTAGCTCAACCACCAACCAGAATATATTGGGGATTCTCAAGATCAGAGGAATCCTTATCAGAGGAATCCCTATCAACCGACGACACGGGGTTTTGAACATTTCTCTCATCAAATTGATCTCGCGATGAATGGTGGTGAGCAGAGGATCAAATCCAATTTCATGGTGTTCAGAACTCAGGCGTTTGAGTTCTGTAAGACATGGCAATTTTTTGTCGAATCAAAGAGCATGACCAGGTTCTTTCCTTGTTCAATGATCATAAACCACAGAAATTCTTGCACAAGAAGCATGGTAATGTGGTACACCCAGTAATCCATGACTCCCGAATTTCGCAGAAATGGGTTGTTTTCCGCCGTCCCAAAATTGAAGGAGTATTCTTGGTTCTAAATGGAGGTTTCCATAAATGGGGGTACCCCCAAGTGGAATGTTTGTAATGGAAATTGCCAATAAAGTGGATGATTAATGGGTACCCCGTACCCCTATTTCAGGAAACCTCCAAATCAAAATTGTTCAAGGACAATTTGGGTCCCTTCAAAGTGGGGTCACCCCAGTTGTGTTTGTTAGCTAAAAAAACATCTGACGATAGATACATCTACCATAAACCATGGTAAGCCTAGTGAAAGTAAGCCAATCTATCCCTCATATATTTGTTTAAGTCCCCTTAAATTCATTTTTTATTGGTTGAATGCCAACTTGTGGTGGATAAAGGCCATAGCCAACTTAGTTACCCAGGGGGCGGTGCCCCTCCCCAGTTAAAAGTTGGTTTGTACATTTATACACAAAATTTTAACATATATTTTAACTGTATCGATATCATATCTACCATCTTGACCATAAATATCATATGCTTACATCTCTACCACTTTCACTAGGGATATATCCTACTCGTACCATAATTCCTAGTTACTGGCATTATGTTTACCAACTTAGGTACCAGGTAACGACCTGGGTAACCAGCCTGTACGCCTGCCTCGAGGCTTAGTGATGGACTTCGATGGCGCGTATCGCGCTCAGCTTGCGCGAAAACGGGGTTCGGGGGGTATGGCGCAATGGCTGCATGACGAGATTGTGCTTGGAAGAACCCTGCAATCGCCACGTGGTTAGTACTTTAAGCATTAACTCAAGTTGCTGGTTGGTGGTTTCAATTTCTTTTTATGTTCCATCATACATGGGATAATCCCTCCCGTTGATTTTCATATTTTTCAGAGGGGTGGCTCAACCACCAATCAGTTTTATGTTCTGATTCCCACAAGACTTGATGACCCTAGGGATGGAGCCAAAAAGGCTGGCCTTGAGACCCGAAAAAAACGTGCACCAAAAAAGCAGAGTCCATCGTGGAAAGCGCAAAATCTTCAACGCTAGGAAGGAAGTAATTGCAATCTGGGGTTTCCAAGATAGCTAGGCTGGTTGTTTGTAGATGGTCGCCAAGATCAGTGTGTTTATGTTCATCATGGCCATTTGATTCGTGAATGGTTTGCCAGTCTTTGTTCGGACCCTACACAGTCGGATATATTAGTTTGACGGATATTACCCAAGGATCCGCATACACACACACATCAACCACAAACTGCGATCGCATCCTGAACTGAACCGATATGAACGGCCATTCACAACATTCCCAACGCAAACACCACTGGTTCATCCACCAGCATAATCCACCACCATCATCGTCGTTGCCGTCCACGTCAAGGTCAACGTCATCGTCATCGTCATCATCATTGTCATCGTCATCGTCATCTTCTTATCATCATCATTATCATCATCATCATTACCATCACCATCATCACAATGTTCATTTGTACGTAATTTGATGAATAAATGTGTCCTACGAGCATCCGCAACAACAAAATAGTAACGCACAAAAGCTCAATCTTACTCATGGAATTATAGTGAATTACAATTCTTGCGAACTCAGTAATAGAACTCATGAATGACAGATTCGTTCGAGCTCACCCATGATACTGTAATGAATGAACAGTTTTTTTCAGACTCAATAATGACACTAATTCACAGAGTACTATTGACCTGACTGAGTCATGAAACAAATCACCCACATCAACCAATCAAAACCACCCAGATGGCAAACATCATCCACTGCCGATGCCTCCAGTCGGTTTTCACTCAGGCCTTATCGCCCAGTATCTCCACTACAAGATGCCGTAGGTCGCTGCGTCGCCATGCGTCGCTGCCCGTTTTGACAAAAATAGGTGGATTTTGTGGTGTAAACAAGAGGATTTACCAACAATTAATTAGGTTTCAAGTTATCAAAATTGTAAATATATAGTTTACAACACGATCTATAAGTTGTCAACGGAATTGGTTTACAACTACCTAGGCCAACTCATTTGGATGATTTTTGGTTAGACTGCTGTGTGTTGACAAATCGAGACTTACCTAGACGTGTTCTTGAGAAACAGAGGCTGTGGAAAGAGATTGGCACAGTCCTATGCAGCAGCAAATCACTAGGGCTATGCTGGTGGCGACGGTTGGAGCGCCATTTTCCCACCATGTTCCATAGATTTCCCATAGATTTCCCATAGATTTCCCACAGATCTTCCACAAACCCAGCATTTTCCACGTCGCCGTCCACGTCGCCGTCAGAGGCCGCCCCAGCGGTGCCGTCTGCTGTGCGCCGCACAGCGGGCTGCCGGCGCTGTGGATCGGCGCCAAGCGGAACCGGTCAGGGCGACTCAACGTTTCCGGAAAGGTACCCAGATGGTGGTGCCCCACAAGTTATACCCTTTGGTAAACTAACATAGCTATTGAAAATGGCCATTTATAGTGGATTTTCCCATTAAAAATGGTGATTTTCCATAGCTATGTTAAATTACCAGAGGATAAGTTGGTTTATAATCCCATTAACTATAGATATATCACCAACAAAAACCATAGTTAAATTGGAGCTATTTGCACCAACTGAACGCTATCTAATGATCATGGGAAAAATGGCGGGTGATTGGCCTTATGGGATAAACAAATAGACAACGGGTAAAACTCATGTCGCATGGGTAGCTTTGAGATTTTTTGTTGGCTGGGATTTGTGTCGCAAATATTATCCATAATACCAATCATCTTAATCATTATACATCATTACTATTATCTTTAATTATCTATAGTTATATGACTATCTGTATTACCATAACCATGTATAGTTATAGTTATGATGATTATATCTATCAATCTATCATCATCAACATCCCAATGTATATAGATGTATCATATATTATCTTGAATACATTATCTGGTTGGTGGTTTGGAACATGAATTTTATGACTTTCCATATATTGGGAATATCATAATCCCAACTGGCTTTCACATTTGTCAGAGGGGTTGAAACCACCAACCAGATCATTTATGGATTGACAACCACATTTAAAAGCACTTGTAACTTGTAACATCTTGTAAGTATTTATAATCATTTATAACTGGTATTTCGGACCTTGACTGTATTATTACACTCCAGTCAACTAACATAGCCATAGAAAATCACCATTTTCATAGGTACATCATCTATTAACTGGGACATGTTCCATAGCTACGATGTCTTGGTGATGTTTTGATGGAATTTCATGGGATCGTACGGGATCTATATATGGAGATTTAACTGAGAAAAAACGAGAACACACACACACAAACACACGTGTGTGTGTGTTTATGGATTACTGAGATACCCTCTGGTAAACGTTAACAAAAAGCTATGGAAAATGGTGATTGAAATAGTGGATTTACCCATTAAACATTGTGATTTTCCATAGTTATGTAAACGTTTACCAGAGGGTACATTAAGATAGCATGAGCGTTACTATGTTGATTTGTTTAACTCATTGAAACCATATGTTGTTGAAGAACGTATTGAAACAATCTATTGTTGGCCCATAAACCAATGGGGGGGATGTATTTTACCATCAATTTATACACGGTGGTGCCTCCCAGCTATAGGTTAGTCCAGTTATTTGCACCACCTTATATGGAGATCTTTTTTTTTATGAAGAACAACTGAGAACATATCTATGTTTTAAATGAAGTGATAACGCCCACATGAGTGTTTTATTTGATGATACATGTTCATTGGTTTGTTTCACTCGGTTTACAATGGTTTATGATGGATAATATTTTATATTATATATATAAAAAAAATAGTTATAGTTGATAAATCTAAAGTTTACAATATTGATAAACCCCATTAACAAACTATGGTTTATAGGTGATACATCTATTGTTAATGGGGTTTATCAAACACAACTCATAACTTGTGGGCACCACCTTGCACCTTTTGTCCATGATAATTTCGGAGATGTTTCATGGGTGTATCGCGATATTTCCATGTATCAATGCTACCCTGTGGTAAACTAACGTAACTATGGAAATCACCATTTTAATGGGTAAATCCACAATAAATGGCAATTTTCAATAGCTTTTTGTGTGTTTACCACAGGGTAATTAGAGAAATGATTCATGCCTACAAAAGTGTGCAGTTCCACTCAATTTGCAAGGGTATATGCTTATAATTGCCGGGATTGTATCTCAACTTTTAGGGGTTATACCAAGTAATGGCCCCAACTGAACCACCAAGTCCGGTACCCTCAAACTCCAATTCAAACCATGAATGATGCGTTTGAGTTCAGGATAACGGTACCACTTGTATGGAAATCATCTGGGTATAGCGACCTCACTGTGGCCTCCATTAATAGGCCTTATTTCAGGTATTCGCAGGGGGGCGTTTCTTGGAGTCCGAAACAAGTGATGTGGCCTTATTTCAGGTCAATGAAATATTGTAATTTACCCAGAAAACTATGGAATAACCACTATATATCACTATGTGACCAGTAGCCATTAGCATATTTCACTATATATCACTATATATCACTATATATCACTATATATCACTATATATCACTATATATATATATATCACTATATATCACTATATATCACTATGATTGCAATTCCTTTTCACGAATCAGAACGAGGAATGCCCCTCGTTTTTGGTCACCTCATCATTTCGCCGCTTTGCCGAGCTTTCCAACGGTGAAAAGATCAACCACAGATGGGGAAGTACATAGCCAACCCATATGCTCCATGTATGGTATATTTCCCTACAAAACAGAGTGATTTTGTTCGGGGTAAATGTTGGGATTCATATTCCAGCACCATGGTTCGCATTTGGCCAAGGTTTGAAAGTCATTTTCATCCTGAAACATTGGGGTCCAACTGCCTACACTCGTGGCAGCTGCCTGGAACATTATACCATCCCAGCCAAGTTTTCAGGATGAAACAATATAAAACACTCACTTCTACTGCAGAGGCGTGTGCAAAAAGATAGAAAAGTTGTTCAACGAGGATCGGGATAAGTCTTTCCCCTATTCGGTGGTCGCCGTTCTATGATAGACCTCCATAACTTCACGTTAAATCCTCCCTCCCTTGTCAGCCACACTTGAGATTTTCAGCCCTATATGTTCATATCCCATAGGATCCATATATGCTATTTATGGTAACATTTACCATCAATATACACCAAATGTTAGCATATATACCAGCACCATGGATCCTATGGGATATATGTTCATGGATTAAACAACGATTCAACGGATGAAACGCCTTACTTTCGGCCGGTGAAATCCCCAAAAAATGCACCCGGCGCGGTCTGTGATCTTGACCGGTGCAGCGGCATTGCTGAAGGCGGGGGCTGTGTGAACAGTGAGGGGAAAATGAGGGGTTTCATGGGATTTAATGGGATTTATGGGGTTTAATGAGGTTTAATGGCATTTAATGGGATTTACTATTTGGTTATTTAACATAGCCATGGAAAATCACCATTTTTAAGAACGGTAAACTTCTATAAATGGGCCATGGCTTCCATGGCTATGTTAGTCATAGCCAGAGGGTAATGGGGTTTAATGAAACTTGAAATCAGAATCTATGGGAATTCTATGGAATTGTTCATGGTGAGATACACCCACCTAGAGCATCGTTCAATTGGTTTCCCAGGAAAAGAATTGGGTGTTTATCAAAAAGGTAATTCCCCACCTGCCAGGTGAGGGTTGTTAGATTTTATGTCAGTTGCCTCCTCCTGCCTCGTCCTCCTCCTCCTCCTCCTCCTCTCCTCCTCGTCCTCCTCGTCCTCCTTGTCATCCTTGTC
>Ga0126342_10016051_pt1 | contig 13078 bp, 13 predicted proteins | sample Cyp1metagenome_FD_92528 | JGI IMG/M metagenome (GOLD analysis project Ga0126342, IMG submission 92528) | Coral microbial communities from Lord Howe Island, Old Settlement Bay, Australia - Cyphastrea 1 metagenome | ecosystem: Host-associated > Invertebrates > Cnidaria > Coral ... | reverse complement strand
GGTCATTGAATGCCCCTCCCCGAGGTGGCAGTACCAACATAATTTCGAATTTACTTACCCGGCGGTAGTGGTTGAGAAATGTCTACCTGCTTGACGCCCTTTAACCCGGACAGCCACTGAAAGTCATTTCTTCACAACAACCTGTGTGTTGCCCTGGCTGGACATGGCTCTGGTTGCTTCAGTTTTCAAACAATACAGCTGCTTTCCCAACCAACTAAGCAAAACCTATTCTACTTGGGCAATTCTCTGCTTGGTCGGTTAGACCAACATAGTTGCGACTGGGCCAAGTAAATATGCATAATAAATGTACGTATATGTATATATATATATAATATATGTGTGTGTGTATGTGTACATTATTATGCGGACAATAATGCCATTGTAGAAAGTAGATTCAGAAAATAATGCCATGTGTATCAATACGTATACATTCACACACACAGTACACGTATTTATCTTCTTATGTATCAATTTTACCGGTTTACTCACACAATTTCACAATAGACACATCATCCAGCATACATATTCAATTATGCTGTGCATACAGGTGTTTTACTGCTATTTGTCGATCTGTTTATATATCTAATTCTATCTAATTCTATCTAATTCTATCTAATTCTATCTATCTACCTATCTATCTATCTAGCTATCTATCTATCTACCTATATAGCTATCATTAGCTATCCATCTATCCATCAACCTACTGTACCCATCTACCAAGCTACCTATCTACCCATCTATCCATCGACCTATCTGTCTGTCTGCCTGTCTGTCTGTCTGTCCGTCCGTCCGTCTCTCTCTCTCTCTATCTATCTCTCTATCTATATCTACCTATATCTACCTATATCTATCTATATCTATATCTATATCTCTATCTATCTATCTATCTATATATATATATATCTATCATGATCTATCATTATCTATCACTATCTATCATTAATTATCTATCATTATCTTTCATTCTCTATCATTATCTATTAGCACGTCGCTCTAGCACGTTTTTGAGGGTCCTCTTTAGAGCCTATGTCTGCCTCCATTTTCTGCATTACTGTTCCCTTAACTTCCTCCACTTTCTGCATTACTGTCCCCTTAACTTTCTTCATTTTTGTGCATTGTTGTTCCCTTAACTTTCTCCATTTTCTGCATTGCTGTTCCCTTAACTTTCTGCATCATTATTGTTCCCTTAACTTCCTCCATTTTCTGCATTACTGTTCCCTTAGCTAGCTTTCTCCATTTTCTGCATTACTGTTCCCTTATCTTTCTCCATTTTCTGCATTACTGTTCCCTTTGTTCATTTTTGTGCATTTTTGTGACCTCGACTTTTGCTCCTTAAAATTTCCCCAATCTCTTTCATTGTGTGCTCCTTCAACTTTTTTGCTCTACTCCTTTTTGCTTTTGCCTCAGGCTCGAAACCATTAATGTTTGGCGAATTTTGGACCCCAAAACGGACCCCAAAACCTCCATTACTGTTCCCTTAACTGGGGGAGTTAAGGCAACAGTGAGTTAAGGGGGCAATAATTATTTTTACAAGCTAATTTGCTAATTCTGATGATTATTCTGATGATTATTCCCTTAACTTTTTGCATTACTGTTCCCTTAACTGTGGGGAGCTAAGGGAACAGTAATGGGGTCCCTGGGGGCCAATTTGGTGATTTTTGGCAAAAATTTGGACCACAAAACGGACCCCAAAACTTCCATTCTTTTAAACAATTTGGATTTTTTAGGTAGACATACTTTAAAGGTTTTGCAAGGCAACAATTGTAGCTCTTTTACGAAAACAAAAAGGTAACAATAATGCGAAAATCAGGGAGCATAATGGAAAGTTAAGGGAACAGTTAAGGGAACAATCATGGAAAGCAAAGGGAACAATAATGGACAGTTAAGGGAACAACAATGGAAAGTTAAGGGAACAATAATGGAAAGCAAAGGGATAATGGAAAGTTAAGGGAACAATAATGGAAAGTTAAGGGAACAGTTAAGGGAACAATAATGGACAGCAAAGGGAACAACAATGGAAAGTTAAGGGAAGAATAATGGAAAGCTAACGGGAAGATAAGGGAACAATGGAAAGTTAAGGGAGCAATAATGGAAAGTTAAGGGAACAACCATGGAAAGTTAAGGGAACAATAATGGAAAGCTAAGGGAACAATAATGGAAAGTTAAGGGAACAACAATGGAAAGTTAACGGAAAAGTTAAGGGAACAATAATGGAAAGTTAAGGGAGCAGTAATGGAAAGTTAAGGGAACAGTTAAGGGAACAACAATGGAAAGTTAAGGGAACAATAGTGGAAAGCTAAGGGAACAGTTAAGGGAACAGTAATGGAAAGTTAAGGGAGCAGTTAAGGTAACAATAATGGAAAGTTAAGGGAACAATAATGGAAAGCTAAGGGAACAATAATGGAAAGTTAAGGGAACAATAATGGAAAGTTAAGGGAACAGTTCAGGGAACAATAATGGACAGCAAAGGGAACAACAATGGAAAGTTGAGGGAACAGTTAAGGGAACAGCAATGGAAAGTTAAGGGAACAGTTAAGGGAACAGCAATGGAAAGCTAAGGGAACAACAATGGAAAGTTAAGGGAACAGTAATGGAAAGTTAAGGGAACAGTTCAGGGAACAATAATGGAAAGTTAAGGGAACAATAATGGACAGCAAAGGGAACAGTGATGGGAACAATAATGGAAAATTAAGGGGGCAATAATGGATAAAGAAAACCTGTTAGAGTAACATCCTAAATTATCTAACATTATCTTTCATTCTCTATCATTCTCTATTATTATCTATCTATCTCTAGCTATCTCTATCCATCTCTATCTATCTCTATCTACCTCTAGCTATCTCTATCTATCTCTATCTATCTCTAGCTATCTCTATATATCTCTATCTATCTCTATCTATCTCTAGCTATCACTATCTATCTCTATCTCTCTATCTATCTGTCTATCTATCTGTCTGTCTATCTGTCTGTCTATCTATCTATCTATCTGTCTATCTATCTGTCTGTCTATCTATCTATCTACCTATCTATCTATCTACCTATCTATTTATCTGTCTATCTATCTATCTATCTGTCTATCTATCTATCTATCTAAATTGAACTGTTGATGTTGCCAGATGATCCCCAAAACGAACAGTAAAACAGTAACCCTACAACACACGCGCCCCGGGCAGTGGCTGCAGCCTGCTTTACCATCTTGAGCCAAAGTAGTTAGTGAATTATGTGATAACCCGTAAGGAGAGGTACTATACAATGAAAGTATGGGTACATGGAAGCCCCAATTCTTTCAAGTCCCCTTACCGCGAACTATACAGGGTATATCACCAGCTGCAACCAAAATAGGGTGATTAGGCCTACGGTCGGATGCATACTACAGTATCCTAAAACTGGCTGATGATTCCAGGCAAGGGATGTGAGGGCTTCCATTGAGAAAGCTCCAATGCCTGTCGATTTCATGCACGGATGTGCCATGCAATGAACTACCGATGCTTGAAGTCCAACGGATGCAAAAGGAGCAGCGCAGACGCAGCTAGACTCCGGATCCGGACATAGGACAAAAGACAATGACAAACAGAATGACAATGGAAATGACAAGGCAAGTCGAAGAGAAAAGGTGCAGATGGAACTTAGTTACATCCACATAACTGCGCGCTAGCGACTGCAACATGCTGAATTAAACTTCGGCAGTTGTGATGAAGTGCAATGGAATTGACAAAGCAAAATACAAAGACTGAGATTGTAGATGAAACTTAGTTGCATCCACAAAACTGTGCCTTGAGTGGCGCGCAACATACTGAAACTGAATTACAATAGTTGAGGTTGTGTACACAAGTTGAACTACAGAGTTATGAGATCGCGCAACCAGATTGCCATGATGGGCGGATTCTCGCAGCCAGAGTTCAAAACCTAAGAGGTTGAAATGGGCTTGACGCAGAGCAAATCTAAAACACCTGACCACATAGACACAGGCAGTGCCTTGTTCATGACATCCGCCTTTTAATGGCTAGTCTGGATGTACTGAATGAGGATATCCTCGGCTGAAAAGGCTTCGCATGTACTCGCTACAATTAATGCGCTGAAATTTGGCAAAATGCTTGAGTTTAGGGCTATAGCCTTTGGCAATTATTGCCAGCACTGCCTGGTTGTCCTCAAAACACTTAAGAATGAGTCTAGGGTCAATCACACGCTGACACACTGCCAACAGTGAAATGGCCTCACCAAACAATGCAGCACTTAGTGCAACAAACTCTGCCTCCGTCGTTGACCTTGAGACGGCCCTCTGGGTTTTTGATCCCCACAGGATGATGGCAAATGAGTCTGGGCCTTCCAGAGCAAGGATGAAACCACTGGTCGACTTCATGTCGGGTGATGATCCAAAATCACTGTCAACACAAAGCGATAACCACAGCTTAGCTGGAGGGTCCTTGATATGCATGACATGAGCGTAATCAACGTGGCAGCGATATAGCCAACTAAACGGGCCGCACGCTTGTCATCATTCGAGCTCCATCGGGTGATGTTTCCAGCAAGAGTGTGAATGGCAACCATGATGTCAGGACGGCTGATTCGTCCAAGCCACATGAGTTTCATGACCAACTTCCCAGCTGATGCTGACAGCTGTCCAACACATTGATCGTCAGTGTCGACGCCATCACAATGAGGAGTGCGGAAGTGCTTGACTTTCTTGCCGGACAACTGCTCGTACAGTTTGACACACTGCTTTGCAAAATCTGCAGAGTGAAGAGCAAGCCCATCATCGCACATGACATGATTCCTGTCGAGTACTTCTGACAGTTCAGCAGGGTCTTCAAGTTGAACAGGCTTCTGCAAAGTCGACCAAAATATGCCGTGATTTTTCTCAGGACCGCTCAGTGTCAAATCATCAGCATAAACGCTGAGGGCGAGATTCAAAGATGGAAAATGAAAGCAACTGGGTTGTCCTGGCATCTCAAAACCTCCAAGCTCTTTTAAAGGTGAATGTGCTTGGCATGAGCTGCCACAAGTTCTGCCGGAAGCAAAACATATGTTGGGCATGATGAGTCAAGAAAACTTTGGACGTATGCTTTGATGCAGTCTGAAGTTGAACATGTGTTTCCTTTGACAAGTCCAAACGCGATGATCATGTTGAGACCACCAAGGCTCGTAGGTGCTGACGCTGCTAGCTCATCAAAGACAGCTGCCTGATTGGCTTCGTCACGCGCAGCATCACCTCTGAAGACAATGCGAGCTTTGATAATCCACTCTGATGGGGATTTCTCATACCCTTTGATGCTAACTATACCCATTAAAGCACCAACATGAATTTTCTGACCCTTTGCACGCGCTTCTGCTAAGACCTCTGCTTTGGGACGGATTTTTGACTCATCCCAAGTGCCGTTTGCAAGAAGTCCTTGCTTTTCCGAGTTGATGGCATCTACATCTAAGACCTCTGGACGGTCCTTCCATTCACTTCGATCCAAAAGCCGATGAACATAGGCAGGAGTAACAACTTCCTGGCATCCTACATTAAACATCGCTATGTCAAGGGGAACTGAGGCGGTGAGATTGATGATCTCTGGCAACGCATGGCATTTGAGCACACATGTTGATTGATGATGTGAGGAGATAGTGATTGAATCATGATGTTGCAAAGTGGCTCTGGGTAGAAAGCTGATAGCCTAGTCCATTTACCTTGTAGTGGAGCATGAGTGCTGTGAGTACACTTCGAACTTGCAAGATTCTTGGCCAAACGCGATGAAGATGTAATGAATCTCCGCGGCTTCTTTGCAGGCTGGCCGTCGGCTTGAACCCTGACGGTGCATCCACTGAATGTGGCAGAGTGCAAGTTTCTGTCCAAGATCCATGACTGAATTGATGGCAGCGCCCAGCCAGTGCCGTATCGCGGCCATCCGAAGCTGCAATCTCCTCCGTTGTCAAGGCAAACGTTGGCTACACGAATAAATTGTTCTACCAAAGCAAAACTTGTTCGATCTTTGCGGCAAGTCTTGGATACTTTGCCCGGTTCAAGTGTTGCCATTGGCTCCACGGCCTGCATTCGATGGATCCATGGATGGAGCATCCTTCCAAAGCACCTACCTGGGCAATAAGCTGCTCTATGCTATGAGGGTCTTCTAAATTGATGTCCTCTTTGCACAGCCGGATGACTCTCAAACCATTCTCATGTCCAACTTTGCCAAGGTTGGAATCCTTGGCGCAAGCAAACTCGAACAAAACATCCTTACCGGAGTGGTTATGTTCTCCCTTGCCATGTTTTGGAGGCTTCTTCTCAGGAGCGGCAGCGGCGCCGAGGCAGCCAGTCTGTCCCCCCTGATCGAAAGATCCCTGAAACATTGATTTAACATCTTCTTGCGGTAGGCTGGCCGCAGCATCGAATGCAATACTAGCTACAGCACCTAAACCAGTGACAGGAGACTTGTCATCCGCTTCATCATCAGTGTCTAACTCGTGAAGAGCTGCATGAGGAGGAGTTTTGATTGGAGATTTGGCTTCATATGATTCATCAAGATCCGATGGCGGCGGGCATTCGGGAACTAACTCCTCAGAAAAACCCCCCACCAGAAGCTTCATCTCTGATGTGCATTGGCTCAATTGCAGGAACGTCTGATGACACATGCACTTCAGGCTCAATGAAAGAACCATCTGCATCCTTTCGACAAAAGGCTTCTTCAAACCGTGCAATGCATTCTTGATTATGAGACGACGTATCATTCTCACAACCCTTCACCCTTTTGTGGCACCAATTTTGAAAATCCGGGCATAGGAGACATAAACCCTACGTGTTTTTGGCTTGATTTCGGAATCAACAAAAGGAACAGGCACTGCATCAACAGTGCATCAATGTCATGAAGCTCAGTGAGACGAAGATCATCAGGTTCCTTCAGCGCGGCTTCAGCTGCACTGGCCAATGGAAGCGTCACATCTTCAGGCATGTAAACCTCCGCATCATGAAATTGAGATACAGGATAGGATGATGCATCTTCACGCAGGTGGGAATACAAAACAAATTGCAAAACACCTCGATACCTCATTCCAAAGTCCAATCGCCATCCAACAAAAATGGCAGGTTCTGCATTTGGGCTGAACTTGAACTTTCCTGCATCTTTTGTTCTGACGTATCCCAATTGACCAAGGAAGTAATGGGGTCCAAGAAACTCTTTTCCAAAGGCAAGTTCCCAACGTGTCCTCCCTTCACTGTCTTTCAAGAAAGCGGACATGGCAGTTGCAACATATGAGCATGCCTGTGGCCAGAGCTGGGGTCTGGCTGCAAAACCTGCTTGCAAAAACAATGACCTGGCAATCTCCTGAAACGTTCTCATCTCACGTTCCAAGACTGAATTGTGAGGAAAACGTGATGGGACTGAACTCTCTGGCAACCAATTGTTTTCGATGACAGCTTTCAAGATTTCTCCGGCAGCATCAGAACTAACAATGGTATAAGAAGTTGATTTTAAACCCACAAAATGCTTGAGATTTGAGGCAAGTTGGGATGCTTCTCTTGAAATGGTTGGATAAGCTTGCAAAACTTTTGAGAAACGATCTTGAACAATCAAGACAGCATGTTCTTTCCCTCTTGAAGACTTGAAGACAATCAAATGGTCACATGCCAACTGCTGTCCAAAAGCTTCGGGCTCCGCAAGATCAAGATCTTCATTGACAACTCTCTTACTCTTGACTCTTTTGCCGTAAAGCCTGGCACGATTGCAAACATCACATGTGGACAATTTCGGAAAATCAGTCAAATTGTGATCAAACGGAGGTGGAGAAAGGATTTCATGTTCCACGGATGCAGGATCGCTTGGCTTTCCAAAATCTTCGCTAGGCTCAACGGCTGGCTCTACTGACAAAACTTCAGGGACATCAACCGGCTCCGCAGCGGGATCTAATGGAGGCAAAACATCAATGACACTACTTCCGGGAAGGGGTTCTGCAGGCATTCCAGGAATGACGGTAAAAATTGTTTCTGAAAAATGGAACATGTTGTGTGACTCTTGATGCATAAAACTTGTTCTCATCATCGCAGTTGAGCTGGCATTTGGAGGGGTCGCGAGCAAGAAAGGGCAATGAGCCCGGAAGCCAAATGAATCCTATAGTCCATTCTGCTCCACATCAAGGCCAATTGATCTGACCATCGGACAAGAATCCAAAAGAAAATGGTTGGCATCACTCAAAATTCCATCTTGGTCTTTGAATCCAATGGTGTCTGACGATTTCTTGAAACCACCACCTGTCGAGAAGTTCAACTTTTCGTGGGAGTCATTTGCAAAACCGGAAAATAGGGATCTGTGATATCCCTGTTCCTGCAAGGCTTCAAAGGACACCAAGTGTCGACCTGCGCCAGTGTCAGCAGCCCACTCAAATCCTCCTATGGTTTGGGATGGAGTGACAAAAGAGCTCAAAGCAGCAACAAGTGCAATGGCTGCTGCAACTTTCGGAGTTGCGGGCTTTGGCTTGGCCTTTGGGTCGGCCTTTGAGTCTTTGGGCTTTGCAGGAGGAGCCTTGACATGGCTATAATGGCATTTATCCCCATGAACACAACCATTGGGCATCTGATGGAATATGCATGGAGTCATGGCCTTTTCCTCAACTGTCATCGGCTTCCTGGGTTTTCCTTTTGACTTGCCCTTTGCACTTTGGGAGGCCCTTTGGGGGCATCTTTGAGTTTTGGGGCGCTTATAGCGGCTGCAACGGATGCTTTGGCAGGAGAAGCTTTGGCTGGAACTGCAGGAGTCTTCGCCTTTGGCTTGTCATCTCTCCTCTTGCTGCGAATTGATTGCTCAATGGATCGAGCATTCACGTCTTCTCTTTCTTCAACCGAAACTCTTACAGCTTTCCCCAAAGACCCTTGAACTCACGCATAGTGGAGTTATCAGGGGGTCTTTTGATATCATCAATCACTCTCTCCAAACGACGAACAGTCCGCAGCTTGTGAAAAAGGATTTCTCCAAGCGTTCGTTAATTGGGCCACTGCTCACTCGGAATCTGGTTTAAACCTTCATCAAATTGGATGAGAACTCTTGTAAATCAGCAACTGATAGCAACTGAGTACCCATTGAGTTTCACCAAAAATACTGATTGAGAAGTAATGAGTGACCCACGGACTCTGTCTAAGTCGAAATGTCGGGAGATCATGTGAATGACAACTCGGCCTCTGGGTGCTTGGCTTTGACGGGTGCAACTTTCGATGCAACCCTGGATCTTAAACTGCAGTTCGGGAACTCCTTTCAGACCTTTAATAAGCTCAGCAGCGAGCCATCGGTCAAGCCTCGGCACAAGGCCTGAGGAGTTTGAGCACTCCTCTGCAGAGTCAACCCTAAAAGCAATAGCGATCCAATTTGTCAAATAGTCCATGCCGCTGATGTCAAGGCGTCCCAACATCAAGATCAGAGTGTTTTTCCAAACCCTGAAGTCGGCTGCATTGTTGGGCAATGGCTCTAACTTTGTACTCTGGAGGGCGTGATTGTCAACAAGATCCCTTTCTGTCTTTTCTTCAACAACCAAATCACCACTATCACCCCCCTCATCCTCTGGCCAGTCACCGTCATCAGGAGGTGGATCAGGAGGATCAATTGGGTTGATGAGACCTGACGGCTGTGGAGAGCGGCTGTTGTTGGGACAAACAGGATTGGAATCCGCACCAGTTTGCTCATAGTTGATCATTCGGTCTGACAAACTCTGAATTGCTGCCATCATTGAATCCAATCTTTGTTCCATGGACGATTGAAGACCATTGGCAACAGGATCATTCGGACCATAAACAACTCGACCATCAACTGTCCCTACAAGATTCCCTGGCACACTGTGAACAAGACTGGACCTCATCTGTGCCTCAACGTTTGGAGCTGCGACTGAGGGAGTGGCGCTCAAAGCAGCCAATCTCTCCTCAAGTCGGGCTTCACTCGACCGAAGACGGGAAACTTCAGACATCAGGCGGTTGATTTCGGCATCCTTATGACCAAACAAATTTTGAACATTGGACATCTGAGACTCAAACTGAGTAATCTGAAAATCCAAAGTTTGATTGCGATTGATTTGAACTTGGAGTTGATCTCGGGTAGATTGGACATCCTGTTGAAGCTTTTCAATCTCGGAAGCTTTGCTACTGTCGGACTGGTAAGAGCTTTCTGCAAGTCCTACAAGTTCTTGAATGCGGATGCATGCTTGCTGGTAAACTTCTTGGGCTAACTGCTCTAACCCCTGGGCTTTCTCTTCTGACTCTTGGATGACCCTTCTAGCTTCAGCAACCATATTTGAGAACACCATGGGATCAACCCCAACATGAACTTGTTGGGATCTCTGATCATGATATTCAAAAGTGTTGTGAACTGAAGATTGGGCCTCTGTGAAGGAAAACCTGAAGGCAACTGCGATGGCTGGGATTCCAGACCAACTTCATGACTAGTTGAAACAACAGCCAAACGTCTATATACCAGAATCATGACCTTTTGGCAAACTTTTGATAACTTGAGACATGTTACGCCTCCCCTGTCCCTGCCCTTGACCACTTTTGGAATGGGCACGCCGAGGTGTAGATGAAGCATTCCGGCTCGATGCAGCTTCTCCGACTGCTGCTGGGACGTCCATTGATTCGGTACTGATATTCAAACTGTCGAGATTCGATGTTGGATCTGAACTTGACATTGCAACAGAAAGTCCACAAGAGAAAACAGCTAGGCACGCAATTCAATGGGACAATCCAAACTAGTCAGTGCACCGTGGCGCTCACGGCAGCCAAACAAGGTGTTTGCGGAGGTCAAAAGTCCAAAAGAAAACCAAGCAAATCCCTTCTCACTGAAGCGCTGACGCAGCTATGCGGTGAGGGGTGCAGGATATCCAATTGAATTGGCAAATTCAATGCAACCAACTGCAAAATATAAAAGCTAAAAGATGTTCAGTTCAAATGAAAATCCAAATTCCAATGCGCTTGCGTGAAACTACCGCTGACAATGCAGTGAAACAACCTTGAAGCTTGCGGTGAAACGATCCAGCTGTGATGCAACAGCAGGGAGACACCCTGGGCTTGCGGTTGAAACTGCAAAAGCGATCTCTGTGCAAAAGAAAACGTTCAAGGCAAATCACAATCAAAGTCCACTAAGGGATTGGGAATGTTGCCAAATGATGAAGTCCAAAGGCAATGACGGCTGATGACTTATTGTTGTGGCAAAGTGCCAATCTTCTGAAAAACACTCTAAGCAAAATGCCGAGAACTCAACTTGTAGTCTTGGGCTCAAACTCAAAGCAAAATGCCGAGACCCTGAAGACTTGCAAACAGCAAAATGCCGATGAAGCTCCGGAGCACGGTACTCCTGCCGAGGCGCTGATGCAGCCTAACAGCAGCGAGGCAAATCATGCACTGCTCCTGGAAAAATACTTTACAAACCGCTTTGCAGTCGAATACAAAGGATCAGATGAGATCGACCAGCCGATGCAGTTGTCTGGCAAGAGCGTGGATCGACGTGCTCTTGGCTTCAAAACTTGTGCAATAGGACGACTGGCTTCTACGAACTCTTCAATGATCTCTGTATTGTCGTCGAACAAGCAAAAATCACCACTGATCGCTGAGCGAAGTGCAGCAAGCTTCCCCTGTGGACCCGTGCGTTTGGTCGTAATCAGAACCAATTGAACCGGCAAGCCACTTTGCTCCGTCGCGTGGATGACGTTCTCCAAATTCTTTGAAGATGTCTCAATGTGGCTGCAGATCACCAGGTGGACCGGACGAGCAGATTCCCTACACAGATGGCTAAGCTCTAAGAGCGTCGCTCTGTGACGCCAGGGAATCTGACCGTCCGGTCCGACCCACTGCACGTTTCGAGAACTCTGCCTGTCTGTGTCGAGGACTTGGTGCCAATCCAGCACAACTGCGGAACCAGTCAATTTTGCAATGTCCTGTTCGACCTTAATCAACGACGATTGGTCTGCCGATCACAGATACGCCTTCACACTTGGGTGCAACTTTGCCGGGGTGAGATCCCAAGGATGAAAACCAAAAGGCTCTGTAACCGCTGGAAGTCCAGGATAGGGAAACGCCTTGTGCCACTGCGGGCCTGAGAAACGATATGGGTCAACCGCAGTTGAAGCTGATGCAGCAGCTGTCTCACTCTTGTCCTCAACCGTGATAACTCTTGGGCCCCTTGACGAGGAGGATGAAGTTCCAGTCTCAACCACTGAAGATGAAGCCTTTGACACGGCCTTAGGCCTAGCCTCAACTGAAGCAGAAGATGATGAAACAGCCTTGCCACCCTTACCGTAAGGGTCAGATGAACCACTTGGCTTATAGGAGCTAGTCCAACTGCACGCACAGGCTGATACAGCGCCGACTGAGGAACCAGACTGACCGTACCCAACTCACTAAGCGATCTCCGAGGCTCCGGGTACTCAATGACCTCCACCTCATCAACAGATGAATCAGGATTCGGCTCCCAGGTCCGAGGCGTATAGAGAGGCCTCGCCTCGCCACCCTGGTGAGCCACCGCCACCTGCTCCGGATCCTCCCCCTAGCAACCCGATGGCGTATATACGCCTCCCGCTTCCAACGAGCGGTTTTTCCAGATCGGATCCCGCGAGTCCTGCCTGCAACGTCACCGTGTTGCGAAGCAAAGGACTCGTACGGGTCCTCTTCCATGTGCGGACTTTTAGGGAGTCGCCAACCACAGAGATGTGAAATGAAGTTTGGGGGTCAACAAAAACAAGAGCAAGCTACGGCTGATAACCAATTGAACTGTTGATGTTGTCAGATGATCCCCAAAACGAACAGTAAAACAATAACCCTACAACACACGCGCCCCGGGCAGTGGCTGCAGCCTGTTTTACCATCTTGAGCCAAAGTAGTTAGTGAATTATATGATAACCCGTAGGAGAGGTACTATACAATGAAAGTATGGGTACATGGAATCCCCAATTCTTTCAAGTATCTATCTATCCATCTATCTATCTATCCATCTATCTGTCTATCTATCTATCTATCTCTATCTCTATCTGTCTCTATCTATCTCTATCTATCTCTATCTATCTCTATCTATCTCTATCTATCTCTATCTATCTCTATCTATCTCTATCTATCTCTATCTATCTCTATCTATCT
>Ga0126342_10016050_pt1 | contig 13079 bp, 11 predicted proteins | sample Cyp1metagenome_FD_92528 | JGI IMG/M metagenome (GOLD analysis project Ga0126342, IMG submission 92528) | Coral microbial communities from Lord Howe Island, Old Settlement Bay, Australia - Cyphastrea 1 metagenome | ecosystem: Host-associated > Invertebrates > Cnidaria > Coral ... | reverse complement strand
ATATGCCAGATAGAATGTCAAATAGAATGTCAGAAGATATGTCAGATAGAATGCCAGAAGATTTGCCAGTAAGAAAATGTATAAATGTCATGGTGGGGATCACACGAAGTAAAGTAATTTAAAAAACAGCAGGCAAACAATTTTTCAAGGGGGTACCCCATGAGTGACCCAGATCCTCAATAATGTAGTTGTTTCGATGGTACCCTATTGTGCACAAAAACTGTTGGGGCAATGTGTTTTGGATTTAAAAGGAACATCAATTGAAAGTAGATTGATGTCAATTAAAATCCTTACTTCAATTGACTATCGTAAAAATTGTTGGGGGGGCCAGAGCATGCTGAGTTATTGAGTAGCCTAAAATTGTTGAGGGGAGGGGGGCCCTGGGGGCCCTACACTAATCAGTATCCAACATTAAATGACTTCCGCCCCATGTTTTCACCAGCCCCTGTGGGAATGCCCCCGTTCAATTTCCATCCAACCTTGGCACGGGGGTGCATGGAGAGCTCCACGGCTGTCTCGAAGCGTTTCTCCGGGATTTTCTCTTTGAAGCCGGGAACCAACTCCTGGAAACATCATCGGCTGGAGCGATGGGTGCAAAATCTTGCCAAATCTCTGGGTTTGTCTCAAAATAGGGTACCCAAAACTTCAAGTCTTCGGGACGGGAATGATATGTGTGCATGCTTCGAGCTCTAGAACTTGGAACCTCAATATTTCATCAGAAAAAGTGCAAAATTCCCTTCCAAATCAGTCACCATCACAAAGGATCATTCTGCGTGATGCGTGGATCATGAGCAATACGTTATATATATATATATATATATGTATACATATATATATATATATCCCGTTATATATATATATATATCCCGTTATATATGTATATAATTATATATATATATATATACACTTCCCCTAGCTGGGCTTTTCTGCGGTGAATTCTCCAGCAAACGGGGTCTGTAGAAAAACACTTTGGTGGGTGCAGTTCCACTGTTGTGGTGATGAAGCCACTGAAGAACCGGTAGTTGTGGCCGAAAAATATCCATAGCCATAGGATCCATGGTGCTGGAATATGAATCCCAACATTTGCCCCATAAATGACCCAAATGTAGATAAATAATGATAAATATACCATACATGGATCCCATGGGATAGTTGATATAGTTGTGGCCCCAATATCCCAATCAGTGGGGGTGATTCCCATGGTTATACTAACGGTTATACCTTTCCGACTGACCGGGATGGGCGTCCAAATCCTTGCAAATCTCCAGCAGATACAAGGCATTCAGAGCACCGGCCTGAACGTGCAAAGAAGCGAAACAAGGCTGGTTGGTGGTTGTTGTTTTTGTCCATCCATCCCCAAAACAATGAAGGTGTGTTTAGAAATGGGATACCTTGATGAGAATTTCTGCGAGTCACACATTGGAACGCACCATATTTTGGTGTCCTCCTTTAATCCACATTCTGGAACCGCAAAAAAATATCATCCCGTTTTTAATCCTCAATTAATCCTCATCCTGGAACCTCATCTAATCCTCATTCCTCATCTAATCCTCATTCTGGAACCTGACCAAATCCTCGTGTCTCATTTCATACTCAAAGCCAATGGTCTATCTATCATCTCATGTTTGACGACCACATCATGTCTTATCCTCATCTTCTTCTCAATTTGTTTTGGCTTCCTACTAGAAAATTCTTTCCCAACTGGAGCTGGAAATTCTCTGTTTCCGTGTTGGTCTTCAGGGTGTTAGGGTGCAATTTTCCCAGAAATTGGTCAAGGGTTTCGGGCCGAATTTCTACATCCAAACAATATTTGAATTGTTACATCCCCCGTTTTCATGGATTACTGGTTGGTGGTATACCTACCCCTCTGAAAAATGATGGAGTTCGTCAGTTGGGATGATGACATTCCCAACTGAATGGAAAGTTATAAAAGTCATGGTCCAAACCACCAACCAGGATTATCAGTCTCATTTCTGACGGTCCATTCTGAATTGCGAATTGCGTGAATGGCGTATTGGTTGAATTCCGTGGGTAGAACCCCAACCAATCTTGGTTCAGCGACCCAGCCTGATCCAGACAGGATCCTGTGGATCCTCTGGTAAAATCGACCATGTATGGGTAAACCCCATCGATAAACCGGTATTAAACTCGTTTGGTTGTATGTTCAATTGCCACGTTTGATCACCAGCTGGATGTATTTTCACATATTTCTTCAATCACCAACTTGTCACTGTTGCTTGGTAGAATTTACGGTACGGTTGAGACCCCAAGTGCTGATGGCTATATAAATCGATGGCTCTATCGATGGCCCGCCAGGAGAATGTCCCAGCTCTCCATGATTCGATTTCACTGATACTGATGGCTGGTTGGTGTATGATATGATGGTTAATATACTGTTAATAATGGTTATATAATGATTATAGTTTTTAAATGGTTCATGATGGTTGATAATAATCTGGTTGGCGGTTTTGAGCCACCCCTCTGAAAAAATCATGGAGTTCGTCAGTTGGGATGATGACATTCCCAAGATGTGGAAGGATGATGACATTCCCAACTGAATGCAAAAATGTTCCAAACCACTAACCAGTTATTGATTGGAAAATCTTTTGAAAAAACCGCAGTTTCATGGAGCAACATTGAAAATTTTCCCTGACAAACACTCCATATCAACCTGTGCATCCCCATTATGATATCCCATATATTCTATCAAATCCTATGGTTAACCCCAAAATTGTGAGCGTAAAATCCCCATTCTTTGTGAGGGTGAATATTTGGGGTACCCAAACAGTTACAGTAGATGGTAGTCGTTGTTTTGGAAAAGTGCCGTAACCAGTTGATTTGTGGTCCCCTGAGCGAAGGCCCATGTTTATTGGTTTAAAACCCCATCTGAGGGTACATTGATCACAAATCCATCCGCTAGTTAGCCTAACAACATATAATGACATAAAGCAACTTACCTATCTTTCGGGGGCCCCTTCCTGTGCTATGGTCCCAGAATTGGAAGGAAAGCCCCTGTCATTGTGGGTGGGTTCGGATGTCTTCCCCCACAATGCCAGTGGACAGCGAAACTCATTCTTTGGTTGCAATACTCAACCAATGTATCCATAAAACATTGGACAAGTGATAGTATAAAACAAGAACGCGATAAACACCATAAACACTAGTAATTAAGTTTGTATCATACGATTGCCTACATCTTAAATTTTCAATAAGTATGATGGTTGATGTTCATGGTTTTTCCAGAATAGTGATTTTCATTGGTTTCTCCATAACAATGCTAAACTATAAGAAGGTAATGTATATAACAACAATAACTATAGGATCAACTTAGTTTCAGAGTAAATATCATATCTATATAAATTCAAACAACAACAAGAAATAATATGAAATAACACTTAGCATATAGTTAATCATTTAACCATACTATTCAACCAATATGAACCAATTCTGATCAGTAACCATTGATCAACATATTGCCCAGTGGCCCTGCCCTTCGCCTCGTTAAACGCGGTGGCCACATGGGAGGCCAGTCGCTCAATGAGCCGCCCGAATTCCGCCGGCACCGCAGCCACCTTTTCAGGAGGATGCGCGCGTGGTAGCTCTCAGCTCAGCTTCCCATTGAATAGGCTATTCATATCCCATAGGATCCATGGTGCTGCCATATATGGTAACATTTACCATCAATATACTACCCCAGTCATGTTAGCAAATATACCATACATGGATCCTATTCATATTCTATTCATAGGCTTAATGGAGATGGATATAGCTCCGAATTGCTCCCATATGATGCTTCAAAAAAAAGCAACCGAGATACAAAAGTAAGATCCTAATATACATTCTACTAAAATGAAATGAGTTTCGACATGTTTCGACTATATCATGTAATTATTCAATTTTCTTTCCGGGGTACTATAAACGAACAAAGTGATGGGAAATTTCCATACCTCACTGAGTCAAAAAGGCTCTGGACGCGCGGCGATAGCCTATCAGCCCAGCCTTGTCTCTTATAACGAGGAATGCCTGCCCCAAAACCAGAAATTACGCGGCAAATCAATGAAAATCCAATTGCTGCAGAGCTGTCAGGCCAGGCAGATCCGGGAAAGACGATTTTACGCTGCACTCCGACCAATTCTGGCACACACCAAAATCTTCACTACGTCTCGATGGTTGCACAAAAAGGCCAAACGCAAAGCTGTTGAGCCATTTAACACTGATCCACATGGCATGAAATGCCAAGGTATTTGGCCTCCAGTCATTGGGACATCAATGTTTGCACCATTCTCAACTAACAATCGAAGCATTTCCAGGCAACCACTCCCAGCTGCCAAATGCTTCGATCAGCTGCACCACTTCCAGCCGCCAGCCGCTGCGATGTGAATGGGTGCGAAAAACGCTTCCCCTTGGACCTCTGACATTGGGATCTGACATCGGTTTCTGAAGCATCTCAACTTGATCTATAAGATTTGTTTTACATGCACGGTCGAGTTCTTTTGCTGACGTCTGATCAGAAGTCACAAAGTTCAAAATCACCAATTGCACATTTGCCAATGCTGGCAAGAGCATGTCATTCTGCATCGGGCCACCATCCCCAAGGAGTGTCCAGTACTGCCAGAAACTGTTTGAGGTGCCTCACCATCTCCATCTCCAAGGTCGACATCCTCCAACAGGACAACTTCGCGAGTAGAACTGGCGATGGTTTCCTATGTCGAGCTGCCAACGCTTCCAGGTCTCTCAATGGGGGCACCTCATACTTTGGAAACCCTGTGTCAAACTGTCTGAGACCGTCATGAAAAACTAGAAGAAAAATAGTGCCTTCAAGAACAAAGTTCCACTATTGTTCCACTTGTGTTCGGATTATTTTGGTGTTTGTCCGAAAAAATAAATTGGTTTATCATCATGTACCATCGTCTTCCGAATCCAAAAAAAATCGGGACTTAATCTCACATGTTCAAACACACTCAAATATCATATATATGGAGGTTTCAAATCCATGGGGGTACCCTCAAATCAGCCCAAAATAGACCATGACTTGGTATTGAAACAACCATGGCGACTTGTGGATCCCCCATGACTTAAGAAACCACCATGGTAGTATAATTTCTTCTCCAGAATATTAAACACCCCTTTGGAAACCACGGTCTAGTAGGGAAATGTCCACATAATTGGGACCATAGAAAGGAGGTGGGATTCATACTAGGGGGATGGGGAAAAAAAACATGAATATTGGATTCAAATTACCCCCCATGTCATTATGTTTATGCATTCAAAAAATCGGAGATAATCGGGATAATATCTGGGGCAAACTGGGCAAAAATTCACAAACCTAAAACTTGCGGCCCATTTTGGGATACCCTCTTAATTTAACATAGCTATTGAAAATGGCCATTTGTAGTGGATTTACCCATTGAAAATGGTGATTTTCCATAGTTACGTTAGCTTACCAGAGGGTATACTTACAACTACTATCTCCATCATCTCAGTGAGTCGAATTGTGAGGTCGACTCATAATTTACCGATAAAAATATCTGTTTGGTGGTGCAATAACCATCTTGAAACATATGAACGTCGATGGGACGGATGACATCCCATATATGAAATGGAAAAATAAAAAAATGTTTGAAACCACCAACCAGATCTGGTTGGTGGTTTCAACCCCTCTGAAAAATATTAGTCAGTTGGGGTTACTATTCCCAATATATGGAAAAATAAAAAATGTTCCAAACCACCAACCACCCATGAACCCCATGAACATCCCCTATTCTCCCCAATGAATTTCCCTTCGAATCCGCGCCTTGCCAGCCAGAGAGTAGCGATCTGCAAGGGGCAAGGACAGGATCCTGGAGACCAACATGATCACTTCAATGCTGATTTCATGGGATTTTATGGTGATTAATAAGGGAATTCATGGGATTTTATGGGTGATTTAATGGGATTTAATGGGATTGTATGGTGATTAATAGGGAATTAATGGGATTGTATGGTGATTGATATGGATTTGATGGGACATACCCTATGGTAATTTGTTACATAGCTATGGACAATTGCCATATATTTCGATGATTTGCCTATCAAAATTGGCGATTTGCAATAGCTATATTACCAAGGGGCATCTGTTATAGATGAAATATTCCCTTCCTTGTTGGGTGATGTGAAGCATTAGGACATTTACCACCTTTCGGAAATATAGTGAGCCTGTTTTGTATATCATCATGTGTTATCATCTGCCTTTTGGTTGTTGAATGAGGGGAAGCCTCTATTAATCAACTAGTTGGTACTACTCAGTGGGAAATGGACATCTGTGGTTAAACCGCGGCATTCCGCCAAGCCACAAGAAGAATAAGGGCGACTTACTAATCTTACTAATCTTACTATCATCTCATGTGCTTGGGAAACTCTATTCATAGCTCCGGCTGGCTCCCCATTATCATTTAATAGCGAATATGGATATCCATAGCTCAGTACCGAATAGTTTCTGAATTTAACACCTGGCATGCAGAATAAATGCTTATTCATACAGCATACAAAGTATGCAAAAAATGAGCGGCTAGTTTTAGATGTTTCAATCAACATGGGGATTATAATGGTATAAAACCCATCGTTTAAGTTCGGGATATCATGGGATAACACCAAAAGTGAATTCCCACATTTTGGTCGTTCAGCTTTGTTTGGGCTAAATTTCAAAACCAGGCTTTGTTAGGGCTCAACAACCATCAGCAAGAAAGGAGTTCGTAAACCATGTATTGTTGGGGTGATCACCTGTGTGTTGGTTAATTTTTCATGATGTTGAAGCGATTTTCATGACAAGCTAAATGAGCGAATAAATGGGTCTACAAAGGCCTTGTCAAGATGAAATGGAAATTCTTTTGCCTGACTCACATACTTTGCAAATTATGATCTGTTCCCAAACTGGAACGGCTCAAACCCAAAGCCAAATGGATCAATGTCAATTTAGGATTGATAAACCACTAGGGATTAATCAACACTCACACAGGAAAAAGTCCTTGGGCAATACTAAAATGGGTTGGTCCCTCTGATTAATAAACCGGGGGTGTACCCCCCAACTAATCAACCACCAGAGAGAAAATATTGTTTTTTTTGGTTTGTCAATACATGTCAATACTAATTCTTCTAAAAGTAGTCATGCTGGCAGAAATTGTTGCTTCTCATGGATTCTGATAAACCCTTGCTGTTTCCAAATCTCCCCCCCATGCTGCTGCATTGCTCACTCATTGCCCTTTTTTTTCCAGCATGCATCTGCCATGCCAGTCCAAAGACTCCTAAGTTGAAGTCATAAGAGATCAACTTTCAATGATATTAGAGCATAAGAGGAGGTCGATTATTTAGGGGAAAAAACCTTAGCAGAACTTCCTCTCTAGGTACCTACCTGCTGGGGGGGTAGGGGAGGTCCCGACTTATACAAAATTTATTGAAGGATATAGGCAGTGCAGCAGTTCCCAGTTCAGCCTCTGTCATCATCTGATCTTGCAAGTAGAATCTCTAATGCCCATAGCCAACCCGGGACAAGGGGTTGGAATCCCATTTGGGGGTGCAGTTCCTGGTTCTATAGCCATGGTGTTCCACCGTCATAGGGCCCCATATTCAAACTTCTGGAGTCCTAATCCCATGGATATACCATATTCTATTCACCCCAACTGCAGAAGCAAGTATGATATATCTAGGTAAATGTCATCATAATTCACACACCTGAATTGAATTTAACTACATAAGTTATATAAGGCTATTTTTTATATAAGGCCCATTATTCCAGTGAGCTTCCCAGGCTCCTTTGGCTGTTCAGAATTCGGTCGACGGTGGTGTAGAGCTGGGCGGTCTGCGAGAGTCGGATGGGCAGCCCATCGGTTGTTTTTTGCGATGGAAATCCTAGGATTTTAGGATGCTTTTTCTCCAACAAGACATACTTAAAATGAAAAGATTCAATTTTGAAAAGCATTGAATCCTAGATATGTTAAAAACATTTGAATCCTAGATATGTTAAAAAAGCGTGATGTTGACAGTCAAATTCGCATGACAGGCAAATTCAGGTTTCTCCATCATATTGAAACATATTCGCATGACAGTCAAATTCAGGTGTCCCCTACAGTAAGGCTGTCCAACAAAGGAAATTGGGTAAAGTTTGATCCAAGAATAAAATTGATCCAGCGACTCGCGTTTTCTCAGAACTCTTCCAGAATTGGTTGAAAGAAGAAAATGCCTTTCCCAATAGATGGATTTGGATAAAGTGTGATCCAGCAATTATTGATCCAAATTGGTTGAAACCCGTTCAAAATATGTATGTATGTATGTATAGAATCATATATATATAATACATTAAAAATTTAATGGTAAAACCTATATAGCTTAATTGGTGAGTTCTTAAAATGGTGGATCCCCAAAACCATGGGTTTCAATGCTAAAATGGTCTAGTTTTGGATGGTTTGGGAGTACCCCTATTTCAAGAACCCCAATTAAATCCATCTTAACTCAGCTCAGTTTCTGCCTGGCTCATATGCACTGCCACTACTTCACCCTCGTCGCTGGTCACCAGCTGAACACCGGGACCTGCGAAGGGGTAATGCTTTCCCAGGGATTTATCGTGATTTCTCGGTAAATCCATCCAAGGAGTTTTCTTCGGATGGAACTGTAACTCCTCCATTTGAAATTGAACATCGGGGGTAAGTTTTACTATGTCACCAGCAAACCAACGAGGTTTGACCACAGCAAATCCATCCAAGTTGGGGATTGATGCCTGGGCATGTTACAATGTTTCTGGAGGTTGGAGGCCTCGGACCTGACAATCAACTGTAGGTAAGCCTTACAAGCAATCTTAAGATAAGTGGTTGCAAGCAGATCTGATCTATCCGTGTTAAACCCCTGATGGCAGACAGTGACGAAGTCAGGGGAAAGATGAGCAGGAGTGGTGTGTGGGGAGGATAAATGTACCCATTCCGATCCTTTGCCCTGTTCATAGGCGGGTCTGGTTCTAAAACTACTTGTGACTTCTATTGGAAGTTTCATCAGCTGGACAACGAGAAGCAACCAACAAAAGGGAATCGGCAAACGGGTTGAGGATATGATTAACCGACATGGGTAAGCCAACACAAAAGGGAACAAATACAGCACTTCAGCCACAGAAACAAAATAATTAAGGAAATCATGAAATCAACATGATTGGCCATATGTTGCAACCAGCAAAAACTGATCTTCCTACAGAAAGAAGAGACTCAACTATCAAAATCCGGGATTCTGCTAACCCACCAAAAACTATAACAACCGAACAGAGCTGCAGGAAAGTTTCAACATGTTAATCCCTTCCCGTACTTTACTAAACGTACCCCAAATACTAAAAACTAGGGCCACAAAAAAAAATGGGAACTTTGAAGTTGGCCAATTTGAGTTTTAATTGATCCCCTTTAGAAAACAATTTAAAAATTCAAAAATGAAGGTCCCATTTGATGGTTTCACCCCCTAATAATTAAAATTAGTCAACACAGATTTTTTTTTCTATTACTGTACTGTAGGGTATGTCCTTTTCAAAATCAAAAAACAGTTTTTGATTTTATTAAGGTGTTTAATGCAATATTAGGGGAACCTTCGAAATCCTATTTTTGGCAATACTTCAATTAGATTTTTTAAAAAAGGAACTCAACCGATCTTGAAACAGACAAAATAGTAGGTGGTTTAATTAAGGTTTCAAATATTAGGGGGAAACTTCGCTCACTATTACAAAATACCTGCTAATATTCAAAACCCCTCCGGGTGTTTATTATTTGGGGCGGGGGTAGTAATAGGGAAGGGATTAGTTCCAAAGAGTTGTACATATATATATATATTATAACTATTGTATAAGCATGTATAAGCTGTACTTCCGGTATAACTTATACGTCTACAGAGTACAGAAAAGAACTGCCTTTCATTGCTTTTCTGCATCGCAAAGATACGAATCTCTCCCGCCTCCAGAGACCGCCTGTCGCGGCAAGCGTCAGGAAAATCTTGCGTCAGAAGTGTGTTTTATGTTTTCTGTCTGGTACAAAAATGCAAAAGTCAATGTAAACTATATGTAAACTATATGTAAGATGAGTAAGTTGTGCATATAGATATTATCATATTATCATATAAACTATATTATCTGTATGTATCTGTATATTCAAATATAGAGACCATAAGCAACCACAACAGCACAATAATCTTCAAATCGGCCATTGGCACCTTGTAACCCTCCGCCATTGGCACCGCCTCAGGAATTCCCAGCCTTCTTTGACCACCGGACAATGGGCGGTCAAAAGCCAAGCATTTTAACAGGGATGCAAAGAGGATATCCTCTGGTAAACGTTTACATAACTATGGAAAATCACCATTTGTCGTGGGAAAATTCACTATAAATGATGATTTTCCATAGTTACGTTAGTTTACCAGAGGGTATAATGAGGAATACCATGAGAAGGTGGAACATACCATGGATCATACTCACCAGGTGGTTTCTCCGCAGTACTGCGTGCCTTCCACAACTCGGGACATTGACAAATAGTGGTGTGACATCTACCAATCACTGCGGAAACTATATAAGCTAATCACTATGATTGAAGAATTATAGGATTGATATGAAAGAATCCCACATCCACATCTCGCAACACGAAATTGTCCTCAACTTTTACATGTCCACAAAAAATTAGAGCAAATATGACATGCAGAAAAACATGTGGCACTTCTTCCTGGTTCTGGCCTTTAACCAACTTGAAATTCCCTCGAAAAAGAGTGGCGATACAGAAAGATGTGGAGAACCCATTATTTTAATGTATAAATTGTTTTCCAAAGGAAACCACAGGTTTTCCACATCTATGTTAGTTTACCTTCTGGTAATTTCACATAGCTTGCAAATGGTTCTTTTATAAACGATATGGTGGTTTGCCTATTAGACATGGTGATTTTCCAGTCCGCTTGTTGAATTACCAGAGGGTATCTACCATTAAATCCCTATTCATCACCATATCCGATAAAGTTGTTCCGCGAAAGTTGACCCATCACATCGCTGTCGAAAGCATACGTCGAGGAGAGGACGAGCACTTGACCATCCGCTGTCATCCTGGACGCCGCTGTCAAACAAGGGAATTAGGAGTACTCCAATTGCTTAACATCAAATAACTTACAACACCATACTACTTACATCATATTACATCATCTTACATCATCTTACATCTACATCTACATATATATATATATATATAACTTGCATATAAGTTTCATTTGCTCGTAAAACATCAGCAAACATGGATAACCAATGTGGTTTGGTTTTGCCAACTCTGTTTTCAGGGCAGCAAAATCTACTTGTGCCATCTTCTATCCCTGGAGTTCACATCACTGAAATAGTTCGCTGAACTATCATCCTCCTAAAAACTGTACTGTGTGGCATTGATCTCATGATTATCATCATCTCACAATTCTGATCTATACTCTATAAGTTATATCCTGTGACATAGCCATTCTCTCCTATAAATATCTGATAATATTATTTCATATCCTATCTGGTTGGCGGTTTTAACTATCTTGAAAAATATGAGTTCGTCAGTTGGGAAGGATGACATCCCACATATGATGGAAAATAAAAACCATGTTTGAAACCACCAGCCAGTATAACCATCATATTCCCCTTGTTGTTGGTTTATACCATCTTTAACCACTAGTAACCATCACTATTAACCAGATAACCAGATATATGGAAAATCACCATGTTTAATAGGGAAATCAACTGTTAGTGAGCCATGTTTCATATCCTATCGTTACAAATCCTATTATAATCCAAAGACATCCATAGCCATTTCTCTTTTGGATCACGTGCGCCATGCCGCGCCATGCCCCGCTTGGCCCCGGCCCCGACCTGGAAACACCAAAACCGGCCGGCTCCAGACCCAAAAACACAGCTGCAGGCGCATCATTGGATCTGAAGGGATACAAACATGGGATATCAACGGTTTTTTTGGTATATGAATGGGATGTGAATGGGATATGAATGGGATATGAATGGGATGTGAATGGTATACGAATGGTATACGAATGGGCTATGAATGGGATTTCAGTGGGATATCAATGGTGGTAAACCATCAGTCAATGGATTGATGAACAAAACATACGAAGTTACTGGGATTGTGTTTCAAGCACGGTGGTGTCCCCCACGCAAGGTGTTGGTTTATCTTCAGAGGTGTAAACCCAACCAACCAATAGTGGTTGCACAATACCTTGACCCAGGGTCAGGGTGCCTCACCGTTGGATTTTGGGTCTTCCCCTGATTTTTGTTGTTCTAAAAATTCCGAAGCAAACGTGCCCAAGAAAAATACCATGAAAATTACTTTACTTCGTGTGATCCCCACCATGACATTTATAGATTTTCTTACTGGCAAATCTTCTGGCATTCTATCTGACATATCTTCTGGCATTCTACCTGGCATATCTTCTGGCAAATCTTCTGGCATTCTATCTGGCAAATCTTCTGGCATTCTATCTGGCATATCTTCTGGCATTCTATCTGACACATCTTCCGGCATTCTATCTGGCATTCTATCTGGCATATCTCATGGCATTTTATCTGGCATATCTTCTGGCATTCTATCTGACAATCTATCTGGCATATCTTCTGGCATTCTATCTTGCCGTTGAGGTCCAGCGGTGCACTGAGCTGGGCAGGTCCCCGGTTGAAGTCCAGCGGTGCACACTGAGCTGGGCAGGTCCCCGGTTGAGGTCCAGCGGTGCACACTGAGCTGGGCAGTTCCCGGTTGAGGTCCAGCGGTGCACACTGAGCTGGGCAGCTCCCAGGTTGAGGTCCAGCAGTGCACACTGAGCTGGGAAGTTGGCAAAGAGCTTGGCGCAGAGAGTCAGCGAAGAGAGTTGGCAAAGAGCTTGGCGAAGAGTTGGCAAGGCGGAAGTGCAGGTGGAAGTTGATGCAGACGTGGTCGAGGAGAAACTGAAGGAGGAGGCGAGGAGGAGGACGAGGAGGAAGAGGACAGCTAGTCGAGGAGGAGGAGGACGAGGAGGAGGAAGATGAGGCGGAGGAAGAGCGCTCTGATAAAATCTAACAACCCTCACCT
>Ga0126342_10016049_pt1 | contig 13079 bp, 10 predicted proteins | sample Cyp1metagenome_FD_92528 | JGI IMG/M metagenome (GOLD analysis project Ga0126342, IMG submission 92528) | Coral microbial communities from Lord Howe Island, Old Settlement Bay, Australia - Cyphastrea 1 metagenome | ecosystem: Host-associated > Invertebrates > Cnidaria > Coral ... | reverse complement strand
AGTTGTAGTTGCAGTTGTAGCTGTAGTTGTAGTGTAGTGTAGTGGAGCTGTAGCTGTAATGTAGTGTAATTAATTTATTGGCAAGTGCAGTTGCAGTTGTAGTGGTGGTGTGGTGTAATTAGTGTAGTGTAGTGCAGTTTGATGTCGTGTAGTGTAGTGTGGTATAGTGTAGTGTAACCTAATGTAGTGTAGTGTAAGGTAGTGTAGTTGTAGTTGTAGTGTAGTGCAGTGTAATTAGTGTAGTGTCGTGTCATGTCGTGTCGTGCAGTGTAGTGTAGTATTGTGTAGTGTAGTGTAGTGTAATGTAATGTAATGGTAGTTGTAGTTGCAGTTGCAGCTGCAACTGTAGTTGTGGTGTAGTGCAATGCTATCAGTGTAGTGTAGTGTTGTGTACTGTAGTGTGATTGTAGTTGTATTTGTAGTTGTAGTGGTGGTAGTAGTAGTAGTAGTTGTTGTTGTTGTTGGTGTAATTCGTGTAGTGTAGTGTAGTGTAATTAGATACAGTTAGTGTAGTGTAGTGTAATTAGTGTAGTGTAATGTAGCGTAGTATATTTGTATTTGTAGCTGTAGCAGTAGTGTAGTGTAGTGTAGTGGTAGTTGTAGTTGTAATTGTCTGTCTATCTATTTATCTATCTATCTATCTATTCTAATCTAATCTAATCTAACCTAATCTAATCTAATCTAATCTAGTCTAATCTAATCTAATCTAATCTATCTAATCTGTCTGATCTGTCTGATCTATCTAATCTATCTAATCTATCTAATCTATCTAATCTATCTAGTCTATCTAATCTATCTAATCTATCTAATCTATCTAATCTAACTAATCTATCTAATCTATCCAATCTATCTATCTATCTATCTTTCTATCTATCTATCCATCTATCTATCTATCTAGCTATCAATCTATCTATTTATCTGTCTGTCTGTCTGTCTGTCTACCTGCAAGCTTGAAAACGCAGCAATTCTGCGAGACTTCCTCAATTTTTGAACTTGACAACGTCAAAGACGAAACAATTCTGCGAGACTTCCTCAATTTTTGAACTTGACAACATCTAAAACGAAACAATTCTGCGAGACTTCCTCAATTTTCGAAGTTGACAGCATCAAAAACGAAACAATTCTGCGAGACTTCCTTCAAAAATGGAAAGTTGAGTGCACGGCTGACGGCCTCGTACCAATGCGTTTTGCGATTTGTCTAAAGGACTGCGCGTGCCACGAAAAAGTGATGCCAGGTCATACGAAGTGCTGCACCTGTCAAGAAAAATCATCTTAGCAAACCTGAAGATCTGATGCTCCAAAATGCAACCCCTCTCAGGAAATCAGCGCCCTGACCTTCTAACATCTCTGATGAACATGTCTCTTGTATTGCGCCTGCCAGGCGAAATGCATCTTTCCAGATCCTCTTCAAACGTCCCACGCCTGCCATCGTTTTTGGAAATGCTACAAAACCCTCACGTTTTGTTCACTTTTGACAAGGTGCACAATCCCTTGCGCCTGCCACGCAAAACGATGCTTCAACGTCCAAAAGTGGCGAAAACATGTGGTGTTTTGTACATTTTGACTTCGAAATGTGCTTCGCGCCGCAGCAGCGTAGACTTTTTGAACATCTCAACTTCCAAAAGTGCTCCGAGGCTAAGTGTTTTGTACATTTTGACTTGGAAATGTGCTTCGCGCCACAACGGCGTGCACTTTTTCGACATCTCAACTTCAAAAAGTGCTCTGAACCTGGTGTGTTTTGTACATTTTGACTTGGAAATGTGCTTCGCGCCAGAACGGCGTGCACTTTCTCGACATCGCAACTTCTAAAAGTGCTCCGGGGCTGAGGTGTTTTGTACATTTTGACTTCGACATGTGCTTCGCGCCACAACAGCGTGCACTTTTTCGACATCGCAACTTCTAAAAGTGGTCCGAACATGGTGTGTTTTGTACATTTTGACTTCGGAATGTGCTTCGCGCCACAACGGCATGCAATTTTTCATCTCTCATCTGACCAGCTGGCTCCGCACCCGCCGCTTTAGCGAGCCTACTTTTCGACCTTCCGGATCCACAAATCATTGGAAAAACACAATGTTTCGCGACTTTACTACCTTTTCGCACACCTGGATCTTCTTTCTTCTGAGACTTTCTCTTTTTTGATCTTCTTTCTTCTTTCTTCTTCTCTTCTCTTCTCTTCTCTTCTCTTCTCTTATCTTCTCTTCTCTTCTCTGACTCTTCCCATCTCTTCTTTTCATCTGTCCATGTTGTCGGAAGTTTGACTTCTAAACTTCCTTCGATTATCATCATTATCATCATCATCATCTTCTTCTTCATCATCATCGCTGTCAGCATCGTCATGGTCATCCCCGCCATGATCCTCAACATCTTGGCCGTCAACTTCATCATTGTCATCATCATCATCATCGTCATCATCATCATCGTCGTCGTCGTCGTCGTCATCATTATCATTGTCACCATCATCATTATCATCATCATCTTCTTCTTCAACATCATCATCATCATCATCATCATCACCATCATCATCATCATCACCATGATGATGATCATCATCATCATCATCGGAGCCAGAGCCAGAAGAAGATCTGATAGCGTGGCATCATGTCGGCGTGCAAGTACAAGAGAAGATCCCATAGCGTTAGAATATAGTCCCTGTGCCTACAGCCAAGGGACGTTACCACACCCCACCCCACCCCACCCCACCCCACTCCCAGACGAGAGCCAGAAGAAGATCTGATAGCATGGCATCATGTCGGTGTGCAAGTACAAGAGAAGATCCCATAGCGTCGCATATGTGTGGAAGCGCAAGTGAAGATCTCATAGCGGTAGGATATAGTCCCTGTGCCTAAAGCCCAACGACGTGAGCACACCCCACCCCACCCCACCCGACCCCCCCTAGGCCAGAGCCAGAAGAAGGTCTGATAGCGTGGCACCATGTCGGTGTGCAAGTACAAGAGAAGATTTCATAGCGTAGCACAAAAGAATATCTCATAGCGGTAGGACCGGTAGGATTTAGTCCCTTTCTGAACCGAGGGACGTTATCCCACCCTACCCCATTGGATAGCCTGGCATCATGTCGGTGTCCAAGTACAAGAGAAGATCTCATAGCGTAGCATATGTGTGGAAGCGCAAGAGAAGATCTCACAGCGTTAGGATATATATAGTCCCTGTGCCTAAAGCCGAAGAACGTTAAACCCACCCCTGAAGCCAAAGTAGGTTGGAAAGGAAAAATAGTAAATGTGCCCGTCAACATGCCAAAAGGACGCCCGCGATGCCAAAAAGTAGGTTGGAAAGGGAGAATAGTAAAGTGTAAACTAGTAATAAATGTGTCCGTCGACATGCCAAAATGCGCCCATCGACATGCCACAACGACGCCCCACGATGCCAAAAAGTAGGTTGGAAAGGAAAAATAGCAAATGGAAAGGACACATAGTAAAGTGTAAAATAGATTAAAATAGTAAATGTGCTCGTCGACATGCCAAAATGTGCCCGTCAACATGCCAAAACGACGTACATGTGCCCGCCGACATGCCAAAACGACGCGCTGCGTTGCTAAAAAATAGGTTGGAAAGGGAGAATAGTACAGTGTAAAGTAAATGTGCCCGTCGACATAACAAATTGTGCCCGTCGACATGCCAAAACGATGTAAATGTGCCCGTCGACATGCCAAAACGACGCCAGTGTGCCCGTCGACATGCCAAAACGACGTCAGTGTGCCTGTCGACATGCCAAAACGACGTGCCGCGATGGCAACTTTTTATATTGTGTTTTTTTTGTCATGTCGACGCGTGGTATCCTGTATTGGATGCCATTTTTTGGGATTCCAAACTAAATCATGACTTTTACACACTCATACATACTTGTACATGGGTCAGGGATGTTTAGTAGCCATGGCGATCATAAGTTCCTGATTCGAAATGGCAAAATTGCCGTTGACAAGTGGGTAATTATTACAAATATATATAGTATAAGTATATTTATAGTTGCTAACTAGTCAAGTGGTGTGATCCTCCACGTGACCAATGAAAAAAATGGTTTCACATGGTTATGAAACCATAGGGTCAAGCCTGGAAGCCTCGAATCACCGTGGGTTTTTCATAGCATGGGGCACCGGTTTCGATCTACCGTTTTATTTTCATTTTCCCCATGGATCATGGCTATTTTGGGGGCACCAAAACCGCAATCCAAATGCAGTTGCTGGATACTTTAACTTGAATCAAATTCTGCCAATCTCTGGTGCTATCATTGACCCCCCATAAGAAATAAAAGATAGTTGGATAAAACAGTTCTACATCAGCAATGTTGGTCAGTAATGTTGCAGATAGGAGCAGTTTCATCATATGTAATCATGTACATATATATCCTCATATGTATATATACACGTGTATATACACATACACATATGTACATACATGGAATGGTAAACAAATGCAAACACGGCGAGCTTCTTCTCACACCGTCTCGCCCAGAAACTGAAGAACGACACGGAAGATGAAGTGGGCATACGGTGGGTGGACTACAAAGGATGGCAACGGCGGTTGCGTCACTCCAAATGGTGATAAGTAAGGGATAGTAAGGCCATGTAAGGGCAAGTATCTCAAAGTGTCCTTATTAGCTTAATCATTGCGATTCACCCAGATATAATCAGATAGATGTATTTTCACCCAGGTTGTTAGAGGAGTATCCTCCTCCCGGAAGACGCGTTAGCTTCAGCTTTCGACAGCGCAGGAGTAGGCAAAGCTACTACCCGCTTGGAGCCTGGCGATAAATGGTCAATGAGCGCCTTGGAGAGCAGGGGATGGGGACCCAGTTGACCTGTGTGTTGATTGATGTGTAATTATATGTATACATATATATATATACACAATATATATATATGTATCCACGTTATTATATGTACATACATAAACATATGATAACGTGTGTATATATACTATATATGTATATAAAAGTAGAACCTTGTGGGCCTCCGAAGAAGATATGGTTTGATTTGTTGGATATCTGATCAAGAGACATGTGTCACGGTAATTGTAATCATAGGTTCCTTCGGGGACTTCCGCTACGGAAGTCCGTATCAAGTCGATTGATGTGTATTTTGTTTTATGTTGTGCAAGGTGGAATTGGATGTTCATGTGATTAAATCAGATATTTTGATTATCAAAAGTGTTGAGTTTACTGCGAAGCCCTCCAGAATGGTCATTATACACAAATGTACTTTAGAGTTAATTCGGCACTGAAGACCTTTTCTCACAACTGCCAGAGCGCCTTCTTGAACATAGCCTAGCAACAACTACGTGTGCAAGTGCAGGAGAAGATCTGATAGCGTAACATCCAGCACGTGCGCATGTGCAAGGGAAGATCTAATCGCGCAGCAAACAGTATGTGCAAATGTTCAAGAGGAAGATCGAATAGCGGAGCAGCCTCTAAGTGTGCAAATGCAAGAAGATCTAATCATGTAGCATCAAGTATTTGTGCATGTGTACATGAACGTTTTTGAAATTATAGTTCTTATTTTATGTTATTGTAATATTATTGTGCTTGGAAATTATGAACTGACCCATGACATGGGAAGCCTTCTCTCAGCCAACTGAGTTGTTCGGCAAATTTGTGGCAGTAACTTGGGGGGATTTCCCTTCGGGGTAGCCCAAAATCCTATGGTTTATCAAGATTTATCATGGTTTATCATGGCTTATCTGGGTTTATCTGGGTTTATCCTGTTTTATCATGGTTTATCATCAATAACCCCATTCAAATAAACCACCTCATTCCCGGACAGAGCAGTGTAGTGTGTCCTTGACTTGGTCCACCGCCGCTGCCGAGACACCTACAACTCGCATGTTTGGAGTATCGTGAATCCAGAATCAGAAGAGGAGATTGTTCGAAACTTGGCAAAATATGGCAAGGTGATAGCAAGTGTACTCTTGTAATATAGTACTTTATGGTACACGTCTTTTATTTTGTAGGGACGATTCAGCTGATGTGACATGGCAAGTGGATTGGCACCCTCTTAATCTCAGGGGGGTCGACAGAAGTTTTGGTAACCCTACCAAGACCGATCATTCTCAGCTGTGAGTTTTTAGGACTGTATTCTTGCCAAGCCCTAGCCCCTGCAGACCATGTTGGTGGCATCATTCTTGCCAAGTTGTTCCCAATTAATTACTGCAATGGCACGTGCATAAATATGATCAAATTACATATAAATATGTACTGTACATTGTTTGCAAATTAGAACTTACCCTCCAGCAATCAAACATGGCAATGAACCAAGCAAGAACCCACCATTTTTGACGCGAGCATTATCCAAAAATGGGTCAAATGCCAGCGATCATCTCGAATCCCATCCCGTTACCATATGGTCCCAGTCATATGATATGTCTTCCTATCCCCTACATCCACCATGGTTTCTGGGGTGCGGATGGGTTGTGAACGGGGGGAATGGGTTGTGAACTATTAGTTTTGAACTATTAGCCATTATTAGCCACTATCAACCACTATTGACCATTAAATAATAAGTTATTTGCCATGAGCAACCACTATGAATCACTAAAAATCTTTTCTTAGCCATTATTATCGATAGTATTAATCATATATATGTATATCAAGTGTATATATATATTATGAAATTATATATATATGTATATGAAATTTCTATCTATCTATCTATTTATCTATCTATCTATCTCTCTATCTCTCTCTCTCTATCTATCTATCTATCTATCCATCTATCTATCTATCTATCTATCTATCCATCTATCCGTTCGCCCCAAGGCATTCGTTTCATGGAGCCTGGGCTGCTGAATGTTCAGGAGATCTTTGCCGCGCAGGGAAGCAGCACCAAGGCGCGAGGTAAAGATACCCTGATTGGTTAATGATGGTTAATCATGGTTAATAATGGATAATAATTGTTAATGATGGTAAATAATGGTTTATGGTAATACCCTGATTTGGTTAATGATTGTTGACAATGGAGTGGTTCTTATGGTATTTTTCTATTCTATATTAGTGTAGGTTATTAATGACCATTATTCAGAGCTGATCATTGCTTGGTTATAGCTAAGTTGGTGAACATAACTCCAACAACTATGGTTCACTATACTTATAGCTATAGTTAATGGGTAATGATGGCTAATGATGGTAAATGATGATTAATAATGGATTATGAATGGTTAGTGGTAAATGGTTAATGATTCTTAATGGTATTTTAAGTGGCCATGTAAAATAGCCATAGAAGTGAAAAGACCTGGTTATTTCAGGAATCGTCAGGATTAAATTTGATCAATTTCTATTTTTTTGGATTTTTGTTGGTTTTGACAACGGGGTAGTGATGTAATGTGTGCAAAACCAACAATTTTTACTTACCATTTGGATTTGGGGATGGTAACCATACCAGCGATTTATGGGTCCCAACGGTCCCCCAAAGCAGCGATAGAACCGGTTTCAGGGCTTTGTGGCTTTCTCGAAACCAGTTATATCACTGAGAAATACCCTGGAATATGCCGTTGATGAATCCCATTCCCCTTTCATATTAAAGACTCCTATTGTTTTGTCCCAGCCATATGTGTTTTTATCTCCACATCCACCATGGTTTTGTTTGGGGCTGCTTAAAAAGGAACGGGGAAGGGCAAGACATCCCTTGTTGCCAGCCGAAGGTCTGACCCCAGTAGGACGTTGTTTGGTGGTGTATCAATAGGTGTCCCGAAAAAGCCAAGGGTAACTCATCAACATTGTTGGGAATGACGTTCCTATTTATTTAGGAACTCTATACACAAAAAATAGCCCATGTCCAATTTTCCAATTGTTGTGAGTAAACCTTTAAAAATTGGGATTACTTGTTGGATTTAACAAGTCAGGTATTGGTCAAATCATCCAGTACCAAACATGCTGGAACACTTGAAATGACCTGTTCATTTGCAGGTACATCAATGACAGGTTTGACACTTCGGCCCCACAGTTACCCGGCCTTTTTGATGTGTATGAATGAATATATACATATTAATATGTTTGCATGTAGGTATGTATATTATAATGTGTGTGTATATATATATATATATGGATACATGTGGATATGCATGTCGTTGGCATACACCAACGTGCAGAAAAAAACAATGCACTGAAGCGACCAACCAGTAGTTGGTGGAATAGATCTGTCACTTTCCTGCCTGCTGATTTGGTTTTCCTGCTATCGTTTCCGCAACACCTTAAAAGACTCAGCTATCTGTACCTCGGACCTTGAAGCAGTCTTTCAAGAGTCTGCTTTCCGGCGTCTTATTGCTTTGAGGGCATAGAAAAAGACAGATATTTCAGGGAGAAAACTGAGAAAGCCCAGGTTTCCGGCTGTTTCTTTCCTGTTTCCGGCAGGCGCATCAGTCAGCTCAGGGGAAAGCGCACAACGCCGTGGAAGACGTGGTTGAAATCCCCGGCGAGGAGGACACCATCCAAGCCATCCCCCGTCGGGCCCGTGGGGTGATCAACTCAGGGTGGGACGATTTGGTGGAATGGTCCGGGATGGAGTGATCCCATTTTTGAGGGCCATTGGCAGATTGAATGATTTTGAGGGTTTCAGTAGAGGTGTTTTTTCAACATCCAGGGGCCAGTCTTTGCGGGTCAACCACCATGCTATGATGAGTGCGGCCAACCGCTGTGTGGAGAATCTACCACCCAAGATGGGCAGGTTGAGTGATCCGAAAAAACATGCCAGTAAAAGATGGCTTGGTGGTCCACGATTTAATTTAATGTTAGCATATGAGCGGGGTTCAAAACCTTGTTGATTGATGATTGTATGGCATCCCAGGTCAAATATATAGTTATATGAGGTTACACTATCCTATTCTATTGTGGTTGAATCCCTATTGACCAACAAGTATTTTATTTCTACCGGGATCATGATCTAAAGAAAGATTGTGGTGAGTATCACGGGATCACCACCATTGGTAAAACGGAAAGTGCTGGCGAAGAGTGGTGTTTGTAGTGCATCAATGTCTAAGGAGACGGGTCCACTGCAGCTGTCATTTCAAAGCGAGATATGCACGAAGTGGGGCGTTGTGGACTCTTGTACATGGTCTTGACGTTTTGATTGGCCCCTTGTAGCTACTTCTCAACCAGGGCCCCATTTCTATATCCCCATGACATCCAAGTGTCAGCCCCCCCGGAACATGTGTAGAACCCATCCACTATCCACACCGAACCATCCATTTTCAGGAGACCATTCAAGAGGGAGAAGATGATTCCGTCTTGGAAGGCCCGCCTGTGGAGGACATTAGACCATTGGCCCTGATCCAAGAAGGAAGCTAAGACGACATGATGAGATGTGCAAGTTTACACACTTTATGTCTTCCCTTTTCAGGGAAACTGAAATCCATAACTTACCAACATCAGTCTCTCAGTGAACGTACGTTTTGCCAGCAACCGACTATATATATATATATTATATATGGGGGGAGTAGCATATATATATATATATAATCCCTTCTCCCTAATAATCCCTAATACTAAACGTGCCCCCTGCCAAATAGTAAAACCTAGGGTAGTTTTTATTATTGGGGCGTATTTAATATTCGGGGAGAAGCTGGCCCCTAATATTCTTAATTACAGAAACTAAACTTTTCGATATCCAAATCGATCAAATTCCTTTTTAAAATCTAATTAAACATTGCCAAGAATTGGATTTCGATGCTTTCCCTTAATTTTAAATCAAAAACCTTAATTGAAAAGTCTAAAATTTTCGATTTCAAAAGATGGACCCTAATAAACAAATATAAACAAAGCCCTGGGTGCAAATTGGACCTTGGTTTGGTTGTCAATTGTTTTCTAAAGGGGATCAATTAAAACTCAAATTGACCAATCTGAATTTTCCCAAAACAAATGATTTGGGGTACTTTTCATTATTTAGGGGAGGTTTAATAATAGGGAGAAGGGATTACTGTAGTTTTAGGAAGCAGCCATCAAACTCACGCACTGGGGCACAATCATGAACTTCTCTGAGTGAATCATAGCGACTCCACAACCACGTCACCGCAAATGATGCTCAGTAAAAGGCTAATCCCGATAATGGTCTTTTTCATATATGTTCCAATCTCACTTCATCATATTGGTATTGGCAATCGTTTTCATGTACCACCAGATTTCTGTTCAACATGACTTTCTTGTGGTTTCTTGAAGTTTCACGATCTTCGCAGAGGTTTGGGACACACCTACCACAAACACCAGATCGAAGGTTGGCGAGTTTGGTTCCAGGACGACTGGTGGTGGTGAAAACCTAGATGAATTGTGACCCATTTTTGAGTCACGTTCCGTATTCTGTAATTTTGGCAAGAAAAATGCTGATGTAGTGCAATATAAATTCAAATTGCTATTTTATTCCCTATTCTATACCATATATATATAATTATATAAATTATATACATGTATATGTACTACAATATCAATAGTATAGGATTTGACTTTCACATTGTTGGAAATGGACTTTCATCTTTAACTTGTAGCATTGTTGAGTTTTACATATCTTTGGTACAACAATTTGATTGTCATTTTGTTGTTATTCATATTGTTGTGTTCAAAAACCTCCGGAACTGTCTTCCAAAACGGGATGATTGGATCTGATGGGTGGTGCAACGACGTCCAAGTCTATGCGGTTCGGCCCAATACTGGATGGTTTTCCACTGGTCTTGGGGTCGCCAACCTAAGATCTAATATATATATATAATTCCATTATAATGTATAATATATATATATATACACATACTGTACATATATGTATGTTCATACTAGCGCTGGGCTTAAGTCGTATCAAGTGACCTGAAGTCCTATCACACCTGCGTGCGCTTAGTGTTTCCTAAAGATTTTGGCAGTTCTTTACCAAACTGGCTATTGATTAAAATACTGATTCATCGCTGTGCGCCTGTGCGCAGTGTTTTGTTGACATGATTCTACTTGACCCTATATGGTATTTGTTGCAATCTTCATGGTGATGTCATTGTCAACAGTGTGGTGAGAGGCCTGCCCATTGACTCCATGGACTCCATGGAGCCGGATTTTGCGATGATTCCCTTCTGATCTGAAAAAAGGCCTGAAAAAAATGAAAAAACAGGACTGACAGTCTCATAGTAACACTCCTTGACACATTCTCTCAATTTGCAACATTCCCTGGTACCTGAAACAAAAATTACAGTCGGAGACCTTCAGAAACGTCCCCTTTTCAGTCTTCCCTCAATCCCAGGAGGGTGTGGAAGAGAAGAACCCTGGGCTGCGCGATCGTCTGGTGTTGGACTTGCAAGAGTTCAACCGCATATATCCGCCCAAGTGCTTGGAAAAACTGCAGGAGATGCTGATTGCCACCATGACCATGACAAGCAGATCGAATGGTTTTGAACCCCATCTTTCTGGGCTCAAGGAGAGCTACAGTAACCCATCTCATCGGAGAATGTGCCATTCTGAAATCAATTCCACGATTCAGTAAGCAATCTGTAAATGGGAACAAACTGACTCCTTTTTTCATCCAAAAGGGACTAACTAATGACGTGTCATTGGAGGCTTGGAAGGCGTCATCCGGCATTTGTTCCAATGGCCAGGATGGTCGCCATATCCATACCTAGAATAGTATTGCGAGGATGCGCTGCGTATCATGGACAAACGGAAGTTTCAAAGGCGCAGACGGTAAATATTGTTAAAACCGAATAAGGCAGCAAACCTTTATTATAGCCATGTGAGAATACAGAACCCTGAATGACGGAAAATGAAAAACATTAGGAACCACCAAGCGACAGATATGCCAGCTGCTCCCATTGATCAGGAGAAGTCTGGCTTCTTTTTCAACAAAGAACGTGGCTCGGCCGGGCAACCATTGAGCTGCCGAGGCGGCATGGTTTGCTGAAGGTAGGGATCAAACCATCAATCAAGTAGAATGTTTCTCGCCAAGAATTAAAACGTGAATTGAACCAATCAAACCAGGGACGTCAACATGAAGAGTTGGCAATAAACCAGCCACAGGCTTGCCATTTGACCAATAGTCATATCGGGGGGAATTCTCAAAAAGGGATCCCAAAATCAACCATTGGTTGGTCTGGATCAGGGGACAAATTGCTTTGGGGTTCAGTGTCGGATTTATGTGCGAGCTCCCCCCAAAATAGGGCTGCTACTAACATGGTAACCCCAAATGACCAACAGCCCCGGGGAACCAAGACAGCTGACTTCTTAGACTTCTAGGCGGGGTATGCGTGGAAGGAATAACGCCGAATGATTATAACAATGTCACTGTAATGATGATTTATATATACATGGGACATAGGTAATATTTTCAAAAAGGGACTTCTTTCCGGTCGGTTTATATATGCTGTAGTTGTTCCAGAACAATGTCAAGCACGGATGCATGTTGACAGGGCATTTTTTTCCGACGCTAAGAGCTTAAATGATCTTAAATGTTTTTTCAATCAGGGTCAATAAAGATCGAAATTCTTGACATGGTTTTCATGTCACGAAGTTGGATACTCAATATCCAAGCGGAAACAGCGCAATATTTAATCCACGCCCAGGGATCATGGAGGGGGTGGGCTTGTCCAATGGTTCAACCAATAGCTGACATAAAATTTGCAACACGCTGCATGCACGTCGATTTTATTTTAGCTACTGTATATTCATGACAGTCTATATTACCAGTAGTACCGCACAAGGCGGTGGCGGAAGTTTCAAAAATTAGGAAACCTATAGGAGAGGTTGGTTGTTGTGAATCACGGATGGCAGATCAAACCCACTGATGGGCCGAAAGGTGGTTGGAGTTGTGTGTTTTGGAGTGGTTGCAATGGTTGCAGTGGTCACCTCACCCACAACTGCTGGATGTAGAGTGGTGTAGTGCAGTTGTACTTGTAGTGTAGTGGAGTTGTAGTTGTAGTTGTAGTGTAGTGGAGTTGTAGTTGTAGTGTAGTGTAATTAGTGTAGTGTAGTGTAATGTTGTGTAATGTACTGTAGTGGTAAGTGGTAGTGGTGGTAGTAGTGGTAGTGGTAGTGGTAGTGGTAGTGGTAGTGGTAGTGGTAGTGGTAGTGGTAGTGGTAGTGGTAGTGGTAGTGGTAGTGGTAGTGGTAGTGGTAGT
>Ga0126342_10016048_pt1 | contig 13080 bp, 13 predicted proteins | sample Cyp1metagenome_FD_92528 | JGI IMG/M metagenome (GOLD analysis project Ga0126342, IMG submission 92528) | Coral microbial communities from Lord Howe Island, Old Settlement Bay, Australia - Cyphastrea 1 metagenome | ecosystem: Host-associated > Invertebrates > Cnidaria > Coral ... | reverse complement strand
TGATTTCAAAATTAACTGGTGCAACCAAAATCAGACCATACTCTCACCATCAAGTCCCAAAAATCATTACTGTTGTTCAGAAAAGAATTGTGGAAATTCATTTCATGATTCCCTTTCTCACTCAGAATTTCCCTCAACAAGTGACTATTTCAAAATCCATCATGATTGATTGGTTCATACCTTATGATAAAATTAAAACACCATCATGTCCCCAATCACACACAGCCCGTCCCATCAGCCCTGTCCCACCAGCTTACCATCCAAATCCTCCCAGGTTAAAGAACCAGGCATGAGAAACCAGCCTGCCACACAAATAAGATAAAGTACTAGCCTGCCAATACTTTGAGCCATCGTGACTTCAGCCATCATAACTTGAGCCATGGGCGATGCCCTCAAATATATAACCTATGTTTTTCTTCGCATTGGTCGTGTTAAGACTTGAGCCAGGGCCAAATTACTTACCCCTTCCCATTTTTTCTTCTTTCAGTGCGCGATTGGTCAGTAAAATTTGAGCCAACTCATGGTCAGCATAGATGTCAGAACCGAATTTATGTCAGACTGCAGGATTTGAAAAAAAACAGGAAAGCAGCCAAAACAGGGCACATAGGGCACATAGTTAACAACAGCAAGTAGCCCACAACTCGGTATGGATGGCAGTTGGCGCAACGATGAAACAGCACACCATGGGCCAATCACCACTTGCCACGGCACTCCAGACCATGACCAACGACTCCAGATTTGATCACGGCCCTGATTCAAAAGGTTTGCAGTCTGATCCTGTGCAACGAGCGCAATTGGTGCTATGGCAACGGCGCAGCATACTGCTTGATTTGGGCAGTCTTGTGCCTTGAATCACCCAGGCGCAGCTTTTGGGGTGCACACTGTGAGGAACTGATTGCTTTTGTACGTCAGCATGCCCAGAAACCGGCTGTGCTGGCTGAAACTCCATGGTTCCAACACATTTTGTGCAATTGGGGAGACGAGCATGACCAGAAGGACAGTGCAGAATGCACGCACAGACTTCTGACTTGGCTGCAACCTGCAGCCATCGACATGCGTTGGGAAAGACGGCTGGAAATGAGTGGAAGCATTGTTCAGATGGATCAGATGGATCAAAATACCGCTTTTACACCAATCACGCTGACCATTTCACATCAGATGCATGCCTCTGGCACTGGCCTGATTTCTGACATGATCACTGCCTGGTGTCAGGAGCAAGACATGCGAGCTGTGCTGCTGGATGCGCCTCTTGGTTTGTGCCTTCACATTTGATCGATATCATCAAAGCATGACTGGTGTCATTTCCAAAAGCGCTTGTGACCTGCCACTGGACCCAGAAATCCGTATGCCGATGTTCACGCATGGAGGGCTGCACATGGACATGGTGGGATACATCCCAGTTGCAGGGACAGCCCATTGGGGCACTGATTTGTGTGGCCACTGTCCGCCGGTTTTGAAGATCCAACCAACTGTGGTGAGAGATATTGGCCCTGCTGCGTGGATCCTCACAGAAGATGATCAATTGCCACGTCCGACCTGGACGGTTCCGACATGGTTCACGACCAATTTGAACATGGTTTGGGCAGTGCGTACTGACTGCATGCGCATTCCGGCATACGTTGACCCATGTCTTCACGATGATGCACATGAACACATGTCTGTGGCTGAAGGTGAAAATGGTCCCTTGATGCAGGATGGAATGGATGACACCACCATTCAGGAGAACGACATGAGACCAGCACTGCCACAATTGACAGGACATGATGATCCCCAGGCTGCTGCGATGAATGACACAGGTTTGGGCACCAGAGATTTTCGTCCAGACTGTTGCAGCAAGATCCCAGTGATGATTTGCTGAATCTTTTGCAGGCTCAGAACGGGGTGGACAACGGATAATTTCTCTCAGGGTTTTCCTTCTCCAACATTTGACCTTCTTTTCACCAATTTTCCTTTGCAGTTTCAAGCCTTGACAGATTCCGTCAACTGGAACCAACTGCACCAGATCGTTGAAGGCTGGCACAGACCTTTGGAGCATTGCAGAAAAGGCGTGTAGGAGAAAACACAAACAAACAAACAAACAAACAAACAAACAAACAAACACACAAACAAACAAACAAACACACAAACACACAAACAAACACACAAACACACAAACAAACAAACAAACAAACCAACAAACCAACAAACAAACAAACAAACAAACCAACAAACCAACAAACCAACAAACCAACAAACCAACACAAACAAACAAACAAACAAACCAAACAAACAAACCAAACAAACAAACAAAACAAACAAACAAACAAACCAAACAAACCAAACAAACCAACAAACCAAACCAACCAACCAAACAAACAAACCAAACAAACAAATCAAACAAACAAACCAAACAAACAAACCAAACAAACAAACCAAACAAACAAACCAACCAAACCAACCAAACCAACCAAACAAACCAACCAGCCAAACCAACCAACCAAACCAACACACCAAACCAACCAAACAAACCAACCAACCAACCAAACCAAACAAACCAAACCAACCAAACCAACCAACCAAACCAACCAAACCAACCAAACCAACCCAACCAAACCAACCCAACCAACCCAACCAAACCAACCAAACCAACCAAACCAACCAAACCAACCAAACCAACCAAACCAACCAAACCAACCAAACCAACACAACCAACAAACCAACACAACCAACAAACCAACAAACCAACAAAACAAACCAACAAAACCAACAAACCAACATACCAACAAACCAACAAACCAACAAACCAAGAAACCAAGAAACAAACAAAGAAACAAACAAAGAAACAAACAAAGAAACAAACAGACAGACAGACAAACAGACAGACAGACAAACAGACAGACAAACAGACAAACAGACAAACAGAAAAACAAACAAACAGACAAACAGACAAACAGACAAACAAACAGACAAACAGACAAACAGACGAACAAACAGACAAACAAACAGACAGACAAACAGACAAACAGACAAACAGACAGACAGACAAACAGACAGACAAACAGACAAACAGACAAACAGACAGACAGACAGAGCAACGGACACGACCGGCGGACAGACTGAAAAAAATCCCACATCCAATCAGCTGGAATCTACGGGGTGCATTGGAAATTCCGAAAATTCATCCGCGGTATTTTGCAAATTACTTTCCTCATCCAATTGCTATCTATGAACTTCATGATACAAGTATCGGCCATGGTCAGTTTAGTTTCTGGCTCCAAGTCTTTAAATTTAGGCAAGGTGTTATCGCATGTTATCGCTATTCAAATTCGAGAAACACATAAGAAACTATGTCCTTGTGCTTTTGATTTCTTAGTGTGTTCCATAATTTCCCGAAAGTTCCTGCGAAGGGTTTGTCCGAAACAACTGCTGCCAAATTCAATCTCTTTTCTTGTCATCCACGCAACATCTTCCTTTCCATCACCTACATCATCTACATCAACTTCATCTACATCACATGACCACATCATCTACATCAAGTACATCGATTTCAATCAACTACCACTTCATCTACTTCACACTCATCATGTACATCATCTAAATAACCTACATGACTTACATCCTCTACTGCGCATCATGCATACATCATCTATATATACCAATTCACAACCCTCGACAGTTCGGCCGTTTAGAGACTTATTCTGCGATTCTCACAATTCCATAGAGTTCACATGAGTCCGTCATGAAGTCGACGTGGTCTCATGATCAGATTCAGCCAGATATCTCCCGAAATCATATCCAGATAATGTCAACCCCAGATGAAAATAAACCATGGTTTATTAATTAGGGGTACTCCTCCAATAGTCATTTCATCTGATACTTTTTGATGGTACCCTCCCAATTAAACAGCCGTTTGGGGTTTATTAATCAGGGTTGACATTACCAACGGAATTCCAGATGGATCCATATCATAATCCTTATCCATATCATAATCATTCAAACTCCATACCATAATATATCATAATCCCTTCATCAAATTCAGCCAGATATCTCCCGAAATCATATCCCAATGTGTGGCCACAACATGCATTGGGATTTCACGCAGGGCACTTCACAGAGAAATTCATGGCAAGTTGGTGGAAATTTCACTAACTTCCTGGGATTGACGGATATCTCTCCAGTTCGATAGGGTGCAAGCACAACTGCGGGGGCCATTCTTGCAGGGTCAGCGTCCATGGTACCAAAAGGAGCTTCCTCATTTTTGACAAGCCTTCTCGCCTCAATTTCAAGAAGATGTACTACATCTCAAATGCCCAAGACGCATACCTGAAAAGTGTGACAGCTGGAGGTTTCATAAAATGGAGGCACCCCCAAAATCATCCAAGTCATTAGACCAGTTTAGTATTGAACCCCATAGTTTTTGGGGTCCCCCATTTTAAGAAACGCCCAACTGGATCCCTGCACATCCCAATTCTTTATGTCCCGCTGCCCCATTCGTTTTCTGTTCATGGCGGAACCAAAAAGTCCGCGAGCCACGGTAGTTTCTGTTGGCCTTGAATGTTCTGCATTTGGAGGCTGTGGGCTATATTTATACCATACTATACCTATAAGCTATGTGTTACTATACGCATATAAATATATACTGCAATTATAAATGGTAATTATAAACAATAATACTACAATCAACAAATATAATGATAATTATATATAATGACAATTATCTATAATTGATTATATATTTAATTAATTATATAAAATTAATTGTATATAATAAATTATACAAAATTAATTATATATATATATATAATAATTATATAACATATGCATATTACAACAATATTTTTCATGACATAATCACAGTTAGTTTGACATTAATATATATATACATATATATATACATATATATATATACACGTATATATGCTGATAATCCCATCAGGATTCCTTGACAGATGACTGAGAACTGTGTCAACATGAACTAAAATCACATCAGGTGGCAGATACAGTCATGAAACTTCACCAGGGAGCAGAGCAGCTCCAAATGCCAGATGCAGCAAACAAAATTTCCCCTGCACCACAAGAGGTCTAGGTCGCTCTAGCTCTAGTGGCACAGGAGTGCTTTACACTAAAATCCATGGAGTTTTGGGAGACGTTTCCATGGCTGACTTTCAAAGTTGCCAGCCAAACATGTGCGGAAACAGGCCTCAAACATTCAGGAAAAGCCTTCAACTGTGGTTCTCCCGAAACACTTCTCAGCACTGGGGACTTCTTAATGAACATCAAATTACTGGCAGAATGACTGGATCTTCAAACCCCCAAAAAACATATTAATCTCATTATAGATATATTTCAACATATTCTGGTTGGTTAAACTCACATGGAATGGCTCAAAAACCGCCATGCATTTAAATATGTATTGTAATTCTACGAAGCATTTTTCACTGTGAAATTCCAGGTGAATTCCCAATGTTCAATAGTTAAGTCCCTTATTTCGATGGTCTAATCATGTTCAATCATGTCAATTCCATCCCATTTCCATCCCATTTCCCATGGATTACAATAATCCGGTGAACTCATTACAAATTTTTAGCTGGTTTTCACGTAGGTAATCCCATACCAAAAAACGAGCGGATGAGAAATTCTACCCATCCAGGGAAGGTTCACCTAGAACTCCCCAGGTTGAGGTGCTCTTCACTGTACAATCTGTGCTATCTGTGCCATCATCTTCTTGGCCCCATGGGCACCGGGTGTCGCCTCCGAGATCTCCGCCGCCGCGCTGTGGCGTGCCCCGTCCAGCTCCCCGGAAAGCGAGCGCCCCAGGCCGAACGCGGCGACGGCTGCGGCCCAGTTCCATTGGAGACGCTTGGAGACTTCGAGTTGACGAAAGTTGAAGTTGGAAGCTGTGAATTTTCGGAATTTCTTGATGTCTCAGTTTCTGAGGTTCCATTTGACGACCTCGATTGGTTTACAGCCTCGCGAAGACCTCGCTTCCGTGGCTCAGCTGAAAATCCATTTTTCAAGGACTTCATCGACTTGCTTCCAGCCTCAAAGGCAACATCTCCTGGCTCCCAAGGCTCACTCTTCTCCTTGGGATCAGGGTTTTTCGCCAAAAAAACGAAACTTCTTTGATAATGTATACATTTCATGAAATGTATATAGATTATTAATTATAGATGTTGGAAAAAATCATCTTCCACGCAGTTCAAAGTGACCCAGATCCTTCTCCTCTGGTTTGAGTCACAAGAAATACAACAAATTCTTGATTCATTGTCCCTTTTTGCCCTGGTCAGATTTTCCCACTCTCGCAATGGAGCAACTATATGCAGCTAAATAATTTCTTGGATTTTGCTGACAGGCTATAGACTTAATTAATAAAGTTCAACCTTTAACAAAGTCCTCTTCCACAGAAAATCCAAGTCTCTGCACCTTTGCTCACTGCCCCGACTCCTTTGCTCTCTACGAGATCACTTCGACCAGTGAGGGTCATGACGAAGATCAGACTTCGAAGGGCCAGCATTTCGGCAAAGATTTTCCAAACCCCAAATAAGCAGAGCACAAATGGCTGCAGACAGCGAATCTAAGACGCTCCAAGCGGCGAAGGGTGCTAAGAAAACACACCTGTGCCGTTGTGAAGATACAGTTGTATGGTTCATATGTGGAGGTTCCGTATATACATCAATTTCAATCATCAATTTCATGCACATCACATGAATCCTCTTGACCATCTACAGGTGCCCCATGTCTACATACAGTACTCATTCCTACCTTGCCCTTCCTCCCAAAAAATAGCAAAACATGCAAAACGTAATGATTTTAAAGGGGTTTGACGTAAGTTCGATTTATCGACTTAAGTGGGACTACCTGGAAAGAATTTCCCTTCCTTCCCCCCAAAACATGCTTTGCGCGAGTGATTCCTCAGCATTATATTGTTTTCAGTTTTCAATCCCTTTGCAATGTTTGAAGAGATTGCCACATGTATTGTCCTCCAACCCCCCTTCCACCCCAACTCAATCTTCCATCCCTCGGTTTCCCTTCCGCAACTGTGCTTCTCTCAATGGATGGAGCTTTCCGAGCTGGGAACCGCAACATCCCCATCAAGGCCCCTTCGTCTCTCGTTCACATCCAAAATTCATAAAATCTATCGTTTTCCCTTCAAGTTAAGTTGCGCCAAGAACGCATTAAAACTTGCAACCCGCAACCAAAAACGTTCTTCAAAAACTATGCTGGAAATATTAAAAAAGCCCTGCGCTCCTCAAAAATCAAAATGGGCAGCTGCCAGAACCACCCAACTTGCCCAGAAATTGGCAAACATGGTAAAACTTGTAAAATAACTAAAAGACATAAAACCTGAACGTTTCTCATCGAGAGTTCTTTGGAAGGAAACCAGGGGGATATGAGTGAATTTGCGGGAAGTATGAAAAGTTGCCTATAGGAAAGAGCCAGGTTGAATATCATTTCGTACGATTTCCCAAGGGGGGAAATATATATTTCTAGGGTCTTGGAAGTACTTTTTGAAATGTCATAAGTTCCATGGGGCAAAACACGGGTCGCAACGTCTCCAAACTCACCTTTGCTCTCAGCCACACATGTGTCTGAACCAGCAATTTCTGTTCGTTGAAGTCGGAACACGTGTAAATCTTGTTTGTGGAATATATTTTTTGGATCCCACCACAATTTGTGCATCGCCTGTGGAACTTTCCGCAGTGTTGTATGACGCATTTGGCACAAAGTGCAGTGGGCACATAGTATGCCCTGCTCTTGTTGCTAACTGGCGCACCCTTTTTTGAGTTGAAACAATATTGTGACTGGGTATGATATCAGTTTGACATATCGACCTGGTTGGAACACGCAGGTAAGAAACAGTGTGAATCAACAGCTGCTGCGAACGTACTCCCGCTTGGAATTTAAGTAATTTCAAGGTGCTTGAAGTTTAAAGTGTCAACAGTTTCAGTGGGGTGGACCATGGGTGAAGGAGGCGCTGGTACCATTGAACTGGCATGTGAGGTAAAGACATTGGTCCTTTTTTTGCTGCGGCAGGTGTCTCTCTGTTTTCCCAAATCTAAAGAGGAAAACCCGAAAGGATAGTCTAGAAGGAAAAAGGTTATGGAATGGTTATGGCGCTTGCAGTCGATTGGGCTGCTGTCAACGCTTGTCGGGCCGTGGCAAGCTCGCCTATGTGAACCAAATGCCGTGCCCGCTCTCTGTGGCGGAGATCTGTTGGTCCCGTGGCGTTTGCTGATGCTGCCGGGGGAAGGTTGCACGATATGCTCGTGCTGGCACTGGCTGCCGCAAGGAGCGTCAGCCACTCTCCTTGCTGGAAAACTTGGATGCGAGCTCGCCACTCTGGTTTGTAAAGTGTGCGGTCGCCTGGTGCAGTAGGAACCAAAGGGTCCATGCTCTTCTGGTTTCAGCTTCGGATTGTGCTGTTGCGATGTGCTTCAGTGCTCCAGTGCTAGGTGAAGAGCTGCTCGAAAACGCACCCGCAGGAAGGATGGCGGAGCTTGGAACAAGCAGGATTTGCTTCGGAGGGTTGTCATCAAATCGATAGAATCCAAGGTGCGCAGCCCTTCACGGATCCGCCTGTCTGGCTGGGCCGGTGCTGCTGGTTGTGCTGGTGTGGGTGCTGGTGTTGGTGCTGGTGTTGGTGCTGCGGCTGGCGGTTTGCTGTGCTGTGGCATTGGTTTTTTCCTCCCCACCAAGTACTATTAGCACATGATTGTTCCAAAATTGATCAAGTTTACCTTAATAACATGTTCCCATGGTCAAGAACAATTTTTACTTGCAAATGTTATCCTTTGGCTTAAGTAATGGTTCTTGGAAAACAACATGGTTTAGCGAAAAAAAATCCACCTTTTCTACTTTGATTAAAAAATTGTTCTACATAATTCTACTTATCTAGCCATTGGTTTCCACACATTCTATTTGTCTAGAGTTTTCAAGTATCCAACACATGGCTTCTACCTCTGCAAACGATGGTTTCTAGATGCTACAAAAATTGTAACTAAAAAAAGCAAACGCACTTCACAAGGAATATGGAAAAATAATGAAAATAGAGAGAAACATGAAGGGTTGGGAATGATGTAAGAGAAAACCAATGATGAAGATGATGCTTGAACAATCTTGAACAACATTTTGCAGGAATTTCTTCTGGGAGAAGGTATTATAGGTGTGTTTTCGACCACACGACATGGATATAATTTGGAGAAAAAAAACATTCCGGAACCTGGTTGATATCCCCGCCAATGGGGATTGATTTTGATGGGAGGGATAGTGGGCATACCCTCAAAATCAAAAAAACCCTCTTGTGCGACAAATTAGAACCCCAAATCTGAGGTCCAGGATTGTTTTCCCTAAAAAAACCCAAGATTTCCCAATTTGTGAACGGAGAGCATGCTAGAACTCCAAAGTCTACGGAGGGGTAGGTCTAGAAGCGTTTTCCCGAAGCTAAAAAATCATGGGAAATTGATAGGGTTTTTGAAGGAATCTCCTTGTTATGATTCAAAGCAAAAATTTGCATTTCATTTGCGCACAGTTTTTGTCTTTCGTGCGCATTGCACGGTTCAGGTCATCATAATGTTTTGTACTTTTCTGTTTTTGAATGATTTTTCTTAAGGCTGCGTCAGGCCCACCTTTTCCGGAAAATATAAGCCGCATTTTTTTTACAGCAAGGTCGGGATGGATGCAAAAATCGGTTGCAACCTTTTGACCCCCTTTCCAGCCACAAAGACGGCGTCGTCCAGTCATCTTTCGAAATCACCCTCTTCCTTTTGAAATATAACTTACCGCATTACAGTCTGGCAAGGCTATCGCATTGAAGGAAAGATTGCCTTGCCCATGACCAGTCTCAAAATTTCCTGGGCCATCAGTCTCTCCCTTTTCTTTGTTCTCCGAAAATTTTCTATCAAATGTGTTGCAGACGGATGTACAATGCGGAAAGGATGTGACAAAATTGCTAAGTTTGGGTTACAGCTGGCCGTCGGTCAGCACCAGTGGATCTAAAATAGTTGCCTTCAAATTTAAAAAAATGGCACGCATTGACCTGGGGAAGGTGATTATAGATCTGCGTCCTTTTTTCTAAACCGTTTGGTTGAACCAAAAATGCTGGTAGCTACAGAATGTGCAGAGGGATGTGAAATGTAGAAGGGATGCCAAAGGATGGCTAAGCGGCTATGTTGGCTTATAGCTGGCCACCAGTCGGCACCTGAAGTTTTAGAATGGCTGCCTTCAAACTCCAAAAGCAGTTTGACACGCATTGACCTGGGGAAGATGATTATAGACCCGCGTCCTTCTTTCCAAATGGTTTGGTTGAACCAAAAATGGTGGTAGCTAAAGAATGCGCAGTATGATGTAGAATGCAGAAGGGATGCCAAAGGATGTCAGCACCTGGGGTTCAAGACTGGTTGCCTTCAAGTTCCAAAAGCAGTTTGACACGCATTGAGCTGGGGAAGATGATTATAGATCCGCGTCCTTTTTCCCAAACGGTTTGGCAGAACCAATAATTTGTTGGTACCTAAAGAACGCGCTGAAGGACGTAGAATGTAGAAGGGATGCCAAAGGATCCCTACCCTTTTAGCAGGGGGGACCTCCCCAAAATGTAACTTACATTTAGGGTAGGTAAAACCTTCGAATATGTAACTTACATTTTGTGAAAAACCCATACAATCAGCACCTTTAAAAATGTAACTTACATTTAGGGTAGGTCCCTCTGAAATTTGGAGGGGCCTGAAACATGTAATGTTACATTTTTTCAGGTAAAACCTTCCTAAATGTAACTTACATTTTTGAAGGTGTTAGTTCTCTGGAAGCCTCCATTTTTCAAAAAATGTAAGTTACTTCTTGGGACGTCACAAAACATTAGGCCCTCATTGGGCCCTCATTTCCTTCCCCCCGCCATTTCCATAGATCACTACGTGTGTGGTGCATTCCTGGTGAATACCTTGAAATTGCTTTGACCAGGACCATACCTAGGGGGGTCAGAGTCAGAACTTACATTTTTCACCCTTCCAAAACCTGAATTTCGGGCACCTTAGAGATTTTAAGTTACAATTAACCACCCCCTAAAAACACCCCGAAAAATGTAAGTTACATATAGTAAGATCCCCCCAAAAAAAACTAGGTTAAGGGGGTGGGGATGCCAAAGGATGGCTAAGCGGCTAGAATGGTTGCCTTCAAGTTCCAAAAGCATGTTGACACGCATTGGCCCGGGGAAGATGATTATGGACCCGCGTCCTTTTTCCCAAACGGTTTGGCAGAACCAATAATTTGTTGGTACCTAAAGAATGCGCTGAAGGATGTAGAATGTAGAAGGGATGCCAAAGGATGGCTAAGCGGCTAAGTTGCCGTATCTGGCCATCAGTCAGCACCTGGGGGTCTAGGATGGTTGCCTTCAAGCTCCCCAAAAGCACTTGACAGGCACTGACCTGGGGAAGATGACAATAGACCCGCGTTCTTTTTTCCAACCGGCCTTGTTGAACCAACGTGTTGGCATCTAAAGAATGGAGGTGTTGGGTGGAAACACGGAGGCGCATCACTGCAAGTTGCTCATCACAATTTGACCTGGCATTTGTTTTTCCAAACAACATTGGCATTATGTGGGAGGTTGAAGGTAATGGTGAGGCTCGTGTTTTTTCAATTGCGGATGTTGCCGGATATAATTCAATACCTTGCTTATCATTGCACATTGCTGCAGCTGCTCAACACCGTTTCAGTTCCTTTTTTCAGAAACAAACCAAACAACATTGAAACCACCTGGGTTTGAAAATGAAAATTTTGATCGACCAAAACCAGGGATACTAATTCCAAACATGTCGCGCACCTTCGGGCAGAGACCTCATCACGACTTGGTTCCTTTTTCTGCACTCCAAAACGATGACCTTTCTTGTGGTCTGTTAGGATCAATTCATTCCACAACAAGGCTCATACATCCAAATTTTCAGAGCTCTAATTTGATAGTCTTTTCAAGTTCTAAAATCATAGCGGTGATGATTTTAGAACCTTCAACGGGAACCCCAGGGGGGTGGGGATTCTAGACACTTTGATCTTGAGGGTATTGGTGGGCAGTGTGATGCTTCCAGGTGGGCAGGCAGGAAACTTGGGTGAAATTGCGCTGGGGCAAGTGAACCTTGGTCGATAATGTCTGAGACTGTTAGATGAAAACAACGTGCCAGTGTTAGCAAAGCATGGCACATGGCAAAACCCAAAAAATGTAGTTCTTATTTGACAGACGATTCCACGCTTAAGACAAGGTCAACATCATATGTCATTGAGACTGACCGGAAGGTAGAGGGGTTGGTGAAGCGTCGTTGCAGGTTGTCTTTTTGGATTTCCCCGGCCCTTCCGGTCTCTACGCACTGTGCCTTGAGGCCTATTTGCCGTAGTTTGGGCATGCCATGGCATGCCCGTGTGCCTCAGTGGTGCCGGTGCTCTGTTTTAACCATCTCTAACCCTCTGGTTCGCTTCACAACCGGCTTGGGTGACCATTTGTTGTGAGTTTTTCGTCAATGTCTTTGCTATTTTTGGGTTGCTTTTGGCTGCTTCTGTGCCCGGCAATGTCCTGGTTTTATTTGTTTGGCAGGATAACAATTTTGTGGTTCCTTTTGTGGCTCATTTTGTGAAGTTTTCTCTCGGACAATCTTTGCTCTGAAAGTTTCGGCTTCCAGCGAAAAGAAAGAGGTGCCAAGTTCACGCCGCCGTCTACTTCATAGCGTGAAAACATGCTAGGGTGCGTACAGCCTGTGTGCAGTTTGTACTTTTTCTTGGACCGCCCAGGAAAATCACATTTGAAGCCCTTGTGACAACATAAACGCTTTTCTTGTTTCAAGCATGGTGCTGCAATCCAGAAAAATGAGTTTTCATTATTTCTTAGCCACCTTATTGCTGCTTATTCTAAACGCACCAGTTTCAACGCTTTTTGGGGGGTGACCCAGGCTGTTGAAAGAGGTGACTTCTTTCCTTCGAGAGCTGCGTTTTCATTAGCTCCAAGGCACCCTATATTGGCCAGCCCGTAGCTGGCTTAAAACGTGGGCTCTGGGGGGGGGGGCGGTGCACGGAAGGTGCTGGAAAATGAAAAAGTGGTGCTGGAAAAAAAAAAATGTGGGAAAAATG
>Ga0126342_10016047_pt1 | contig 13081 bp, 11 predicted proteins | sample Cyp1metagenome_FD_92528 | JGI IMG/M metagenome (GOLD analysis project Ga0126342, IMG submission 92528) | Coral microbial communities from Lord Howe Island, Old Settlement Bay, Australia - Cyphastrea 1 metagenome | ecosystem: Host-associated > Invertebrates > Cnidaria > Coral ... | reverse complement strand
GCTTTGGTTGAAACTGCAGTCAAAACTCAAGCTTTGAAGACTCAATGGCAAGGTCACGTGCTCCAGGCTTTGGTTGAAATTGTAGCCAAAACTCAAGTTTTGAAGGCCGGATGGAAAGGTCACACGCTCCAGGCTTTGGTTGAAACTGTAGTCAAAACACAAGCTTTCAAGACTCGATGGCAAGGTCACCGGCTTTGGTTGAAACTGCAGTCAAAACTCAAGCTTCGTAGACTCGATGGCAATGACACCTGCTCCAGTCTTCGGTTGGAACCCCATGGCCAAAAGTGATGCTTGCAAGGCTGTCGGGGAGATGATGTAATTATATATATATACTCCATGCGGTGCTCCTTCAAGATGTGTAACGCCTTCCAGCACAAACTCGCGCTCACAATTTGGGAGATCCAAGACGCAACGCCATGCTGTATACACATTAGTTGGAACGTAAATGCAGGACAGCGCTGCAGATTTTCCAATAATCCCTTGCTGACCCAATCTGACCCAAGTTTTGATCCAGCTTCAGCCGTCTATTCACGTGATGCACGACGAGCTTTGCGCCTGGCTTGCATGGAAGCTTCTCTGACACCAACCTGCGCAAGTCAGACCCAAGCATGGAGTGACTGATGCTCAATTTCACTCCTTCTCCGGTCAAGCACAGCATCTGAAGGTCCACCTCATCAGGTTCATCTGCTGCACCTTTGTCAGTAGATGATGCATCCACGTAGCCATATTTTGCACCGGACATTCAGCAAAAGTTGCACTCTTACCACGGCGAGTGTAGCCGAAAGATCTTCACAAAAAGGAACGGGTACAACACTGAAATCTAATAATATAGAACTGTTTCGGGGATGAGTTTCACTGATGAGTTCACTCTCAATAACCAGTGATGGGGAACGCTGCCAATCATACTACAAATTAAATATATACATATGTATATACATATGTATATATATATTATATTATATGTGTATATATAATTAAATATCAAAAAATATCGCAAATTTGTAGCAGTAAAATGCCATTTCAAAGCTGCCCCCTCCAACAAAAAATACCACGAATGCAACTCTTCGGCATCTTTTTCGGCTCGCCTGCACGGCGGTGCAGCAAACCCCTGTGTGTCGATCTTCCATGAAGCTGGCGACGGTGGAAATGATGGAGGCGTCATTCTTTGGAGCCAATTGCCTCGGCTCGGCGCCAGCAGCGGGTCCGCTCGGGGGCGCAATCCGGTGCAGGAGATTGGGGAACGAACTCATGGGACTTTCAGACATGAAAAAAAAATAAAAAAGTACACCTGGTCTGGACACGTCTCAACAAAAGCCAAAAGATCTTCCGCAGAACCTAAGGCCAACTATTCTGCAAAATGCCATCACCAACAAATCAGCAATTTAATCAGCCCCCAAAACTCATGAAACAATCCACACCAACCATCCACGGCCTCATCCTCCAAGGCACCCAAGGGCTTCCACGGCCGCCAATCGAATGCGACCATCCTGATGTTCCAGCAGCTCCAAGATGGCTGGCACTGCGATGAGGTCACCCTCATGGGCCACCTTGCAGGCCGTTGTTTCCCTCAAATGGAGTGTGAACCTCCATTGAAAGTATGGAGAAACATGGTGGTTGCACTTGCAGGAAAGCCAAACAGCCAAACATTTAATCGATTTAAGCTCCTGTACACGTGTGTCACACATCATTTAGATGAGGGTCTGCAAATGGTGGTTAGAATGCATGCCCTCAAAAGGCAAGGCGCAAGAACTCGGAGGTAGGGAAAGGTAAAGGCAAGGATACGGACATTGTGGTAAAGGAAAACGATAGGTGATTCTTGGCATTTCATGTTATTTCTTGTTGCTCCTGGGAGCTCATCTCTATCTTCTCGACAATCGCGCAAAGTCGCAAAAACTTTCCTTCGAAACTGGCCAACTGCACTGCGTCCCACTTGCCCGTCCCAACGCTTCTGCGGACGCTTGGCGTTTCATTTCTTTTAAAGTGGCATTGGATCCCTTGCAAGCCAGCCGTTTTTGAAGAGCTTAAACATTGGCAGACAGGGCCCAAGACTGGCATGGTTCGGTACCAAAGTTGACCAAAATCATCCCAGACCTCTAGGTCCTCTAGCACCTATATAAGAACTCCAAAATATTGGCCCAATGGACATGGCATGGCCGTAGCCTCACCCCCGGTGATTTCATCGTGGCCTTCAAGAGGCTCTCCAGCACAGCGCTACGCACCATGGCCTCGCAATCCCCAAGGCGACTGACTACAGGGCCAACGACCTCAGGTAGAGAAAAAGTCATCCACCAAAGCTGGGGTCATCGACCTCGCTCTCAATGAGGTCAATGAGGATCAAATTCATGAAAACCCTGGTGCCATTGTTTTCATCAGAAGAGCTGCCGGTTATGGATGTTCATCCCCTTGACCCAGCCCCAGATTGGCTTCTTGAAACAGGTTTCAACCTGTAATGGTTGAATTTACCAGTTTACCACTTGCCAGGGACACCAAACGGTGGAATATTCAAACGTACATAAAAGAGGGAAATCATTTACCCTCCAGCAATCAAACATATCAAACATGGTTTGCTGGAAAATCCACCATTTATAGATGATTTTCCCAACTATAAATTGTAAACCCCCATTTTAGATGGGGAGTTTCCAGCCCAGCAGCATCTTCATCACCCTTGCAGGGCACCAATTCGGCCAGAGTGGTCACTGCGGCCGCCCGGACGTTGGACACACCATCATCCAAACAGACCTTCGCCTGGGAAAACCCACAATTTTCAACTCCTTGGTGATGTTGGATGATCCATCTCTACGTTAACTATCTTTAACTAGAACCATTCCATTTGCAGGATTTTTGTCGAGATGCGAGCAGATATGAGTTGTATGGCTGATTGTTGACTCCTACTAAAGCTAAGGGAGATGATCATCTCAGCGAAGCGGGCATCAGGGCAGGCTTCCCAAAACACTTTCGCCCTTCAAATTGGTAGAGTCGGAGCTATCACAGTTATTCAAACCTGATGCTTATCACCACAGCCAGGGAAACTTTGTCACAGCAAAGATCTGCTACCCATCACCAAAAATGTGAATCCAACAACTGGAGCCTTGCACCTTGCTGAGTCTTTCATGTTTTTGTTCACGAATTTTATCAATCAATTTTTACAGTATCAATCACATAGAAGAATAGTTATACAACATTTAGAGTATAAATCGAAATATCTATTTTCGGACCGCTTGTCAAGCATTGGTCGCAACTGATGTTCGGTTCGTGGTTTGGAATCCTGCGGGCGCCTCATAGTTAGTATGATCCCTTTCATGAGGGGTTGTTGGGATTTCAAACCATCAGCCAAAACCACCAATTAATAATTGGTTGAACCGTACAAACAATTCAGAAAATCACCATGATTATCCTAGATAAGCCCATTGGCTGAAAACAACGCGAAAACATCTCCAATTAGTTGCGCCTTCAGCACCCCCTACCCTCAGTTGAAGATTCCCAGTTTCTGGATGCCAAAATCATCCATCCGAATTTATCCGTTGTATTGTACCCTCTTTCAAATCTCCAGAGTTTCCCCACAGAGATTCTGCATATCCTTTAGTCTAAAATATCCCCATAGTTTGCTGAAACCCTGGTGAAACCATCCCAGAGGATTTCGAGCCCAGCCCCAGGCCCCACCTTGGCCATGACCTCCTCGTCCCCGAGCCGCGCCAAAAAGGACAGGCTCCGCAGCGCCGCCGCGCGCACCGCGCCGTCGCGGTGCTCCAGCCGCGCCACGGCGCCGCGCACGGCCACGGGGTCGCCGTGCAGCGCCACCTCGGCGCCGCCACGCTGTTGAGCACCAGGAGTTTGGAAATAAACCCTTGAACTATGGAAATACATGTTATAGAGAGAGAGAGAGAAATATGTTAGTAATGTACTTACTTACTTGCATATATATATATATAATATGCATATCGAACACACACCCGCTCAATTCTTATATCACGGTGGCACTTATGAACTGGAAACTTGTTGCTCTAGCTGGCTTATAAGATGCTAAAACGCCCTCTGACTGGTATATCGGAGTTAGATTCCAGTTGCGAATCATTTAGGAAGTCGCAGGATCATCTTACCTGAATGGGTTGGTCCCAAAATGGTCCCCACTCAATGGTCCCCACTCTATGGTTTCAAAATAAGGTCTCAGACTGGGAGATGGAATGGGGTACCCTACTTTCCGACCCAGATCAATCCATGATGAACTGTTGTTCCCTTGTTGGTGGGGGTTGGATTGTTACCATGTTTTTTTCAACCTTGGGTCGTTTCTATAATCTGGGAGTGTTCTTGAAGTGGCACAGTACTGGTACCATACCAACTCGGTTCACATTGAAAGACTTCTGGTGCTTCAGAGGTTCATTGTGAAAGCTGATGCAGTACTATATGCCTCCGCCTTTGCACTGTGCACCCGTGAATACGTGCCCATATCGGATCAAATACGAATGGGCAAAAAGCATCGTACAGTTTTGTATACATAATTATATATATATATACACATAGTCACATAGTTGGATAATCGACATCACATTGATCATCTACTCATTCCTGCGCACAAAAAACTACACACACATCTGTAAACTGGCCGTTCGGACGCCAAGGCACCCTTCGTAAGGCATCCACTGCTGCGCAGCGGATGTCCAGATTCATATCCTCGTTGGCAGACGACTGACTTTTAGGCATGGGAGAATATCCACCAACATCTACCCAAGAAATTAAATGTGTATAGCAACCCCCAGAAAGATAGATACAGTATGTCAGTCTAGTGATTTATCATGTTTTATTACGATTTATTTATGGTTTGTCACTATTTTAGTGGGAAATGACGTGTCTATCCTTTTTGGGGGTGCTACCTCCTTGTTGTAGAAACAACTGGAAATGACAGCGGGAGGGGGTGCTACCAAGCATCTTCCAAGCAGGGCACCAGAGAGGCAACCACAGCTTCCTCAGAGCCATGACTCATGACCCGTCCCAGTAGATTCCCCAAAGTGGATTCACCGGAAAGAAGACATCAGCGAATCCCGGTGGTGTTTGGGAATTCTGAAAGGTCAGCCAGTTGCAATATTTTTTACAGTCGTTGGATGTGGGATACCGCTGCACATCAGCACGGGAAATGCCAGGAAATGCCAGGAATCATCTCCTCTCCGACTGGTTCTCGCCAACGTCTCCAAGGCCGCCCAACGAGTGGTCGTGTCGGCCAAATTCAGCATGGCGGCAAGCTCCTGGGGCTGCATCCTGGGTAATGTTGGCCCAGGATTCATAAACCCCCAAGTTACTAACAGGGGAAATTACCAATTTGTATAGTAATTTAATGTAATTTATGACATTTTATGACTAGGCTGGGGGTGAATCTGGGATTGACGTTGTGGGTCAAAATCCCTTGTGCCATGCAATCATAGTGATACCTCCGGGCTGACAGGGAGCAATATTGCCTCCCGTTCAGGACAATCCCATTTTTGAGAATTTTGGGCGTGGATCACATGCGTTGACAAAATGGATGACATTCCCGAAACCAGCAATACTTGCTCATAAGCAATGCAAAGCAAAAAGTAACCCATATGGCATATGGGATACCATCCAACCTCAGGCACTGGATGACAAGAAGCAACCCTTGATTTATATCTGGAGAGGCCTTGGCTCCTCTATTCAACAGCTCATTACCCTTCACCCCACCCTCGTCACGATGGCGTTGCCAGTCTCAGTCAACTGGGAGATACACGTGACAGCTGCTTGGCAGGCATCAGGACAATCATCCCCCAGCAGATTCATGAGAGATCGGATCGTTGTCAAGTCCTCGGCCATGCAGTGCATCTAAAGCTCAACTAATCTGCAACTAATCCCTTACCCAAAGTGAAATTTCCCAATTCATATGTGCGTTTCTTCCCGGCTTCCAACACTTTTGCCCTACAGAAGGATTCCTCAATCTGGGCCCCCAAAATGAATAGATCCAATACAAAACCGGCTTTAATGAATAGATCCAATACAAAACCGGCTTTCTGGGGTAGGTCTACAATGTAGTTACGAGGAAATGGATTATGGGTCAATCTCTTCATCTACTGCTTTGTCTGTTGATCCTTTCGTCTCCTTGTCTGGGCCTCTGTTTTTGCACTGCTGTTGCCTTATACCAAAAGTATGAAGGCGCCACAGCTACCACAACGAAGAGGCGCTACAAAATACAAATGGGCTTTTGACTCATGACTAATCCCATCACCCGTTCATATTAAACACCCCCGAGAAACCATGGTGGACGTAGGGGATTCACATAGATATGACTGGGACCATACCATAGGGCTGTTTCATATGAAATGGGATTAGGAGGATGTGCCCCATCTGCCCAGCATCATTTCGCGGTGCCAAGCAGGACAGTGTTCGTGCTGCAGCGGCCCGTACTCGACCCTGGTAGTCATGGAGGCACTCGGTGATCCTTGGCACCAGCCGGCTGCCCGCGGCGCCAGCCACGTGCCCCAACGCCGTCACTGCGGCTTCGCGCACGCCGCAGCGGCGGTGGGTCAGGCGCCCACCTGAAAGTGACCATGGGTGGGAAACTCCCCGGAAAAAAGGAGGTTCTAAGTGGAAAGTAAGGAGAAATCATCTGTACATGTAGATTTTAAATGATTTTAAGGAAAAAAAACGTCTATAAATGTAGAGTTCAAAGAGAAAATAATCACAACAATATACTATAATGTATAAGTTGAGATTTTAAGGGTTTTTTTAAATTTCTTGCTGGGAAATCATCGAACTCCGCAGATTTTGCAGCCATGTTTGATTACCAAAGGGCAACCATCTTTTGAGCTATTTTTGTTCCGCAGGATTGTGAAAGTTGAGGGGCTATGTTACATTTCTATACATTTCTAATTCTAAACTTGTCGTAGGTTTTTTGTAAGTTGTATCAGTAGACCATCCTTTTCAAGGGTCAATTGTTGCAAGTTTTAGGACCACACACCATCTTTGTTGGTGGATTGATGGTTAAATTCGCGAAATACCTGAAATGACAGTTGACACTATCGATAACGGTTTGAGATTGTGGATGGTTATTCAAATATGTTGGGGGTCAAAAATTGAGCAATAAGTGTCAAATCCAAATGTTGATGGACACGCGCTTCCCTCGGTCACTGGGACAGGAAGCTGAATGGAAATCAAGTTATATACAGGCCAACGGTCAAGGCCAACGGTCAACCCCTCCCCGGCAGTTTCCGGCCAGTTTAGTTTAGCACACCAAGTGGCACAGAACGCTGCAGGCTCTTTCCTCACATTCGGATCAGTGATCTCTACAGGCGAGGGGCAGACTGCAACCAATGATCTGATGCTGGGTACTCCATTCAGCCCGTGGAGATTTCATGGCGGAGATACTGGTGCCACAATTCCAAGCAGCTTGTGGCAGCTGACCAATCGACGACAGGGAATAGGCATGATTAGGCCATAAACACTACACGTGCCATCACATGAGTGCTTCTCAAAATGGCAATTCCCCCACAATCAAACAACTTAGATCATTTCCGATCATTTTAGTATTTTAGTATTGAAAAATTCCTGGTTTTGGTCATTTCAACAGACCCCCAGCTACCAACGTCACAGCTGAGCGTCATGGCCTTTGGGCGCCAGGCTGCTAAGCTTCCAGATGGCTCCAATGAGATTATGTCCTCCACCAGGTTTGTCTCAAGGTGGTTTTTGTGCATCATGAGCTTAAGCCAATGCCCAGGTTACCATCCTTCAGTGTTAACCATCCTTCAATGTTGGCTAAAATTATTGGGTATGTTACCCAATGTGTATTATTTGAGATGACCTCAAATGGCCCTTGAATGGTTGGCTACTACCCAAATAGTTTATTAAATTGCCTTTGCCTTTGCCTTTGCCACATTAATATATGTGCATGTATATATATACATATGTGTGTGTGTAGATATCTGTATAATGTGTATATATGATAAATACAACTTTGCTCAAAAAAGATGTATGAACCATTGGATGGGGGCAATTCCTTGTTTTCCCTTTCAACGCTGAGCCCATTGTCCTGGGATGGGTTGCTTCACCAGCCTGCAGAACACCTGCGGGACTGGTGTCAAAATGATGCAACAAATAGCATCAAAAAGCATCACAGAGCCCTCTCCTCAGGTGGAAGTGGAAAAACTGCCTCAAATTGTTCAATTTGAAGATTTCAGAGTCATCAGAGCCGATAGGTGCTGCCCAGGGGCCCCCCTTGCCCATGTGCCTCCAGTAGCCCAGATTGCAGGGCTGTGCGCATGCATGGGGCAGTCTGCTGCAATGCCACAAGGCTCCGTGCATCCTCAGTGGCCATCAGGCTCCCAAGTCCACGGATGTGGTAAACCCATGTAAACCCAATGCCATAAACCTACCATTTGGCCTGGTTTATACCATTTTGCCACATTATATGACAATTCCATACAATTGTTTTGAAATGCCACAAGTCTACAAATCTGTTGGGTTCCTGAGGGCCCAACAGATCAACCAGTTCCCCAGAGCCAAGCTACGTAATGCAAAGCGAGTTCCAACTGATGGAGGCAGTGAATGACGCTCATGACAACCGAAGCAACCGAAGCATTGCCGTTTTGGCATCGCCTCTTCAACTGGTTCCCTGCGTACCAAGATGTGTAAGAATGCCTAGTATACAGTAAACCAGGTCTCAACCCTATAGATCCTCCTGTGTACTGATACTATTTAAACATGCAAAGGGTGTGGCGGCTTGAGTGTACTTTTGTCCATGGGGACCTTACATAGAACAACTTGAGCCAAGCGCTGCTACTCTCCTCACCAAGTTCTCCCCATGATCGCCAGGGGAGGGTGACCTGGCTGAAGGGTCAGGGCCTCAAGAATCCACTGTCAGTCTGGTCATGTGGGGTTGTCTCAAAATGCGGAACCCCACGCATGGTGTAAGATGGCCATCAAATGTTGCATCCCCAACGTTTTTTGCCCACCATCGTGGATCCACCCGCGGCACCACCTGTGGGTCCCCACAACGCTGCAGTTCATCTAACATGCTGTCGATGCCTGGGAGCCGGTCTCAGGCTACCCATCCACCTATCCATTGATGAATTGATCCTTGGCCTGAAAAGCAACCATCCCATCCAAAAAGCACTTTCTCTCAGCCATTTCCATCGCCTTGGTGCGTCGCCTTGGTGCTCACATCTTTTGGAGCTCCCAAGGCCCTTCACATTGCCCAGCCCTGCCGACGGCACTCAGACGACCTGCTTCTGCTCGAAGTGGTTGCGGAGGTACGACACCTAGCAGCGCACTTGGGAGACTTGAGAGGGACTGGGTCACATTCTTGGGGGCGAGGATGTGAGGTATGGCGAGGTATTGATAGCCATCTAAGATCAAACTCAAGCCTGATCTGGACATGCAAAGCCAAACGCCAGTTTAGCCCCAAAGGAATCCAGAGGAAACGTCCCGCCTGAAAGAACGCTAAGCTGATGAGGACTGCCTCGGAGAACGCTTTGAAATTCCGATGCTGGGGGTTCAGCATCTGTTGACAAGCTACGGTTTTGCATCTGCACGTGAAAATCCACGCAACATAGCTTATGGCGCCATTCTCCGCTTAGCATCAGCTCTACCTGAGCGCCGACACGTGCGCTCGATCTATCATGCCAAGCGACAACTTCAGCAAAGGTCCACCACATCACTCTGGCATTGGTCGACTCGGCCGTTTCTCTGTGAACAGCCTGCCACGCGACAAGCCGCCAAGCCATCGCGGGAAACAACGGCCACCACAATCAGCTATCAGCTACCACAAGCTGCCTCTCGCACCATGGCGTACTGCTGTTGGTCCAGGATGTCACTGGCTTTGGCCTCCAATTTGGCCACCAACTCCTGTTTTAGCCACGAGGAGTTGCATCCTGACTTTTATAGCAAGCCCCCCAAAAAAAAAGATAGAAGCTGGGAAAGATCCTACGAGAATACTATAAAATACTGTTAAATCACACGTTTTATAGTTTTTGGAGGTGCTTTTTGCTAGTTCCAAACCCTCCGAGTCTGCCTGGTATTTGTCCAACTTGAGTTTTTTTTCACGCATCCCATACGGCAAGGCAAGCATGTCTGTTCCACAAGGTCTAGCGAACTGCCAAAGGGGACCACACATTTGGCCAAATCATCCGCTCCTCGACCTTGTCTGTATGCTCCTTGGTGACGTAGTCCATCTGGTCCTTGTCATGGTGACTGCCTGACATCCAGTGCCGGGGAATCAGTCGAACTGAGTGCTTGGGAGTGTCAATCTGCTCCCAAGAAAAGATCAATCAATAGATGGTAGGATGGGAAAACACTGACCAGTCATTCATCCTGGGGCAAATCTGTGGTAACTTCCACAAGGGCGATCACATTCCAAAATCCACAAGTTTCACGCTTGCGTCAGCAAACATTTGCATCTCTATGCATCAAGAACCTGTCAGAATGGAAAAAAGTAAAAAAATTGTTCCTCTCAAATTCTAGAACCCCAAAATCCTATGGTTTAGAAGTTTAGAATCTCATTTCCGATTATTTCCCCCATGAAAATTGCGATTTGGGGTGGGCAAAGCCAAACAGCCCTCCCCCGCGGGCCATCCCCGTGCTCATCCACATGGAAGTTGAAGCTCACCTGAAATCATTGGCGACGCCACATGGATTTCTTCATGGGGCCCGGCTCCCGATTTTTCTGGTGTTTTCGTGGGATAGTGAGGGTTTTTGAACATGTTGAAGATCCATTCTTAATGGGGATGTGATGATCAATATGATCAATCCCCCAATTCATGGCCACGGGATGGCGTTTTCACATGCTTCAAGCGGGGAATACGACGAGAAACGAATGGATTGAAGCAACGTCCAGTGGCGAGAAACATGTACAGCAGGACGAACATCTTATATTTAGTCCCGTTGCTCATGTTCACAATAGTTTAGCCAACTGAATCGAACGCTGTGCCTTCAGGATGGGTGAAGAAAAAAGACTTTCAAAGGCGTGGGAAAATTATGGATTTCAGCAGAGTTCCTATATAATTGTCCATTTGAAACATCACACATTGCAGTATACTGCTCATCCAACCCGCACCTCAGGCTGAACACAACCATAAAGATTCTGGAACCGCAAGCAGACTCTTATTTAGGTTTGCACGCCTTCGTCATTGGTGCTGCTAATAAACACATCATTTCTGAGAGGATTCCGTCTCCAACAGTTGCTTAGAAGCCGCTTTCCAGTACCAATTCCCCAAATGGCTGTGGTTCCAAAGGCTCATATACGAGGAACACGCGAATCGTTGTCATTGCTTTGCTTCAACCATCCACTTTGGAAATTCAAGAATATCCCCAAAAAAAATATGCGGTCACCCCACTCCTCCACCCGTCAGTAAATTTGGAGCCCGCAGTCTTCCAACCCAGAACGTTTGGGGATGGTATCACCAATGACACCAAGGGATTTTATATCCCATGATTGTTGGTTCATATACAGCATCCCTATATATCTATCCAAAATGATTGGCTGTTTGACCATTGGCATCATCAATAAATATCATATCAAGGTGGTTCAAGGTGGTTAGTTATGTCCTCAATATATCCCAAGTCGTACAGTATCCAGAATTGCTGTTTATTATTGTTTATTCTCCCATGAAAATATCTCCACTCATATCCTCATACTAATAGACCATCCCAAACACCTCCGGAAAATGGTTTTGACACCCATTAACCTCCGGAAAATGGTGGAAAAATAATCCATTTAGTTCGGGGATTTCCCGGCGGAACATGTTTCTGGAGGGTAATATCCTTTGTAACGTTGTTTCTGGTAAATGTTCATAATCTTGTTGACTATATAGGGGCGTACATATATGTATAATTATGTATACATATCCCATTAACATCCGTTAAATGCAGATGAAAATATCCCAAATCTTTATCCCAATCTTTACCGGTTAAATCCCACCGCCTTTCAGAAGGTGAAATCAATAAATCATCCCCATCCCAAAGCCCCCAAAATGTGGCTTTAATACCCATTAAAATCATCATTTATCTGGCATTCAAAGATGGCTTGCTGGAAAGATCATCCAGGAAACCCGGCCTGGTAAACGTTTACATAGCGAACTGGAAAGATCCACCATGTTTCATGGGAAAAGTCACGAAGTAAATGGTAATGTTCCTAATAGTTATGTAACTAAAACCACCAGAGGTTAAACCAGAGGTTAAACTAGATCCCCATCATATCGTTATAAATCCACATAAATCCACATAAATCCACATAAATCCACATTCTGGTTGCTTAAATCCCATGGTTAAATCCCCCAGTGTTCGATGAATTTCGCCCCAGGGACCATTTGGCTCTCCTCCACGGAGCTGGAAAAGCACAAGCTATGCGGCGCCTCTTCTGTGACCTGGCTCCGTTGGTGAAATGTAGATATAATATATATATATATATCCAGATATCCAGATATAAATATCATATGTGTATATAATATAGGTGTATATATATAATGCAGATAGGCAGATAGGTAGATAGATGGATAGATAGATAGATGGATGGATGGATAGATAGGTAGGTAGTAAAGTAGAAAGGTAGATAGGTAGATAGTAAGATAGTGAGATAGTGAGATAGATAGATGTTTCATCCATTTGGGGGCCAACCAGTTGAGCCACTCCCAGTTGCAATCCTGGGAATCTGGAAAAGGGCTTATGTGATTATCCACATCATGAACGCAGCAGGTGATCGCAATAATAATCCCTTTCATCAGAATGATTCTGAAGTTGTGGAATGGATGCAAGGATATATATATATATATCTGTGTGTGTGCCCTTGGACTCCCAAAATGTTTGTTTTTGCCAAAATGATCTTTACTGGGAAGAGGACTAAATCAGTGATCTTGGGGATGTGCCACTATATATACATATATCAATATACATATATATATATATAAATATGTGTGTGTGTGTGTTGTTTGTGTGTGTGTGTTGTTTGTGTGTGTGTGTGTTGGTGTGTGTGTTGGTGTGTGTGTGTGTGTGGGTGTGTGTGTGTGTTTGTGTGTGTGTGTGTTGGTGTGTGTGTGTGTGTTGGTGTGTGTGTGTGTTGGTGTGTGTGTGTGTTGGTGTGTGTGTGTGTTGG
>Ga0126342_10016046_pt1 | contig 13081 bp, 12 predicted proteins | sample Cyp1metagenome_FD_92528 | JGI IMG/M metagenome (GOLD analysis project Ga0126342, IMG submission 92528) | Coral microbial communities from Lord Howe Island, Old Settlement Bay, Australia - Cyphastrea 1 metagenome | ecosystem: Host-associated > Invertebrates > Cnidaria > Coral ... | reverse complement strand
GTAGTAGTAGTAGTCGTCGTCGTCGTCGTCGTCGGCGTGCTTGCGTTACAAACAGTCGCACCTTCTCTTGCCTCTCCCTCCTGTCTTTTCCCCCCTACCTTTCGTCCCCCCCCTCTCAAGTTATAGTTGTTACACCTACTGCTTCACCTTTGTTGAGATCTCCTGATGAGAAGCTACGCTGAGTCATTTGGCCTCAGTCAAATAGAAATCACCAAGAAAGATAGGTGAATCTACAGTCCATGTTCTACGGAAATTCCAGCATGTTTGTTGACCAGGGGGTGCTACTCTTCTGTCCCCAGTTCATACACCACTGGCCCACATGAGTTCATATATTTGTTTGTTTTAAACCACTAGTCACTAATAGCAGGCATGAAAAGGTATCAAATAAAAGCTGGCATGTCTCCGAGCAAATACAGGAAGTCTTCCATCTTTGGCCGCGGTGTCATTGAGTGTCCATTGTCTATGTTCAATCCCCCTTTCAGCGCAGATCCTATCGCAGATCCCGACGCTTCAGCAGATTAACGGTCTCTTGCTGTAAAGGGCAATGGTGTGGTTGCCTCACATGTTTCCGTTTGGTGGGAACCTCGGTTAATAATGGTTAGTAGCACTAATAAGATCCGATAGGACAAGACGATATTCGGAAAGGTACAGCTTCAATGCATCGGATTTGGATGTGGATCTCAGTTAAAATATTCCTGGCGGGAAGCCAGGAAGCCACTTAAAATCAGCCAGGAAGCCAGTGGTATCGAATTGACCTTCAGTGCAGTCAGCAGGATCCGTAGCCAATCCATAGCCCTGCTTTTTGTTCCAAGGAGTTGACATGAGTGCCTTCAAGGTGCATCTGACGGGTTGAGCGGATGTTTTGTGCAGAAAGACATCGCGTTCCGGGGTTTCTAAGTTTCCCATCAATCATAGTTGCTGGTTTGCGCAGTGATTTCAAGTATTTTGGATTTTCAACCCTGCCAATCGGACGATGATCCCAATTGACTATAACTCATAGATATGTTTCTTCATGATAGATGATAAGGGATGAACATGGCGAGGAGACATCGATGTTTCTATATGGAACCATCTATAATCACCATTCCCCTTGAACATTGACACCATTTGTCCCATGTGTTTTTCCCCATATGTTTCCCATACCTCGTAGATCCTCGTAGGCCACATCTCGATGGCTGATCCGAAAGGCTCCGCCTCCAGGCCACCACCGAAGAGCTGGACTTCTCGGAGACACCAGTGGTACCCTCCGGCTCGGTGGCCGCCATCATCGCGCGCACGGTGCCGGGGGAAGATTGGATTGAGGTGATTGATGATATATACTGTTTATTTATATATATTTCTATATTAAATGAATATATATATATATATTTATGTGATCTTGGCTTATTGTTTTTTTATGGGAATTATTTGAGTTTCATTGGACTAGATTGCTGTAAATGTAGTCTATTTATGTGTATATATATATATATTGCATGTATATTTGTATACTTTTCTGTATTTGGTAACCCCCCCATCATACCTAAGCCTCAATTTGGGGGGGAGTACCATATATATATATATATTTGGTGCTATTATTGTTTTCCCACGATGAGATAAATGCATACTTGCAATACATCACATAATCTACATATATGTGTATGTATATATATATATACGTGGTTTCAATGAGGAGAACCATTCGGGTTTTGTGTAACTACACTATGTCCAGGCCCATGTGGATTAAGGTGGGTATGTGAGCTAAGTATAAAGTTTGGCTCCTTTTGATTGGTCACATGTGTGTTTTTCTTCCTCGCCTATACTGGATGATGAGCTCAACAACCAAGTGATACAGTATGTCTTTGATTTGGGCATGAAAATTCCTCGTAGATGGTGGGGTTTTGATCTAGATTACCAGAGGGTGGACCACCATTGGATATATAATGATATATATATATATGACGAACATTTGACAAGACTTGGGTAGTTTGATTTACCTCTCAAACGGAAACTTTGCGAACCACGCACACCAAAAAAGGATATTAAAACATCTAAAAACAACAATCAACAAACAAACGTCCCAGATGTTGATAGTTTAATCCCAAGTTTTTGGGACGCACACGCTTCTTCATGTTGAGCCAACACAGCACAGGTGCTGACGCCCAAGTTGCAACGGCTGAACCTATCCAAATGCACTTTGGCAGCACCGAAAACCTCTTTGGGAGGTCCTTAATCGCGAGTGAAAATAGGCTTAGGTTCACCTTGAGCCTTAGATAAAGATGTTTAAACTGTTCTTATTTGTTTTTCAATGAGGCAAAGTTGCCAGCTACAATGCAGTTGTTTGGTAGGGTAACTAAGAGCCATGGGCCAGGATGGCATTGGCTCTTCTATCATGGTAGCCCTGGTCGCCCAACGGACGCCGCAAGGCAACCTGACGAGCAAGTCCCACGTGCATCCCTTGACCCCCGTGGTGGGGGGTTCCAGTGGCATCGGTTGCAACGGTGGCTGCGACTGCCGGACCTTTGAGGCGACGTAGCGACGTAGCCGGGTAATTTATGACTGGGCCTGGGCTGCCAGGGTTTACCACATTTGGCAAATCAGGTGGTAGAAGATAGGCAGAAGATGGTGAAATAGTATAGGAGATCCTAGACATGGTAGGGGCAGTAGGATCCAACTGTTTCCAGAATGTTGATGGCTGACCTCAAATCTGGCCATGGCCGCGTCACTGGTGCTTTGTTTCAGTCCTGGTTTGAGTGTCGGCTCGGTTGCAGGGGACCAATGCCTACAAACACTGCGCAGATTGCGATCTGGACTTCTGTTCCACCTGTTGCATGTCCCAATGTCCCATGCAGCTTGGCATAGCTTCTCCAAGTTGGGCAGTGGCGAATGGAGAGATGATGAGAGATGTTTTTTCCAACGTTTCAAGCCCGATTTCAAAACTTTAAAGCCCACAAGGCCCACAAGTGATGGATCTACATGCACTTATTTATCAAGTTTTCCCACCATTTTCAGGCCCTGTATGTAGTGACTCTTAAAACCGCAAACATCCCAATCCCAAGGGGTGAAAGTCAAAATGGACACGGCAGTGCATGGTTCATTTGCTATAATTATTCTGAAGGTCTGATTGTGGACATTGATTCTTCCAATGTCTTTTTTGCATGTTCAATTTCTCACGAATTGCCATTCATAGAATCATAGACCGGTTAGTAGCCTTACTTTGGTTTTAAACAGTTTTGGTGGTGCCACCAACTTCACAGACTGGCTTTGATCGTGATTCGCCATGTCCAACAGATTTCATGTGGCAAATGTTCGCATTCTGTTTGGCGGAGGGGAGTTTTGGAAACTAAACTAATACCAACTAATTACCAAATATTACATGCATGGGAATATAAGTAAACATCTAACTAAGATTGACATACAGCAAAACATTATATATATATACACATGTATGTATCAAAAGTTCCCCCTTCCATCCCATTCCCATTTCTAACTAAGATTTAATATAGCAACTTCTTGCAATTCAGGATTGACTTGGCCGAGTCCTTGGAGAGGCTGCCGCATTTGGTATCTTTGAAGCTCTCAGAGTGCTCCTTCCAAGGCTGGGCTTCGGGGGTCATATGTGGTCGGTGAGGCTTTGGATGGAGATCTGGGGGACCCAGGGCACCCTGAGGGAACTGATTGAGATAAGTACAGTACGCATCAGTACGCCAATGATCCATGATATTCCATGATATTCCCATGATGATTTGAGACATTTTAGACGATAGGCATAGAATGTCGGACTTTGGATTTTGAGGGGTGCACACTTTGATCCCGAAATCATGGCGGTTCCAAGCACTTGGATTGGCCCATGGCCAGACACTAAGGTGGCAGAATGGGCCCCGTCCGTTCGCACTTGGATATTGAGCCTCGCTTTTGTCCGAATGGTGCGATTTCGGACAGGGACAATGCAAGATGCAGTGACGTCCAGTTTGTTTTTCTCGGACATATTGTTTGGTTCCTTGTTATTGTTGTTGTTCTTGTTGTTGTTCTTGTTGTTGTTGTTGCTGATTGTTATGTTGTTTATTAGTTGTTGTTCTTGTTCTCTTTTTGATGCTGCTGTTGTTGCTGGTGGAATCGTTTCGATCCTCTCCACCGTCTTATACTGTTGGCTTTCCATTCAAGCAGGACATTATCAGATTTAGCGGGCCTCTCCCTGGCATGGCTCTAAGAAGCCTCCACGCTTCTGTGCTTTATATTGCTTTATGTTGTTTCACGGGTCTTCACAGATTGTTTTTTATGTTTTTTTTAAAACCTTGCGTGGAAGTAACAGTTTTGAGGTAAACCAGAAGGGTGCGTATTCGGGTCGCCAAGAAGGGTCAGGGCCACGTTGCCCAGCTCAGCGTCATCCGAGGATGGATATCAAGTGCTGGGTGAAGCCTTAGCTCGACATCCGAATATCACAGAGCTGGATCTCAGCAAGAACTTCTTCCAAGGTGGGGGGTATGCCCTGCGGCTGTCTCCATTTGAGGCATGTACAGTATATGTGTATATATGTATATACAAGCATACCTATAATTATGGCATATATAAATATATGTATAGGATATGATATGATATGATATTTCATGATATGATATGAATATAGAATAGTTATCTTGTTTTACAGTATATACATGTATATACAATTTTTCTAGGTATCAACTATCAACATAAATAAGTGGCTGCATAGACATAGATAGACACATAGATATAGAATGATATACACATAGATAGACACATAGATAGACACATAGATAGACATTATATAGTCCTCCACCCTTGGCATGATGCCAATAGCAATTGCCGGGCGTATTTCAGGTCAGGGATTTGCGTATTTGCTACGTGGGGTCGTAGAGATGCAGGTGGCATGGGTGGGTTTCAGGGCGTTGAGTTCAAGAACCGGGGATGGTAAACATACAAAAAGTTATTGAAAATGGCCATTTATAGTGGATTTACCCATTGAAAATGGTGATTTTCCATAGTTATGTTAGTTTACCAGAGGGTAGTTGCAGAACTTGATTTAGTTTCAATTTGGCGGTAATAAAATTCCCTAGATTTGGGATGAAAGAACTTTCGATGGATGTCAGCAGGGGACCATTTTCATACTTTTCATGAGGGGAGTGAACGCCAAAGCTGCAAAAGGCTTCTTCGGTCTCATATATCATTTTCAAGCACTTGGAGTTATGGGGCGAAAGGAGTTTGACGAAGAACTGGAGAAGTCGAGAAGTCCAACTTGTGGAAGTGAAGCAGTTGAGAGTTCACCCTGTCTTATTCTTTAAGACAGGGTTAGATTATGATAGATTAAGAATATATAGACATATATTCAAGATTGTTATATAGTATATTATATGGGCATATTTTGTATAAATGGGTATAAATGATGATGGCCGCATATGGTCACAATTTGACCATTCAATTTCGTGGCCATGGCTTGGTAGCAATCCATTGAGCCCGAGGTCTTGCACAGCATCACTTTGGGAGCTGAGGCCTTGTGCCTCCTGGCTGGAAATGGTATAATCGATGATACCCTCTGGTAATTTAACGTAGCTATTGAACATGACAATTTATAGTTGATTTACCCATTAAACATGGTGGTTTTCCATAGCTATGTTAAATTGCCAGAGGGTATAATACATGATTATACTTTTAGAAACTACTCAATCCAAAACTGTAGATTTAAACTGATTTAAGTGATGATCTCTATTGATTGTCGCAGTTTCAGCACATGTGGCAACATCGTTCTATTAAATTGATGCATGAAGAATTGATATGTGTTTCGTTGGGTACTGAGGTTTTCAGGATTTCCTGACTCTGGAGACTTTGGAGGCGCGGAAAAAACGGTGATTTCGTGGACATCGGATTGGGGATTGCTGGTGAAGATGTGACTGCAGTGCTTGGTGTTTTGTGTGAAAAGATGTTGATGTCATTGGGTTTGAAACATACAGTGCTTCTGTAGCTGCGGTTGTTTTCAGCGGTATAGCAATATGATGTCCATCACATGTTCCTGGTTCCAATCGCCATGCAAGTCCTACATCCTGCATTTTCTTGGGCACCAAGATCAGAAAATTAGAATCAATCGAACTAGTTTAAAAAAAAGCTAGATCAACAATAAACCTGCATTATTTCATATATATATATATACATAATATTGATATATTTTGACATATTAACATCAACATCAACCTTGGAATGACTGGGACCAGTTTCAGAATGCTCAAAACGGCCCACCCACGATGGATGGATTTCCATCCCAGGTGGGGGAGGAGTGGCTCCCTGTGGAGAGTCAGTTGCTGTGCATGGCCATTCGCACCTCTTCCTGGATGTGAGAGAAAGAAACCATGCGGTTTTACCGGGAAAACTGGGACTGGATAACTTCAAAACCATTCAAAGCCATTCAAAACCAGTAAACATCAGGGTTTCACCAGCAAACGTGGCATTGGGAGTCTTTTTTCCGCCCAAGGCTTCAATAGAGGTTTAACAGTGTTTAGCAGCTTAGCATAAGTATATCGGCACTACCTGGTTGGATTGGCAATGGCCATGGGTGCGGAAAAGAATGCAAAGAGCTCCAAAGCATGGCATTGAAGGGCTGCCAGAGGTCCACCTTGAGACTCTCCGTCATAAAACAATTCTATAAGTGCATGTATGCCTATATGTAATTATATATTTGATATATGTATATTATATAGTATATATGTATTTCATATTTTCACACACACATAGATATATTTATATATACGACATGTATATGTATATTTGATGTATGTATGATGTATGTATTCAAATGTGTATTGCGTCGATTTGCAGATCACTAGCGCTGCATTCTTCATCGGATCACCAAGCGTGAAGCCTTCCTGATCCCATTTCTGGCTAGAGGAAAGCACCATGAAAATCAGCAGTGGTCGAATGCGAAGAAGCCATGGGAACCCCAGCAAAAATGTGAATCCACAGGAATCCACCGGAATTTTCCGAGCGAACATTTCCATTTTTGCTACTGATGCTACTGGGAAATCAGGTCGAAATTCTCGACTTCGTCAGCTCCATTTGTCCAAGGAGACGGGGTGGCAGATCTGGGGCGATCCTATGTCGCTAAAGACCGAAGGAGCCTTACCCCCAAAATTAACGTTTCGTGCATCTAGTATGACTCATACATTCTCTATAATCAATTTCTGCGAGAAAGGTTTGAGACTTTGAGAGATGGTTTCCAAGAAGGTAGGCGGTGTGTATTGAAAATCATCTTGATCTCTTTGTCAAATCATGTTGAAACAGATCAAGATGATGTCCCATCTTCTCAGGAACTTCACTCTGGATCTGGAAGTTCATGTTCAAAAATTGAAGTATTCCTGGGTCCATATTCCTTTCTTGGGACCATGTTTTTCTCCTGAAAATAGCTCAAACCCAAATCCAAGGTTTATGATTTATCATCATGTTCCCAAAATCAAATGGGTCAATTTTGGAGTATATAAGTATATTCCAAATTATAGGCCATTTATAGACAAACCTATATTGCTAGTCCCAACTGTCTCAACATTAAAAGCCTCGATCCCTAAACCGGTCGTAGGCGCAGGCGGACTTGCGCATTGACAGCGTCAAAGCCTTGGTGGAGAGCGGCTTGGTCGATTGGGGAATGATGGGGAATGGGTCATCCGTTCATTATATATATATACATACATTCCCAATGTGATAAGATGTGATAAGGGTCTAGAATCTAGAATCTAGAACATATTAGAACGTATATCCAGTATAAGGATTGTATACCCATGATGGTCATCAATCCAATCACTGACTCATTAATAAGTTATAAGGATTTCCCTTGTGATGGATGATCCGAAAACGTACAACATGTTTTGACCATGGGCCATGTTTTGACCGACCCACATCAATGACATATAATGCCCGTCCCAAAAAAGATAGCAACATCATGCAATTTGCCACTAAACTAATAGTCTAGTAAAGTTTACTTGTTCCATTCATTTTTCTGGGGGCCGCCGTAATCGTTTTTCCTGTATGGGAAAATATCGTGCCCGGTCAACACTTCTATCTACAGCAGGATGCACACGTGCCCTGAAATCAATCCGTTGACATTGAGTACCATCCGTTTGTTGGGGTGGACCTTTTGCAGTTTTGAGCCGACTTGAATGGTTGATATATATATTATATATATATTTATGCATATATGCATACTATGTTATTGGGAAGTAGCTTAATTTCTGATCCGCATGCTGGTGGCAAGCCCGGATGATTTATAATATATATATATATACACACACAGTTTTTCCTATTGTCATTCCAAACCACTCTGATTGATGCAACCGCAACATTCACCCCATTCCAAACTGGCCAGACATATGGTGATGCATACAATTTTCCGTTGCTCCTTAGCTCCAATATATATATATACACGTAATATGTACATATATATATTTATGCATATATATATATATATTTATGCATATATATATATATCGAGCTCCGGCAATTTGGTTGTTTGAAGTTCCATCGTTTTGGAAGCAAGCTCGTCCCTCTCCAACATATGTATGATCCGCGATCCCAGTTGCATGCTTCTTTTGGAAGGGTGTTTTACTTCAACTACCACTGCTGGCAAGCAAACATCTATCTCTTGACTAAAAAATCAGCATCCCAACTTTTGTAGTTCTTCACATCCTTCCCTAACATGCAAAAAAGTCACGTTTTTTTTGGTTCTCCTCAATCCCGTTAACTACTGAGTTGGTGCACGGTGGTTGGCAATTGTGAGAATCTCCCAGGTTGCGATAACGGTGATAAACGTGCAGTCTCGAAAGGATGATGTTCCCAAATGTTTCCCATATATCCCAACTATAAATAAATAAATATATATATATATAACTATATACACACGTATATATATATACACATACGCGTGCGTCTGTGTGTGTTCTCTATATTAATAATCGGTATAGGTATGCTTTACAATTTGTTCAGGGGGGCAGCTCAAGCCCTTCCGTTGACTCCTGATCGAGGTTTGGAGGCCCTGCATGTTCAAGGAACCATGCTGGAGCCTGGGATCAGGTGGAAAAAAATAGTCATGGGCTGGGACGACATTTTTTTGTATGAGAGCAACTCCCCCATTTCAACAGCAGAGTTTATGATATAAGATAAGGGATTGACACTAATATAAATGACTAGATGGATTGAGATTGTTAGCCTTTGTGGTTAGATGGGTATACCATTTATCACCCGAAAAGTTCAACTTTCTTGCGGATGGGAGGAGTTAAACGCACCGGGGTTCCAGATTGAGCTGTTAGCCACATCCCACAAGGAGAATACGATATTTCACCACCAAAATAATGGGATGTAATATGATGTAATTTTGTAACCCCAATGCCGTAAAAGCTACATGTTGGGGGATGATTTTTGCCACACATTTTAGGACATATTGGGGATTGTCAGTGGAATTGTTTATGACTTGGGGTTGGCCACTTCACAGCAATTGTTTCTGACCTTTCGTCCGAGCAATCAGAAAAAACATCGGGTTTACCACATGAGGTTCCTCAATATTATACCATGGTCAAATTAAACGTTGTGTTTTTTTGTTGGTTTTGGTAAATCCCATCATCCCATCCCTCTAATACCACCCGAAATGCTCGACCCTGGGCCAGAGTCCTGGATCTTATTTTGGGTCGCCATGGCCATGGTGGCCGAGGATGTCGTAACCATTGGGGGCCTGACTTTCCCTTTGCGCCAGATGGCTGCACCTTGGCGATGGGAGTTCCAGTGGGGTGTGGTTAAAACAATAATAATTACCCTCTGGTTATTTAACATAGCCATGGAAAATAGCCCATTTATAGATAGTTTACCTGGGTTTACCTATTTAAAATGGTGATTTTCCATGGCTATGTTAAATAACCAGATGGTATATATTGTTATATACCCATGTGGGAATGGTTCATACCACCTATCTGATAGACTTATCTATGGTGATTTGGGGGATGGTTTATTATTGTTTTAACCACATGAGTACCAGCATGTACCAGCATTTCGTTGATTTCAAGAGACACTTTCGTAGATATACAGATTTTCCGTGGCCATTGTGGGGACACTGTAGGGTACTTGTCCTAGGTGTACAGGCGTAGTGTTGCTTGGATCATCCGCACCTGTCACCCGGCGAGCCAATGCGCTTCAAAAACGTGTGTCCAGGATGGTAAAGATGATATTTCGCTCACACGCTCACATTTCCAGGTTCACAAGCGTTCCATAATTATATCTATTATGATCTATTCTGTTTGCTACATATGGTATGCACGAAGAGAGAGAGAGAGAGAGAGAGAGAGAGAGAGAGAAGATAGGAGGAGTTAAAGTAGCTCACCCTAAGCATTTGGATGGTCAATACTAAATGACCAGTCCATGTATGGTTCAAACATGTTCAAGCCAAGCCAGGAAAATGATCCCAACACTCTCACATGAAGAAACTATGCCTAGTGGCCTAGTGATATTCCGATATGCGTTGGTAAAATCTCTGTATTTGTAGGTGACTCATGTGAGATCCCCATGCTGTTCTTGCAAATTTCTGCATGCTTCTGTTGGAATCCAAGTGTTGTTGGTTAAATGAACCATTACTTACTTCTTGATTCTTTAGTTTCCTTGATAAAATCCATAGGTTTGTTGATGAACTCCACAATTTTGATCAATTTTGTGGGTTACTGTAATGACCAGGTTTTGGCACATGTAAAAACAAGTTTGGCAGGCCGGTCTCATGGACTCCTTAGACTTCGCTTCTTCGACACGCCACAACAGATGTGCACTGGCGCCTTTGCCCCTTGGCAGAGTGATTTGTGGCAGCATCAATGGAGCTACACTCTGCTAATCAACATAACTAAAAGTTCATCTATGTTCAACTGATAATTGACCATAGTGCAGATTAATCAACATCAATGGATTTAACTATGGACACTCACAATTTTGAAGCGAAAATCATCTATTTTGGCGGTTCATTTTCCACAGCAAACCAAAGGGTAAGGGAAATTCTGAAAGAAAACCGGGCAAGCTCCTGGACTTCAGTGGCAAATTGCAGGAACACTTTGGCAAAAACTAACAGTTGATTATCAAAAGTAGTGTTGTTTTTCAAACAAAATATCAGTATCTTGGCAATTCACTGAGCCTGAGGGGGATTGCAGGGATTGCTATGCCGTTTTTTTTTGGGAGTCGCCAGCAGCTCCAGAGCTAAGACTGGTCTTCGCGCTGGATCATAGCAGCACTTTAGCTGCGTTCAGCCGAAAAAGCGATGAAGGATTAGATGTTTGGTTTGGCTTTACATGGGGAATCAAAGGGATATCTATTTTTGTATTATTTATTTTTTTATATCACATATATATATAACGTGTTTTTTCTAAATATATATATATATATATATATGTATATGTGTGTGTGACCACATATTTCTATACATATATACATTTGTATTATATACACATATGTTGACTTCCTATATACAGTATGTACATATTCATCCAAGCTTAGCCGTGGATTCGCTGTGAATGTGGAGCAGGATGGGCTTGGGAACGTTGGCTCTGAGCCAAGCGGCTGGCAGAAACTCACCAAAGAGATGGTGTTTGTCGACCATATCCAAATCAGCATTTTTATAGGTGTATGAACAATTCCCAAATGGTTGGTTTATGGCATTGTTTTACCCACATCACAGAAAAATGTCCTGCTGATGTCTGTGAAGCCCAGGCGGTTTGCGCAACCTGAACTTCATCAACAACGACTTTGGCGCGGAGAACGAACATGTGGTGGACTCCGTACTACGGCTCGCGCAGAGAGGTGTGCCTTTATGGTAGGTCCAGGGATTAAACCACCACAAAGCATTGACTAACACACAAATTGGATAGAACAAACAACAATATCACTGTTTTTTTTGCCAACAATACTGGGATTTGGCCAGCATCCGGTGAATCCGCAATATTATCAGCTATAGAGTTTAAACAGTACAGTATATATATATATGTAATATTATATTTATATATGTATGAGTCTATGCATGGCGCCATTTATTATTTCAGGGGCATGTTCACGACCAGCACGATGAGTCCCTGTGGCATGTCCATATGCTTCTCTAGACTCACTGGATGAATTAAAACAAGCCTCACTGCGACGTCACTGGAATCATGATGCTTCGTAAAGGCAGCTATGTTTAGATGGTTGTATTTCAGGTTAGTGAATTAGACATTTGTAATTGGCTCACATGTCACCTTCTTTTGGGTTACGTCCAGAAATGTTGCTATTTCTTTGAAGAACACATCTTTTCGCTGCTGCAGGGGCAGGCAATGATTATGCCACAATAGCCCATGTTCGGGCAATCATGTTGTTTCCGACAACTTACACGTTTTGGGCTTGCGCAGGTGGCATGACCCAGACAGGCCCACAAAGTAGAAGTCTCAGGTTGTTTCATGTGTTTTATGCAGTAGTGGATCGCTTTGCTATATGCATAGTTGTTTATGCTTGTCTATGGTGCCTTGTCTGGCTAGCTTTCGTATTGGCATCTCATAAACATGCAGACATCCGCTCAGATTCACATGGAACGGAGGTTCAGTACCGTTTGAGCAAGTACAAAGCATACTGCGCACACGCGCCCCCACGCACTTCATATATGACTTAATATTCTTTTATGTGCAATTCATTGGAATTCTATTTGTGCACTGGATGCAGATGGAGCAAACCCAATAGTAAACGACGCTTTGACCGATCAGTTTTGCTTTAAACACATGCCAGGTTTGGAGGTTTACAACGACCTTCCTCTACACGGTGCAGCAGAAGGGCTTCTCGATTACATTTCTTTGGTTTCTGAGGGGCGGAAGTGCTGGGGTTCAATTGATTTCAAATTGATTCCATCAGTTGGAAATCAAATGCAAGTATATTACACCGGTGAAATCTAACATAGCGTTTTTTAGCCCTTGCACCAACTCACAAACATAGCATCTGGCTACGCTGTCAACCCTGGGGATTTGGAGAAAGTGATCATTTGGGTGATTTCTGCCAACACCTGCTAACATAGCCTCTGTTTCCGTCCTCCCAATGTTTGGCATTCCCCAGGAAGTGGGTAAAAGAAATG
>Ga0126342_10016045_pt1 | contig 13081 bp, 21 predicted proteins | sample Cyp1metagenome_FD_92528 | JGI IMG/M metagenome (GOLD analysis project Ga0126342, IMG submission 92528) | Coral microbial communities from Lord Howe Island, Old Settlement Bay, Australia - Cyphastrea 1 metagenome | ecosystem: Host-associated > Invertebrates > Cnidaria > Coral ... | reverse complement strand
CGCATACACAGGCATACGCATACACAGGCATACGTATACACAGGCATACGTATACACAGGCATACGTATACACAGGCATACGTATACACAGTCATACGCATACACAGGCATACGTATACACAGAAGTGCATTTCGTTGCATTCGAAGGTTGTTTTGTTTTATTTGAAGGTTGGAGGAGGAAGGGGATTTCTTGTGAATGACCAGCAGCTTTTTCAGACAGGGGGAGGCATGGGAAGCAATGGCACTGCGTCGAAATTTTCTGCAATCTGTCAAAGACTCTAGTGCACAGCCAGATGCTAAGCATGGGGCATGTGCCAGCAGTGAGCGACGACGTTTCTTTTCAGCTTTCAGTGGGGGTTCCTCTTCAAGGGATGCAGCTAGCTCTTCTGGAGGTCAATCCAAGGAAGATCACCCAATTTCAGTATCGTTTTCTTTGACAAGCCTTCTGGATTTCAAAGACTCTGTGCAATCAATTGGGGCATACAAGAAGGGCAGGGAACCACCTCGAAAAAGACCAAACTATGACAACAGCAGGAGGGTCATGTTTGCCAACCCAGAGTTTCGTCGCAAGCATCTCATTTCACTTGAGTTTCGTTTTGTTTTAAGTTGGTCTATGTTTGTCTTAGTGAGGTCACATATATTCAATGTTTCTTTGCGTAATTTTGGTCATTTTATCTAAGGCAGTCTGACAATGGTCAAGACCCAGCCCGGATTCGACATTTGTTGATGAAAGATGCATGCTACTGCCATAGAAGTGGAAAACGCCCTTGTTTCTCGAAGTTTTCTGGCCGAAAAGAAGATGACCTCAACAGCTTTGTCAAAGTGTTCTGGAATTTGGAGAAACCAGACCAAGATGAGTTCGTAACCTCCTTAGTTTCTTTTCAAGTTGATGTTTCTGCAGTGGATACGAAAGGCATAGGGTTGGTTAGTTTGTGTTTGAGTTCCAACTTCATTCATGGATTTGTGGTCCCCCTGATCCAATTGACTTAGCTGAGATCCACAAGACGGTGAAATCATCGAAAAAGGGAAACCGTTCGTGGCAGTTACTTGGGGAGATTGTCAGCGACAAATGCCTTGCTACTTTACTTGGGATCAGATCACAGCGTCTACGAACTGCAGGGTCTGGAAAATTAGATTTGAGATATGGATGTTTCGGAGCAGTACCAAGGCTGCATTTTGTTTGTAAAGAATGGATGTTATTTGCAATCTCTCCCTTTCCCAGTGGCCATCCACCATATACCCAATCAACTTTCTTGCGTTGAGGCCAAAAAAAGGACACCCCTGAAGAACATGAAGTTGGACAAATTCTTTCTCAAGCTTTACGTGGAGCAGGGGGGCATGTTACCGAACAAGCTGCTGGTCATGTTATGGGGTTACTGTGGGTTTCTGCAATCTTACAATCATTGGTGTTGATGATTTTTGATGTCTGTTTGTGAGAACGAACCTTAGGTTTCAAAGGGCTGCTCGAATGAGAGAAGCCGGCAAGCAAAACAAATCCCCAGCAAAGCTTGTTGCTACCTTCGGCCAACCTCATGAAGATGGTCTTAATGGAAATTCGGTTGCACCCAGGTTCTCACTCCATCCCATTTTGTTCCATTCCCCATTCCACGCCATCCCAGGAGGCGACAGCGACTGCGAAGAGCCTGAAATTGAGGACGACACTGGTGCCGCTGAAAATATAGATTCCGATTTGGAGCTAAAATTGCACATCATGGGAAGCAAGATGTTGTGGACACAGAACTGTCCTCAGTCCACCTCATGTTCCAATTTCAATCACACAAGATTCATGCATGTTTTGGAAAAGCCGAATTTAAACTCATTTGGGAATTTTCCCAGCTTAGGCTAGTGGATACTTCATGGGCCCAACACGTTTCGCAGTTGCCGACGCGGTACTTGCCACCGGGCAATCTGAGAATGCTTCACGCACAGTTTCCTGGAAATGTTTCGTAACTTATCCAATTTCAGCCAAGTTATATTTACAGATTGAACTGAATGTTGGGGTCACACGCTAGCACAACTGAGCTAAGGTATGGTCACTTTGCAAAAATATACCGGGCGAAATGGGGTAATTTACTTCGTTTCTCTGTGCCCACAAATTTTCCAGCATGTGATGACTGCACAAGTTACAAGGCATGTTTCGAAGATGCCAAAGAATCTTGGATTGAAAACTCTTAGAAACAAATGGTTTGAATTTAGAATTTACCCCATCACATACTTCATGCATTCAATATTTCTCCATGGTTCTCTTTCACTTGGCAGCGAAGCATTCTCTTCAGGAAGCGTTGGATCGGTTCGAGGTCGCTCGGCAGTACAAACAGCACCTTGATGCAGTAGCCAGTGATCGACATTTAGAAAAATTTTTCGAGGACTGTCAACAAAGTGTGGCTTTCCATGGGCCCCCTGAAACCAAAATATAGGGTGAATCAACATACCGGTTTAACATTCAACAAAGGTTTAGATCATATGACTTATGTGTTCTGAAGCAATATACATCCTATCCCAGCTGCTAGGACCAGGAGCCATTAAAGGATGCCACTGCAACGGTCTTTGTTCACATGGTTCTTTGGCTTAGCTCCAGACAATTCTTATTTGAAAACCCCTAATTAGTTTTTATCTGTTAAGGGAAATAACATGGTATGATGAGAGAACCCGGATTTCAATAAAGGATGGAATGGATCAAAGTAAATGGGCTATTCCTCGCAGCAAAGTCCTTACCAAGAACCTTGCCAAGTACGAAAGGCCAAAAGGAAAGATACAGGGGGTATGGGTCCACAACATTTGCCTGTGTCTATTTGTGGTGGACCCGAGAGTTCACTGTGATGCCAGCATGGTCATTGAAACCTTGTGTCGTTCCCTGGAGCATGCCAAAAAGATTTGTGACCGCCTACAAGTCGAAATGCCCAAACGTCTCCTTTTGTGGGTAACTTGTCAGGAAGTGGAAATTGTATATTTCACCAAAAAGTTTCAAATGGCTATGGAGAATATGTGGAAATTGAAAAGGTTACTGGCATTTATGTTGAAATTGCTCCCCACAACTAAGGGAGACAATACGGTGAGGGAGAATAAAAATAACAGTGTGATGAGATGGCTATGTTGGACACTTCTGCAAAAGGGCTATGAATTCACTGGCATCACCATGGCCAGAGTCGGTCATACACATTCTTCGCTAGGCACCTTGGGTGATCTGAAAGATAGCAGTTGATTTCGGGTCTATGATTTTTTATTGGTATTGGATGTTTATGTTAGTGGATTGGGTAAGGTTGGGATGCCTGTATTGGGTGGCTTCGACTAAGATCAAATATTTGGAGTCCTATCGAGATCGATGAAGTGGGCCCACATCATAGCAGATCTCGATGATATAGTGGAGACTCTTGATTTGCACTTGCCGGAAGCACATAATGCTGAAACTGCCAGCAAATCCTTGTTAGCCTCAGGAAAGTCCAGTACATTTTGGAGAAGATCAACATGATGTCATGGCTTAACGCTGCAGAGGTTGTTGTTGAGAAAGTCACCAGCATCAGATACTGGAAACCATGGTACCTTCCTGAGATAATGGATTTGTCAAATCAAGCACCCAATACTATGGACATGCAGCCGCAGTTTTGTGAAACACGATGGGTTGAGCCCAGGCTTGAAAAGGCACCTGTAACAATGAGTGGGGCACTTCGTGATGATGGCACTGGTGCACATGCTTTCATATTTTTGCGAAGAAGAGGCTCCCATGAAGCTTCATTTGTCTTTGAAAGGTTTCAAAAAAAAACGTTCCCCATACTCCATGCCAAGATATTCACACTTTGGCTCAGCCCTGCTGATTCTGTTCCGGCTCACTGCCAGATTGCCCTGCGAACGTCGACATCATTTCCGAAGGGCCTGGCCGGCACATGCATGGCGAATCGGTGAATGATGTCATTTGCTGCGTGAAGCGTTTTGCTTCAGACCCCAGCCTATCCCAGGAAACTCCATTTGACATGACATAGCATGGAAATGATATGTTGGTTTCTTATTGGGCAATCCCTCTCTCCATTGCTCTTACACTATTTATAGCCATTTTGTTTCCCCTTTTCCCAGGAGCCACTCCTTGTGTTTCCAGAGACCTTCATGCGATACTTGACCAACATCCCTTTGGTGCCCAGGCCGTTGAAACTATTAGATTTGGATCGCTGCAAGAAACTGTTGCAGCTTGCCCAAGTGCTTTTACAGGTGAACCCAACAGTGAGTTCTGAAAGAACTGCAACATATTTGGTTGAACTAACCAATCAAAATCCCGAAGTTGATCCCCTGCCCGAGCTTCACTGGATTTCAACAAGAGATCCCTCTGACTTTGATGCTTTGGCTGCTTTTGAAGTCAATAGGTCAAAACCAATTCAAGCCCTGATGCCTCAAATGAGGTTCTCAGCACGTTTGGGGAGAGGACAGTGAAAAACAGGGCCTTTTAGGCAATTCACTTGTAACCTGGGTAATTGTCAGACCTTGGTGATAGCTCAGTTGAAATGATATATATGGTTTAAAGTCAACCCATGCAAACACCAGGATGTTTAGGCCCAAGGGATGCCCCTAGACTGGTGCAGTCACGATGTCTTTGCCCTTCCACCCACCCGAGCCGGTGGGGCCACCTCCCAGGACCAATGCTTTCGAAAGTTTTGAAATCACCTCAAGCAGGCAGCGGGGTGAATTTGGAGTTTGGGTGTCTCTGGCAGGAAACTTCGCAGAGTCTATTCCTCAAACGAATTGGGTGGATCACAGGCCTGGTTTCCTTGTTTCTATTATTTTGCCTAAGCCCTCAAAAGAACATATCTCTTGCTAAATGTTGGGGCCAGGCATATGAAGATGAACGAAGCATACCAGATGAGCACCTGAAAAAGGACTGCAATGTGCTCTATCATATGTTTGGGGTCTTTAATCCTTTTCCTTTTTGCCTGAGGACCCACCAGGTGACACCGAAGAGAAACCGCTGTCCAAGGCTGGAGTGGCCAAGCATCCTATGACCACAATGAAACATGTGCATAATGCACCATACTGTCAATAACGACATTCTAAACGTATCCTTTATTTGGGTGAGATTTCACACATGCGAGAGCTTACACTATTTATCAGAAATCGAAACCACACTTGGCAGGAAGCAAAGATGAATATCAGTGCCAAGCTAGCGCTGTGCCAGGCAGGCCCTTCATTTAATATGTTGCATGTCGAAGTTGCCCCCACTAAATTATGCCCGAACACCCTGAGCCCCAGCCACTGCAGGCGAAGGTCATCATCATGAATGAGCACCTGCCGGCAACCAAACGGTTGTATGAGGTTGCATCTGTGGTATGTAAAGCAGCTTCTCGACTGTCTGACATAGAACAGTTTGGTGGCCCATCAGAAGAACCATGATGAGCAAACATGTGGCCAAAAAATTGCCAGCGGCTAGCAGCTGGAAACTGAATATATCTCATTACCTCATGTTGAAGTACGTTGATGGATGGTATTTATATATTATGTGTTTTCTATTTGCACAGTGTTTTTTGTGCTCAAGATACAGCATCGCCCTTGATTTGTGGCGAAGCCCTTTATGCAGCTAGATTGCATCGAGGTTGATTTTCTCTCATTGAACATCCTTCAACACTCACTTAGTTCAGATTCAACTGTTTGAGACGGATGTAGCACAACTGTCTCGCCCAGGCCTTTGTCCCTCAAAGCAGCTGTGAAGGCTGTTGCTTCGCCAAAGCCGACGGTGGACAAGGGAAAGAACAGCAGGAGTCAAATGAGTTTCAGCAGATATCAACAGCAATCAAAGACTAAAGAATGAAGAAGATTGACAAGAGAAACATCCACTAAATTAGATTCTACAAGTGAGATTCAGGACTGTCAGAAAGACGATTGGGAAGAGAAAAGCTACGGAAGTTTCCCAAACCACTGTGAGAAGGTGATGGATGTTGTAAGCAAACAATCATTCAGTGAGTTGATCAAACAATCACTTCAGTGTCCAAACCACCTGCCAGGTTCTTTCCAAAGACCAACATCGCCAAAGCAACCGTTGATGACCCACAGGGTCCAAAGACAATCCACCAATGCTACAGCTGGCCAGCAGTGTTTTTGGAACGGCTGTTCAACAAATTTGGGCGCCAAAAGGTGATTCAAAAACTGTTGAATTGGCGATGGGATGTTACAACATGTTTCAGCGGCATTGGTGCTCCTGAAACGGTAGGACCCTCAAAACCTTGTGTCTACAGCATCTCTGTATTGTAGTTGTCTTGTATCAGATTCCAATTACTGTAAATCCAACAAGCCCAGTCGCTTGAGGCCTTGCTGGCTCTCCAGTCGCACGTCATGACCCTGCCAGAGTTCAAGTTCAAGGGCTGGGAGTGTATGAAGGTGCTATGGGCTTGTGAACGTGATGAAGGGTGCCAGAAAATTCTCAAAGACACCTATGGGTGTTGTGTTTTCAAAGACATCTTTGACCTACGAAAGGATCAGAAAACGGCATGGTGTTGCACACATGAAAAGATGTGTAGTACTGAAGTACCTCGATGCCAGTCCCGACACTTGATATGAACTATTGTTGCCTTACACAAAATTTTGTTTGATCCCTGGAAACCAAAAAATAGACAGTCATGAAGAGAATTGATCAGTTTTCCTGTTCTTATCGTTTTCATTGACATACTGCTTAGGAAAGACTGCGCAGATCTCAGGACATGAGGGAACAAAAAAAAAAACATTTTAAGAATGTTCACGGTGGTATTTTACTACTGCCTAGCTGCAACTGGTCAGGACCTCCGTGCCAGCCCTATAGCAAGATGGGGCTCGGACTAGGAGAAGAAGATGAGCGATTCCAGTGTCATGAGAAATTTTACGAGCAGGCTGAGCGAAATGCCAGCATTCATGTCATCGAGAACGTCCCTGAGTACCCTGTTGAAAACATGGTTACCCGGTACTTGAATCATGGTGATCCTAATGGCCCTTGGAAGACCAACTATGCCAGATTGGATCCTCGATTATTTGGGTTTGGGTCAGCGAGGCCTCGAGTTTATGCGGTTGCCTATGATTCTCGAGTGGTCACATGGGACAAGCTCTTTGGGTTTATCGATGTCTTGCTGGCATTGAGAGCACAGCCCCTCATGGAAGCAAAGGATTTTTTCTGGCTGGACCTTCCACCGACAAAGTTGAGCAATTCTGAGGAGACGTTATCTTAGTCTTAAACATATTGTTTGAATTGTGTGCCAAATGGTGAGCCAAAACAAGTAAATTACTTTACTTCGGGTCATCCCCACCATGACATTTATCGAGTTGTTACTGGCAAATCTTCTGGCATTCTATCTGACATATCTTCTGGCATTCGATCTGGCATTCTATCTGGCATATCTATCTGGCATTCTACCTGGCATATCTTCTGGCATATGTTCTGGCATATCTTCTGGCATTCTATCTGGCATATCTTCTGGCATATCTTTCGATATCCTATCTGGCATTCTATCTGTCAAATCTTCTGGCATTGTATCTGGCTGTTGAGGTCCAGCGGTGCTCACTGAGCTCGGAAGGTCCCAGGTTGAGGTCCAGCAGTGCTCACTGAGCTCGGCGGGTCCCAGGTTGAGGTCCAGCGGTGCTCACTGAGCTCGGAAGCCAGGTTGAGGTCCAGCGGTGCCCAGTGCGCTCAGACCCTTGCAGTTGAGGTCCAGCAGTAGCTTGGCGAAGAGTTGGCAAGGCGGAAGTGGACATGGAAGTGGCAGAAGTGGACCTGGAAGTGGATGCAGAGGTGGTGGAGGAGAACAAGAGGAGGAGAAGGAGGAGGAGGAGAAGAAGAACAACTCTGATAAAATCTAACAACCCTCACCTGGCAGGTGGGGAATAATATTTATTCCCCTTTGGTCCAGCAATAACCTCGACCAGGAGCGAAACCTTGCTGACTACATAGCGGCCACTGACAAGAAGATCAGGGAGGACTGGCAGGTGGCTGACTTATCGCAGATGGTTCGAAATGGACGAGGACGCACAGAGACAGTTGACAAACACCTCCAGACTGTGACAACAAACTGCGGTCGGTTCTATGGAAAGGCCATGGGTTATAAAAAAGATCAAATAGCTTCAGAAGTTGATAGAATATGTTCAAACAAGTTTGTTCCCCTTCCTTCCCTCAAAAGAAACAAACAGGCTATGAAGAGATGCATGTCGGGACAAGAGCTGGTAGCCTCCCATGTCTTCCCTACCACACGTCGACACTCCAAGATGAGTGGAGCCCCAGTTCTTCAGATTGGCGCCTGCTCCGAGTCAAAGACCCAGCACATGGCAGGAAATTCGATGAATGTGCCTTCCGTTGGCGCAGTGATGTTAGCAGGGATTTTAGGACTTTCCTGAATGCTTACAAAAGTACTTTATTTAATTCATTTTGATGGAGCTGGCCAGTGCAACATTGGTATGGCTTACAAATGCAACATTTGATGACATCGAGTTCTCGCTAGAACACGCGATAGAGGAAAAATGCCTTTGTTAGGTGATAGTAGGAATCTTTCAGTTTGGAATACTTTACTGGGTATCACAACCAGTCAGTCCAGATGATGTAAACACATGTGGTATCACGATGCTCAAAAGAATTCAACCCATTTTGTTATCTCGTATTTGGCTAGTAAGAGGGTTGATCGGAGCGCTTTCTTTGTCAGTGTCGAAACATGGGCAAGCGTGGCGGTGGCAGCAATGCCTCGGCATCAGCTGCCAAAGCCCAGAAAGTTCATGATTCACCGTGGGTGGGAAAAATGTTAGCTATAGTGAAGAGCCTCTGCGCAGATTGGTAAACTATTTATAGCCCCTGTTTTTCGTTTCCATTGGAAACTATGATATCCCAAAGAACTGGTGAATTACAAAGTTGCAACCAGCATGGAATCCCAGGAACTTTGATCCGCTGAAAGATGAACACCCTGTCTCATGGTTGATGCAGAACTTGAAGCCTGAGCTTTACGAGCCTGTGACCCAATGGTTGGATGAAGTGATGGGGTGTGAGACTAGACGCCCAGAAGCGCTTGTGATGCCGGACATGGGTTGGCAAACAAAAACACTTGAAATCAAATTTGGGTTGACGACATTATTCATGCCATAAAAAGTTTCTACATGTCTTCAATATTCCCCTGTGGAAGGACAATTCTATTTGCACTCCCTTTATGGTCCCCTTGACTGCATTCACCTATCGCCTCCCAGCAGAGGGCTTGCCTTGCTTGTCAGACTGGACGTCCCACAGCCTGAGCATCTGGACAAGCGGCTACGAGGCTTGGAGGGAAAGTGTTGAGTTCAAGGGCACAACCAGGGCAGCGGGTGGTCTTCCCATGAGCTTTGGATGCTTAGAGGCTTCCAAGGGAACAGGCAGGATTTCGATCTTGCTCTACACTGTCCTCCAGACCTACTTCATCAAGAACCAGCTGGAAGCAGCTGACTTGGACAAGTTCAAGTTGCCACTTGCTTCAAGGAATTTAAAAGCTACAACTTGTAGGAAAATCATATATTACCCACAATTTTTTAGGTGGTTACCTGGGGAATTCTAGATGATACTGGGGATACCTGGGGATACCTGGGGATACCTGGGGAACATCAAAGGGTCGCCTTTGAGAGTTCCCAGATCTCAAAATCCCAGAGGTGACCCTGGCGGTGCCAAGGTCGCCTCTGCCCTGATACCACAGATAGGAAAAGGTCGCCTATTGTTGGGTTTGGGGTCCGTGGGAACTGTCAGAGGTGACCTTCTGTATGGGAAGGTCGCCTCTGATCTGAATCCAACCTACTGAAACAATCGCCTATGGAAGGATGTAGCTAAGACCCAACAAGGCCAGAGGTGACCTTGGCACTGCCAGCATCGCCTCCCAAAAACCTTGACTTTGGATGTTCCAGAGGTGGCCCTTTGATGCTCCCAAACTATCTCTTCAATTTCAGTTGACCGCAATGAAAAATATTAGAATTTACCTACCCTTGCTCAACATTGTTCAGAACAAAAAAACACTTTTTCAGCTATGTCACAAAAGTTTAAGTCACAAACACTTGGCCAGCAACACTTAGGTGGCTTGCTACAGCAGTGCAAGTCTCCAGCGTCTACCTCCACCAGGACAAGGAGCAAGACTTTGTGTGGCGGCGGATCCAGGTGTCCCAACAGCAGGCCGAAAGGCAAAAGAAGTCCGTGATCCAGCTCTGCATGACCTTTCATCGCAGAGCTTCGCAGCTTCAGCAAGAGACCTATCTTGATACAATAGATCAGGTATATATATATGTGTTTTAGTAAGTATGCGGGTAACATATCACATCAAATCAAATTACATCGAATCACATCATATCATATCGTATCAAACCGTTTTATACCATATCAAATCAATTCATAGCAAATCATACCACATGCTATAAGCCCATAGCATATCATATCACATCATACCAGTTCAACACATATCATCTAATGTTACATCAAACCATATCACATGATATCAAATCATATCATAGCATATCCTATCCAAACGTGAATGAAATCAAATAATATCATATCAAAGCATTCCAAATCAAATCATATCAAAGCACATGAAATCAAATCAAGTCATATCGAAACACATCATATCATATCAAATGAAACCATATCGACCACATGATATCACTTAACATTACATCCAAATATATGGTATCATATCATAGAGAAACATGCCAGATCATATCATAACAATGTCTAATCAAATTAGATCATACCACAGAATAACCTGAAAGAAATGATGATGCACCCAAAGAATGGTAGTTTCCCCTTTAACTATCAAAAACAATTGTTTGCGCAATCCTGCACATCATAAAAAGAAGCTTCGGGATTTCACCACATTTGGGGATAATCAATCCTGGGCCCAATATTGTGATGTTAAGATGCAGAAGTAATGAAATCCCAAATCTCCAAGGAAGATTTGACCTTGGACTACCGATGTGCCTACCTCGCAGCGATTGACGAGTTCAACAGCTTCGGTGCAAACAGCTCAGAGGGAACTGGACAGTACCGAATTGAGAAAACGCTGGCCAACCTGATGTTTGGATTCAAGGCCAGATAAGTTAGAAAAACAAGACTAGGTATTTGTGCTATTAATCTATCATGTCAGTCCCATGGGGTATTCTCTCGTTCCACCATGATATTTTGTTCCCAAAGCCTTTGTGTGCAGGTTGGTGTCTGCGATCCAGTGTGGAAGATGATTCAGCAACATCTTCATGTCAACAAGTTCGTCTCGACAACTAAAAGGTGAATTTTGATATGTTTTGAATGTGTTTTAAACCTGGTCTCGTTTTCCCAAAAGAAACATGGCTCCCCTCTACCCTGTTCACATTGTGGCCCCCTGCAGCTTTCCACCAGTCCACCCTCCTGGGCGATCGATGGCTCTTGGGCGCAGTGGCACCCAAGGCAGATGGGGTCTGGTACGACATCTTGACTGTTGATGATGGAAAACAGCATGTATTTATGCAACGCATTTTATTCATGCACAACATCAACAAGGGGAAAGCGGGGAAAGCCCAGTCCCTCAGGATCCCACAAACAGTTTGGGATTTGGAAGTTGACTTAGCTTGTTTGGCTGGCCATGTCCTAGACGCAATGTCTTCCTACCGCAACCCTGAAAATTTGCTGGTCTTTGACGAAGCAGTGATCAAAGCAGCCATGACAAACTTCATTGAGGGGACACTTTGATGATATAGCAAGGTTTTCTATTACAAGGATGTTTGACCCAAAGACCCAAGATATTCTATCTTTGTTTCCGTCACCATCCCAAGATATCTTGTTTTTAGGTTCATATAGTTCTTAAGTCATTTATCTCAAGATGCCTCAACATTCCTAGGGACTTCCATGAAGACTTGAAGGTGTTCAACGAAGTCAAGGACCCACGATTTACTGTGGAACAGACCAAAATGTGGACTGAGAATGTGCCTACCAGTTCAAAGCCTTTGGGGGAATCCCAGCTCCAGCTAGCTGATGGAAAAATCAACCAGTTGGTGCTCAACCAGACGAAGCTTCAGTTTGAAGCAGATGCCCTCTCCTTGGCTCGTGATGCCAGCCAGTTGGCGAACCTGTACAATGCAGAGATGCAGTCTGAACGATCAACAAGGCTGGCACGAGTGATGCACCTAAAACAAGAGAACCAGATCGGAAGTGCCATTGTCACCAGCCACATGGCTGCACACTGTGCACATGGCAGTGGGCCAATGTCATATCTCCACCCATACATCGACAAGGTCGATGTTGCCATCAAAAAATGTTTTTCGTCTCAAAAATGAAAGCCATAAAATTAAGCATATTAATGCATAATGTGGTTATAATATGATTGTATTATCTTATTCTTGCAACCCTGAGTTCATGGACGAGATGAGGGGCAAGAACGCAGGTGTCATCATTTGGCTTGACTACACAAAGTATGGGACCCTCTCCAACACTGACTTAAACAACACAGTGGCCCTGGCTCAGAAGGCCATGTCCCAAATGCCTGAGCAAAGCTGCTGCTTCGCGATTGCACCCCTCTTGGCCTCAGATCGACGATCTGGGTTCAGAGAGGAGTTCAGGACAGTCGGGCGTGATGGGGTTCCATGAGATACTCTTACAATGTCTAGCGCCACATTTCCATCATATGTGTCTTTCCATATCCCTATGCAAGCTGAGGTTACCACAATGGTATGTGAATAACTTCCATGTAGCACCCCAAGCAACCACCAAGAAATTAGTGGACATTTGCAAGATGTTGCAATCCAATTCTTGGATATACTCAGTAGATTGAATAATTCAGCTCCAGAAGAAAAACTTCCGAGTTACGAATGAAAACACCATATATAATTTTATTTTATTTCGTGTGATCCCCACCATGACATTTACCAAGTTGTTACTGGCAAATCTTCTGGCATTCTATCTGACATATCTTTTGGCATTCGATCTGGCATATCTTCTGGCATTCTACCTGGCATATCTTCTGGCATATGTTCTGGCATATCTTCTGGCATATCTTTCGATATCCTATCTGGCATTCTATCTGGCAAATCTTCTGGCATTCTATCTGGCAAACATTCTGGCACTTTATCTGGCATACCTTCTGGCATTCTATCTGACATTCTATCTGGCATACCTTCTGGCATT
>Ga0126342_10016044_pt1 | contig 13081 bp, 12 predicted proteins | sample Cyp1metagenome_FD_92528 | JGI IMG/M metagenome (GOLD analysis project Ga0126342, IMG submission 92528) | Coral microbial communities from Lord Howe Island, Old Settlement Bay, Australia - Cyphastrea 1 metagenome | ecosystem: Host-associated > Invertebrates > Cnidaria > Coral ... | reverse complement strand
TATATGTATGTATATGTATGTATATGTATGTATATGTATGTATATGTATGTATATGTATGTATATGTATGTATATGTATGTATATGTATGTATATGTATGTATATGTATGTATATATATATGTATGTATATGTATGTATACGTATGTATACGTATGTATACGTATGTATACGTATGTATACGTATGTATACGTATGTATACGGATGTATACGTATACATACGTATGTATACGTATGTATACGTATGTATACGTATGTATACGTATGTATGTATGGGGAAAATGATGATAAACCATAAGGGTCTGGGGATGCTTGAGGATATCCATTCTGAGATAAACAGCAAACTCCCCTTCAGACATCCCCGGGAGTGCCCCACTGGTGGTACAACATAGCTAACCTTTATGTACATCAGTACATCCCCCCCTTTAGTTAAGGGGGTGGTGGGGGGGTTGGCACTGAAATATTTCACTTTTGGGGGAGGTTACCCCCCTCTCCCCACCCAGAAATATTTCAGCTAGAAATTTCTGGTTTATATACGGTAGAATAAGGCAGTGGAAAATCTTAGCGCTGTCAATTATGCAGCAGCGGGCACCGGTGGATGTGGTCAGGTGCGTGCAAACCAGCTGAAGCGTATATATCCATTTTTTTTTCCTCTCCCCAAGCTTTGCTTGAGAACTTTTTGAGGGGGGGAGGTGCAAAACCATGGTCCATTGTATTTTACAGCTCTAGAAGCCACCACGCCAGAAATTCCATTGCAGCAGTAGGATTCCGTTTCTGAGAATCTTGAAAGGCCAGGGCTAAAGTCTGACATCCGGAGGACCCCCCCCCACCTCTTTTGGAAGCCCAAAAAACACGTGGAGGGGTGTGGATATTTCAGGTGGTTGGGTGAAATATTTCTCAGAAATTTCTTGCCTTACCACTTCCATATCTTCCAGGGTTAAAGGGGGGGATATCAGTACGTTCTGTCGCTGTGGGGTGTACAACATAGCAATGCAAATCCCAACACGTAATCAAAATCATCTACAAACGGTACAAGTGGGGTGTGACTGATTCACCATGATTCTTTCCTTTTGCGGGTATTTGGATATGTCTATATCGCCACATGTTCTTCAATTTTTGTATAAATATGCGGTGTGTCCAAAACAATAGGGGGCCCGGAAATCTACTGCTCAATGAAATGGGCGTACAGACCAACCCAAATATAATCTTGTTTAGTATATCAGTATATCACATTGCCTTCCCATCATATCATTTTGTTGTAAAATCTCCATTTGTTATTCCATTATTACTTCTCATTTATGGATAAGTTTCTCATGGAATTTCCATATATTCCCTAATCCAGACTTTAGCTCCCTATTCTCAACCCCTATGAGGTGGTGCCCGGCACAGTTAGCTAAGGGTTTAGATGAAAGAAGAATAGTTGGGGCAGGAAAAACCAACATCAAAACATAAGGGCGCCCCGATTTATCGATGTTGTTCCTATCTATGGGGGGGTTCCATAGTCATGGGGTACCCTGGTCGCTCGCTGGATGGTGACTTTTTCATGGAAAATCCTATTAAAAATGGATGATAATTTGGGGGCACCCACATTTCAGGAACCCTCCTTTTGAATGCACATTTTTTCGTCTTGGATTTGCTTCGAAGGTTCAAAAAAAAACATATTCAGATGATATTCCCAACATTTCCAAACAAAGATTCCCGAAGTAATAGATTTTTCATTGGGAAAACGGCAAACATCATCATCTTCAGCAATCTCCGGGTAGATTAACCTTCGAGAACTAGTCAGATGATATTCCCAGAAAAGAACCTCCATTAGTTGGCTATTTATGATTGCAATATCTTCTGGTTGGTGGTGCAATAACCATCTTGAAAAATATGAAAGTCAATGGGAAGGATTATCCCATCCAAAACACCAACCAGTGATTATTAACCATGATTAACCAACCACATATATTATGGAAAATAAAACATGTTCCAAACCACCAACCAGCTTCCATTTATTGCTAGTGGATTTCCCCTGTTTCACACCCCAACGGCTCGCTCGCAGGACACCGGCTGCCTTCACCACCAAGCCGGGGGAAGCAGGTTCCCTGCAACATCCAGCTGGATCTCAACAACAAACAGTTGGCGCCTTCACGGCATCGATGTTTATAAATGTTTATAATATGAACATGTGCTGGAGATCGGGAAAAAAAACACCTGGTTGAATGGTTGAATCATTTTTTGATGGTTCTGAACTACCACACAAGAGGGTTCGGAAGACCTATTTCCAGCAGATTGTGGTGGGATAAGGCATACGTATGTTTTTCATGGCTCTGCGTCTAAACCTGTAAAAAAAAGGGACCTAACCCTGTAAAAATAGATACGGACCAGCGTATTTTTTTAGAAGAAGAAAATCGTCATCTGCACATGGGACATTTTGATCACCAACTCAGGGTAGCAAAGGTTCCCTAATAGGAGCTAGATATGGCCAAAAGGGAGCCACCAAACATGCTTTGTCTGAGAAGAGGGTACCCCTGAATTAAATCATATTAAATCCATCATTTCCCTATAACAACCACTGTAGCTATTTGGGACATCCTCCATGCTCAAACACACCCAAATATGGTTTGATATTGCCGGTTGCTTTACTTCTGGTACCTAATGTTGAATGGGCCATCGACAAGATGTCAGCACGGGTTTCCAGCAAGCTTGACCTCAAACCAATTCTCAGACCTATTGGCCAGAAACACTTGGGCAGTTTCAACCCTCCCAATAGGTTGATGATGAGTTTGGGTGTGTACACCCTTCATATATCGGGGATTCCCGGGGATTCCCCCATATTCGTTGGTCAAATCGTCAATCCCCAGCCCCAAGAGGATCATCACCAGGCCTCAAGTCTATGTGCACTGGGCCACATACCTAGTGTCGCCCAGCATTCCAAGCTGATTTGAGGATATGGCAATTATCTCTGGTACACTCTGGTACAACATATACCAAAGATATACCATAAGATATCATCGATATCTCCAAAGTTATATCTTGGTACACTGGTACCCAAGAATTCCAAGATATACCAAAGGATTCCCAGTTGTCCACTGGTCCTCCAAGTATCAATGGGCTACTTTAAGGATGCCCTTGGGAACACAATTCCAGAGGGAACGACCCTGGGATCATCGCCACAGTTTTTGTTGGTGACAGAAACTACGAAGAAGTCGATGAAATGTGGTCGAAGAAGTCATCCCCAAGACGCTAGAACAGGAAATCAGGAAATGCCCATTAAAAAATAGTGAAGATCCACTTTTCTATCTGTGGGCTACTATAGTAGTCTATAGTGTTCTGAAGTATCAAACGAGTCTAAGCCGGTTCTCAAATCTGCAGCTTTCGGAGTGATTTTGTGGCATTGATGGTCGACACTTACAGATCTTTCAACTGGTTACTGTAGAACTTGAAATCTTCGATGCTCTCAAATTTCAGCCCCAAAGAATGTGCTTGTCATTGGAATTGGTCGAAGTAGAAATGCAAAACAAAAACGTGTTGAGCTTCCTCAAAACTGAAGAATCTGATTTCAGGCACTTCATTCCGGGCCATTTGCTTGAAAATAGGGTATTTATTCCCCAAATCCGGGAATTCACCTCTTACTCATTTAATGATCCATTTGCAACAGCCCACAATCACTCGAATCCCCCCAAACATATGAAATACATTTATGTTTATCTTTAATTATTCATTACGTTTCAAAACATACTATGAAATTATCATATGAAAAAGGTGCAAGCCAAGCTAAAATGAAATGCCCGGGGTTATTATACTATCTGTATCCCATATGTAAACAATCCCCATGTAGCAGATCTGTTCTTTTTCGGGCCCAGCTCCCAGGGCACCAAGGTTTGCCGCTGGCCGCGTTGGCAGTGACGACATCGACCCTCCAACACCGTCACCTGCGCCTGCGAAATGATGGAGCCCGACACGACATAGTCAAGCTGAGCCAAAGCAAAACAATATGAATATGAATATGAACAGTATATAGATATGATATAGTTTTTGGTATATGAAGATATCTAGTATGAATATGACATCTACCCTCTGGTTATTTGTTACATAGCCGTGGTATAGATGGCCCATAGAAATAGATGATATCAATAAATCTTGCATGTTTTCTATTGGTATATGAAATAGCCCTCAATAGACAATGTTGCATAAAACACTATGTAATATACCTAATATACAGCAATATTAAGTATCGATATAGTTGACCAAATACCAATAATCTTACCCGGGATAGGGCCCGGATCTAGTCATGAATTGTAGGTTTCCAATTCGTAAGGGGATAAAAGGGGGATAGATGGGGATAGAAAGGCATTTCTTCATTTTTGCTGTGTAGTTATGCCTTCATTTATAATTAGCAAACAAGACATGTATCAAAGTGCCTCCTCAGGGTTCACCCAGGAAAAGGGGTGCTTCCCAAAAAATATGCCTTCAGTATTTTGATGGGAAAAGCACTGATTTTGGGAAACATATCCGACGTATTTCCCAAAAGAATGACGTATTGCTCCAAATCTAGAGGATACAGGCAGCGTAACGGTTAGCCACATCCATTTTCGAAAAGTGCGTTGCCTCACCAGGACAATAGTGGACCGGGAAGGTATACAGTATGTCTATTTTTGGGACTATTTGTGACTATCGGATATACCGATATATCAATGTTTCGATGCTTGCAAAACAAAAAATATCTTTCAGCGCTGGTTGGCCTATTCCTCCAACCAGCAACAACATTGAACAAGAACTTATCAACCCATCCTTCAGCAAAGTTTGCTGCTGCGGGTGAACCCCTTACCATTTGATGCAAGTTACTGTCCCAGTTTGAAATCGCCAAGTTGGTGCATTTTATGGTGCAAATAATGCCCCCTGGTAATTTAACATAGGTATTGAAAATGGCTATTTATAGTTGATTTATATACCCATTAAAAAATTGGGATTTTCCATAGTTATGTTAGTTTACCAGAGGGTAACTTCAATTTCACATCAGCTTATTGTAGATACATCGAACATCATCGAACTAGTTCATAATGCTACTATGAACGGAAAAAAAACACACTGGGGGGGTACCATTAAACCTCTGTTGTCGTTGGTTAAATCCCATTCAATCACTATGTTTGTTGATTCAATCCCCATGATATACATTTTATATTTATACAATGTGTATATATATAATCATACTATTATATAGTATATATATATCAAATATATAATATATCAATGTAATTCAAGTTATAACTGGGGGTCCCCACTTTGTAGCTTTTCAATTGATGCCACCTTGATACCTTTTGACTCATCCATCTTCCCACCTGGAGAGACGCGGGATTGCGCGTCAGCACCTCAAGTTCCCGCGGCGAACGGCGACTGGACCAATCGGGAAATGACCAAAACATCTGGCGACTGGCGACTGTCCGGACCTATTTTCAACACCAAAGCTAGGCTAGGATGAAAAAATCCTGCACTTGAAATCTTTACAGTTTCTCTTCAAGTGTTCACTATAGCCATATAAAGCCTTATAATAATCCATCTCACACACACATGGTTTCAAAATGTTCATCAAAATGGCACCAAAGTTAACTACCCTCTGGTAAACTAACATAAGTATGGAAAATCACCATTTTTAATAGGAAAATCCACTATAAATAGCCATTTTCAATAGCTTTTTGTATGTTTACCAGAGGGTAAGTTCGTTGCGGCTTTCACCGCTTCCCGAGCTGCGGCTCCTGCGGCTCCCCTGGGCGACCAAGAAACGTGCAAGGCATGTTGCGCGTAACGTCGTCTCTCGGTGGGATGACTCCCATACTCCTGTGCTGCAGCTATTTCTATACAAACCACAGAAAACATATATAAGTTCATACAGTATTGAATAGACTTACATTGTCATACATATACATATACCATATAAGACATATATATATTACATATTACATATTACATATAACATATTACATATTACATATACAGTACATATTACGTATACATATACATATACATATCTACAGTAAGTGTGACATCTGGATATATGGACTTTGTTCAAAATGGTAATAAGGGTAAACATATGCAAACATTATATAAATGGTAAGAGCAGGTAAGAACAATTCTAAAGGATATCTGTTTGGTGCATGCTCCTCCTTGACAACATATTCCAGATTCAAATTGGTGGCTTCAACTTACTCAAAGGAAAACCCAGGCGCAACTTAGATTTATCTATCTGTGGTACATGGAGATATGTGAAAATCTAAACAATGATATTCAAACTGCGAAACCATCTCACACTATTGCCATCACTATCCCAGTATCCCAACCGTCTGGTAGTTTCCCCTCCCCGCGGCCCATGGCTCGCAGCCCCATGGCATCCGTCCTTGGTACTGGGGATGGCTGGAACACAGACTTCCGCGCGCAGCGAATGGCCACAGTCGTATCTGACGACCTGCGACAAAGCCCTGTTGGTTGATATTGAACCTTGATTTATTGATATTTACAGTGGATTTAACCATCCAAAATGGGGATATGGCAGTGTGTCAAAACCTTGTACCCCTGGTGAACATCAAAATAGCTGGTAAATGGATGTTCATTCCCCTAAAAATGGTATTAATAGGTATTGATCCATACCCATATTAATAAATGGTACTTGGTTGATGATGAGTCTTGGGGGCTATACTGTAACTACCCAGGGAATTATCATCATCCAAGAGACTGAGAATCCCGTTGTGTTCAAAAGCCTCTGTCATTTGGCTGTGGGTCAAAACCTGTTGAATCCCAGGGTGAACCCTAAAATAATTGGTAAATGGAGGTTCATCCTTCTCAAATATGATACAGCAAGTTTTGATCTATCCTCATTTCATTCCACTGGTTGAGAATGGGATTCCCAGCTGATAGTTATCATCCTCAAAATTATCAAGTATAACCATCCTATAATCAACACATGTAACAGCGATGTTTTCAAAACTGACCGGCTTTGGCTCAAACAAACGGTACCCAGTCCCATAGTTAGCCAAGTTGGTCTAGAGTCTATAACTAATACTCCTTGGTTTTTTGATGGAATTTGGAACATATCTCTACACTAACCCCCAAAAAGATAGAATTGTAATTGTGGCACTATTTGTTTCTGGATCTATTTATCTTTTTGGTGCTTATTATATAATTGGACGGGCTGGGGGGAACCATATTGAATTGAACCACAAGACTGTTCTTTTGACCATATTTCTGGGGAAAATCATTGTGAACTGTCAATGTGTAAATGGTATTATTCTGGTTGGTGGTTTCAACCCCTCTAAAAAATATGAAAGTCAGTTGGGATGATTATTCCCAATAGATGGAAACATAAAAAATGTTCCAAACCACCAACCAGTATTTTTTTGCTGTGACTCCGGTTTCAACACACCACTTGGAGATCATTTTCCGAGGGAAACAATGAAGGTTTTCCACATCGAACTGGCAATGTTTACCGCAGAGTGATGATGCAATGATACAGTAAATATCAGTAAATACTAAACATTGATACAATGATACATAAATGATATAGTAACTCACAAAGCTGAAATGTTTTTAGTGACTTTGGGATGCTTTCCCCTCAACGATCATCTCTGGTGCGGTCGCTGTAAAGTTCTCATACTGTGTCATACTGTAATTCACCACCCAGATTTACCATATTTCGCCATCCGACTGTGGAGCTGGGTAATCCTGAGCCATACAAATCATACAAGTATGCAGGTGGGGTAACCCGGAGATCCATGAAACAAATGGCATCTGGCCAATGCTGATGAGACAATATCATTATGAGATCAACGGAGAAATGATGGGTCCTATTTCCACTTCCACTGCATTGCTGCATTTATAACTAGGGGCAAAAAAACCGTGGGTAGCCCTCTCTCTAAGCTCCCAATTTCATCCAACTTCAAGAATCGCAAAATTACATGTGGGTTGTCATTGGGTTTAACACCAGATTTATCCAACAGGATCGACACAAAATCATACGGTGGATGAGTGCGAAATCCTGCACCAGTTGGTAGATGGGAAACATCCCATTATCCCATTATTTAATTACAGTGTTTCATAGTTGCTACCCTCTAGTAAACGTTTACATAACTATGGAAAATCACCATTTTTAATGGGGAAACTCACTATAAGATGGGCATTTTCAATAGCTTTTTTGATATAACCAGAGGGTAACAGTTCCCGTCCCTGCAAGATCTCTTCCATACACAGTATGGTGTTCCCAGGTTTTCCCCGCCACCCACGGTTCACCAGTCATGGTTCACCGTCAGCTGAGGCATGAGCAAACTCATTGCAGCAACCGCGTTCTGTGATCTGCCAGACCTCGTGTGCCAAGCCCAGGTTGGTTTCCAGCCATGTTGAAACAGCCACACATTATGCAGATTCAAACAGTCACAACATTGACATGTCATGATTCACACATATAAAAAATAAAAATGAAAAACAAAAACGCCAACATCATCAAATCCACAAAGTGAATCAAGCAAACGATTGGGATTCTAGTTCCAATTCCGCGGTCATATTCCACACGCCGAGTGAAAACAGGACATGTTTACCAGCCGTGGGTCCAAGCAAATCAATTGCCTTGACGCCCCTTATCTTTCTGGAAATCAACCATGGCAATGAAGAACTATATCTGCACATGATATATTTCCACATGTGGCTTGTCCATTGCCAGATTGTTTTTTTGGTAATGGTTTCACGTTATGCACCCTATATATAACACATATATATATATATATATATTATATGTTTTATCATTATTATTGTAATTGTTATTTATTATCATTATTATTATTGTTGTTATTGTTATTAGGAATGCACAACTCCAAGGAGATAAAACACTTCTTATCCTGATAAACGATCATATGGAGGTTTCCTAAAATGGGGGTACCCCAAAATCATGGCTATCAATAATTATCAATACATATCAATACTACAAAGGTCTAATGACTTGGATGATTTTGGGTAGCCCTATTTTAGGAAATGATACGCCCCAAAATCCAGTGGATCTTCTTTCTCCCCACTTGGGAGTGCATACTTAGTAGATGGGCAACCCATCTACCCACGTAGCTCTACTACTTAGTAGATGGGTTATACCGTTATACCATGATTATATATGCTTATTCCATCTTATTGCCTATCATCCATCCAAGCATTAAAACAACCACTCGTGGCGGCACTCAGCATTGAGCTGTGGGATGAACACCGAGAGGCAATGTCTGCAAAGTCGCGGTGCTGATTTCCCTCAACGATCTGTAGTTCCTGGCCAGAGGAATATCGTAAAAAATACCCGTCAACAAATCATCAACATGTGAAACCTGCAAACATCAAAAATCCATGGTGCTTTCGCCAAATCACCACTGGTTGGTGGTTTCAACCCCTCTGAAAAATGAGTTCGTCAGTTGGGATGATGAAATTCCCAATATATGGAAACATAAAATTCATGTTCCAAACCACCAACCAGAGCATTTCTATCCATCTCTCAGGTAGGGATTCCTCACTCCAAAAATCTGAATCTGAAAGGTTTATCCCACGCCCCGCCTGCATCACCTCAGCGAGGTTTCGGGGAATGGTGACCCTTTATTTCGGGGGCAGCTCGAGGAGAGTCCCCATTAGTCAGTTGGGGTGATGAAATTCCCAATAATATGGAAAAATAAAAAATGTTCCAAACCACCAATCAGTCACGAGAATTTTTGAAAGAAAACAACTGCAGAAATTTGGAATGTTAGCCCACTGAAATATGTGAAAAAACTCTGGTTCTGCGTATCTATGTTGGGTCTACGCTTCGGGGAACATGGTGACATGGTCAAGGGACGTCCGAGGGACCACATATATGGCGCACTGATTTCCAATTAACATGGGTGTTACTAGTTTCAAAAGGTCACGCGCGCATAACCGTGGTACATTGTGTACTTTTGCCTTTTTTTTGCACAATGACAAGTTTCCTCTCCCTCAGAGGCTGCAGTCCGCGCGTGTATCAGGAGATTTTTCGCAGCCAGCAGTTTTGCTTGGTTTGGCAAGTCAGCTCAAGTGATATCTCCAAAAGGAATGCGTACACAGAACCTTTCTGTGGGGTCACGGCCACCGAAAGTTTTTATTCTTCAAGGTCTTTGGCGGAGATGATCGGAAATGCATCCAAGGTTTGCCACCTATGCAGGATCAGGAGGAAGTTGAAGCGTAGCATCAAATACAAAAGGAAGGTCAATGACGGTCAATAAATCTTAATTATTACTATTACACCCCAAAGCCACCCCACCAAACAAGAGAAAGACAAAAAGAGGCGCAGTGTCATTAGGTGTTCACTGAATTTTAGCTGTATAGTAAAAACTTGTAAAAACTCAAAAAACGAACGACACCACACGGTTACAGTAATTATCACCTCTCCGAAAATCAGCTTTACTTGGTACAGTTACCCCAGTCCAATTCCCATCATTGCAGAATTCCGTCGCAGAATTCGATCCGGTGTGAGGAAAAACTCTTGCCCAGCTAGATCACCCGGTGAGAGGAGCTGAAGTAACATATTCCAGGCCATATACTTCGTAGATCTTCATGGTATATTGGGTTATTTTGTTTCTTCATAGTATGTGTTTTTTGATTCTTCCTGGGTTATTTTGTTGCCAAACTTCGGCGCATGTTTGTGAGCTAAGACGTGCTAAGCAGCTAGCAGATCCCCTGAAACTAGACGCCGCGGTAGCTTGCTGGGGTGCCAACCAAAGATTCTTGCAGCGCAACTTGCTGCAGCCATCCAACACCAGGGCAACCCGGTGATGTCTTGAGATAGCTGGCTGCGTCTGAAAATGGGCTAAGTGAAGATTAAGCATCATTGAATCAAATTGAATCATTCATCTTTTTTTCAGACAAACTGATTTTTTGATCTACAAAGCTTCTCAATTTTGTAGCGCTCCATTCCCTTTTAGCGATGTATTTTCGATTCCTGTTGGGCCTGGAGGACCCTCCAAGGTCCTCCAGCTCTGTTGGAGCTAACTGAGTTCGAGAAGTCTTCGTGGAACAGCAACACCAATACTAAAACTCGAACCAATACATATATACCAATACATACCAATACCACATTTCGAATGGGCTTCATGAGATTTTTCGAAATGCTGGGTGAGGCGAAGAATCTCGGTGCAACTGATGTCGTCAAAATCAGACGTCACTCGCTGTGAGGTCTGTGAGGTGCTTGGCTTTTTGGGACGTTTTTCCTTCACGTGGATCCTGTCATCGTTGCAAGGCTTGAGCCTGAATCAATCGCATGCGGGAACCACCACTGAGAGGTTGTGCAGAAATCATTTTTCACAAGCTGCACGGCAGAATTCCCCTGTGTTTTACAATTGAGTCACCAAAAAGTGATGTTGTCCCTCCAGGGTAACATAGGCAAAGTGTAGTGTCCAAAGGGGAACCTGACAGTCTTCAAGCGAAGTAGCGCACTGATTTGAAGCAAACTCACCTCCCAAAATGGAGGTCTTCCAAACTCCTAGAATTAACAAATACTCACCATATATACAGTGACTCCCAAAAAAATAGTAATATTCAAATTGTGATAAATTGCCATGATTTTAGAACCGGATTTTACTCAAAACTACGAAATCTGTTGGGGGTTGCTGTACTTCACCCGCCATACCCCATCCTACAGCGTTTTTCGCGCGCGCACCGGTGGTTCTGCTCTGCTCGTCAGAACCGCGCAGCTGCGACACGTACGTGGCACTTAGGAAAGGTCGACCTCCTTAGTAGGCGACGTGCGGTCGTGTACATCAGCAAGCACAATGGGGTTATATGGGGTTATCACCTACTGCACAAAGGGAACCACCAGAAATAGACATATATTATAATTAATCGAAAAAAATGGATATGTCATTAATGACCAATGGCTAGGCCCTGATGAGCTTGGCTTCTTCATGCAAGCAACCAGGCTTATGTGAAACCCATAAACTTTCTTGTATGCACACATATGGATTTCCGGGGATGTACTGACCATAGGTTTTTGAACCCTGGTAAGACGGGGTTGTCTCTACAACTAGGCATGTCACTGGGCCCATGGTACCACGAGGTGGGACACCCTGGAATAGCCTGGAATCCAGCGCTTACCCTCCGGTAAACAAAACTATGGCAACTTCACCATTTTAAAGTTCAGTAAATCAACTATAACATCATATTATAACTAAGTCTAGCCTAGCCATGTTCAATAGCAAACTGTTAGTTTACCAGAGGGCAAATATCATTAAATCCCGTTAAGATCCCATGAACATCTGATTGACATCTCCATTTCTTCATGGTAAAAAAACACATAAACCACCACCATTTGTTCCCCATTTTCGGACCCACCATCGCCCTTTGGCTGAGTCCCAGGGCGGCCGTGGCACTTGCCTGTGAAGGCTGCAAGTGTTCTTTCACCTGCGAAGCCATCCCGAAGGGACCCATAGGAAACCTCCGGTTTTTCGGGGAAGAATGGCTTGGAGAAAGTCCTGAAAAATTGATTTATAGAATATTAATGAGTTTTGATATATGTCATCACCTGATTTAATATGTTTTGATTTTATGTTTGGTTTGTGTGATATAATATCTTATAATTGATAATTATACAAACAAAACACATGGGTATGCCACCAAATTTCGATGTTGTTGAGAATGTGATTTCTTTCTTTCAGTTGGATTCTGAGGTACCATATTTTCTGCAGAAAGGGACGCTCTCAGTCCCCACGTTTCTCAGTCCCCACGTTTCTCAGTTCTCACGTTTCCACATGTCTGGACAGACGACGTGACAGATTACATATGAATCTTTGTTAGGAAAAATGTTACGTCTACGGAATTCATGCTTATGAATCTGCAGTGTCACTAACAAGCAGACTTGAGGAACACCTGACTCTGATTATATTTCTAATTCACAGGAAAGAAAGAGCCACACAGAAAACAAACGAAAAACATTTTTTTTTTTTTTTGGCTGACCCCCCCTTTACCTCTCCCAAGACGGCCTATAGAGCAAACCCAGATATATTTTTTCTTGTCGTGGAGCTTCTTACATTTGTGTTCTGTTCTTGTTCTTGTTTCTTGCTATTTTTCTTGTTTCT
>Ga0126342_10016043_pt1 | contig 13082 bp, 12 predicted proteins | sample Cyp1metagenome_FD_92528 | JGI IMG/M metagenome (GOLD analysis project Ga0126342, IMG submission 92528) | Coral microbial communities from Lord Howe Island, Old Settlement Bay, Australia - Cyphastrea 1 metagenome | ecosystem: Host-associated > Invertebrates > Cnidaria > Coral ... | reverse complement strand
TGGCACTTGGCGACATCGACCTTCGCTTCGCGTGGCAGGCGTGGCACTTGGCGACATCGACCTTCGCTTCGCGCGGTAGGCGTGGCGCTTGGTGACATCCACCTTCGTTTTGCGTGGCAGGTGGGCACTTGCGGCACTGGGCTTGCTTTGGTGGCGCTCTTGGGCGCGCGCTTGGGCGCGCTTGGTCGCCAGTGACGCCGCGGTACTTTGCGTGGCAGGCGTGGCACTTGGTGACATCCACCTTGGTTTCGCGTGGCAGGCGTGGCACTTGGCGACATCGACCTTCGCTTCGCGTGGCAGGCGTGGCACTTGGCGACATCGACCTTCGCTTCGCGTGGCAGGCGTGGCGCTTGGTGACATGCACCTTCGTTTTGTGTGGCAAGCGTGGCACTTGCGGCACTGGGCTGGCTTTGGTGGCGCGCTTGGGCACGCTTGGTCGCCGGTGATGCCGCGGTACTGTGCGTGGCAGGCATGACACTTGGCGACATCGACTTTCGCTTCGCGTGGCAGGCGTGGCACTTGGCGACATCGACCTTCGCTTCGCGTGGCAGGTGTGGCACTTGGTGACATCGACTTTCGCTTCGCCTGGCAGGTGTGGCACTTGGTGACATGCGTGGCAGGCGTGGCACTTGCGGCATTGACCTAACTTTGTCACACACCATCTTTCACCGCCAGCTTTGTCACACAGAACTTTGTCACACACCATCTGTCACACACAACTTTGTCACACACCATCTTTCACACATAGCTTTGTCACAGACTGTTTGTCACACATCATTTGTCACACACACACACAATTTTGTCACAGACTATTTGTCACACACCATTTTGTCACACACAACTTTGTCACACACAACTTTATCACACACCATCTGTCACACACAACTTTGTCACACACCATCTTTCACACACAACTTTGTCACAGACTATTTGTCACACACAACTTTGTCACACACCATCTGTCACACACAGCTTTGTCACACACCATCTGTCACACACAACTTTGTCACACCCAACTTTGTCACACGCCATCTTTCACACACCATCTTTCACACACATTTGGTTGAGTGTTGATGAGTTTGCATGCTCTTGCGACGGAATGCGGTTTGGTCACTCATAGTGTTGACAGACTTGCAGACTGCGAATTTCGTGGCTCATGCTCAGCGCTGAAGTCGAAACAGTGTCAAACACTGCTACACATAATATCACGACACGATGTGAGAGTTATTGTCTATGACAGATCGGCAACACCACACCGCAGCAGAAACACAGGGTAGTAATTCAGTCACTCGGTTCAGAACGGTCTAGAAGCGATGCTGGCATGTTTTGGCATGTTTTGCTTTGGCCCAACGTGGGAAGAGGCCTTGTGCATGTTTGAGCAAAATGGTCTAGAAGGGATGCTGGCATGTTTTGGCATGTTTTGCTTTGGCCCAACGTGGGAAGAGGCCTTGTGCATGTTTGATAAAAACGTTCTGGAAGCGATGCTGGCACGTTTACGTTCTGGAAGCGATGTTGGCATGTTTTCGCATGTTTCGCTTTGGCCCAAGGTGGGGAGAGGCCTTGCGCATGTTTGATCGAAACGATCTAGAAGCGATGCTGGCATGTTTCGGCATGTTTCGCTTTGGCCCAATGTGGGGAGAGGCCTTGCGCATGTTTGATCGAAACGATCTAGACCTAGAAGCGATGCTGGCATGTTTCGGCATGTTTCGCTTTGGCCCAACGTGGGAAGAGGCCTTGCGCATGTTTGATCGAAACGATCTAGAAGCGATGCTGGCATGCTTTCGCATGTTTCGCTTTGGCCCAACGTGGGAAGAGGCCTTGTGCATGTTTGATAAAAACGTTCTGGAAGCGATGCTGGCACATGTTTGATAAAAATGTGCTGGAAGCGATGCTGGCACGTTTATGTTCTGGAAGCAATGTTGGCATGTTTTGTATTTTTCCGGCTAGGTACTATTCTCATCCTTCCTGATCGTCGCGCCCGTGGCTGTAGGACAGGCATGGCTTTGCTCACTGCTGGTTTTGCACAGTGTGTTTGTCAAGGCTTCACTACTTGTCGGTTTTTGGTGTTTTTTTCTTTGCTGTCAGGCGCTGGCCCAAGATGCTGGAGCCCACGGGCAACGTGCAAGCCAGGCGCTTAAGTCTTAAGTTTTTGCTAGCGGGGTGAAAACCAGACTTTTTTTTACCGTGTTTTTTGGTTGATGCACTTGCGAACCATTTTGATATATTTTGATGTTATGGGTTTGGTGGGATGGGGTGGGGGGCGGTGTACTGCATTCATGTAGACTCTGAGCAGAAACGACTGCGTTGATGTCAGGCACTGACAGTTGGCAACATATTACGTGATGGATTTTGTGTTGGCATAGATGTAATGTGATACGTCATGGGGCTTGGGGTGGGGGCGTATGAAACTTCATGTAGACACGAAGCAGAAACGAATGCGTTTGTGGAAAAGATGTTAGATGCTACGTTTTGGGATATGGCTGGAGGTAGGACAGAGGTTACATGTGACGTTACGCTGTTTGCTAACGTAACATGTAACATTTTTACCCTCTCAAGTTGACAGGGTAAAAATGTTACATGTTACGTTAAGTTGTTTGTGTTGACCGAGTGAAAGATGTTACATGTTACGTCATAAGATATGGCTGTAGTTAGGACAGATGTGACATGTTACGTTAAGTTCTGTGTGTTGGCCGAGTAAAGATGTTACATGTTACGTCATAAGATATGGCTGTAGTTAGGACAGATGTGACATGTTACATTAAGTTCTGTGTGTTGGCCGAGTAAAGATGTTACATGTTACGTCATGGGCTATGGCTGGAGTTAGGACAGATGTTACATGTTACGTTAAGTTCTTTGTGTTGGTCGAGTAAAGATGTTACATGTTACGTTAGGTTCTTTTGTGTTGACAGAGTAAAGATGTTACAGTACATGTTACGTCATGTGATGTGGCTGCAGTTAGGACAGATGTTACATGTTACGTTAAGTTGTTTGTGTTGACCGAATAAAGATGTTACATGTTATGTCATGTCATGGGATATGGCTGGAATTAGGACAGATGCGCAGCAGTGGCATTGGCGGCGGGTCCAGAAGAAACACTTGTTTCAGGCTACTGGTCGACAGTTGCACAAAGAAGCCTTTGGATGAAAACACATTGATAAGCAAAGCATGCATATATCAAAACAAAATGGCCCAACACCCAGGTTTTAGACACTTGGAGCAAGGAATTTGATCAAATTCCTTGCATATATGAAGTTGCAATTCGCATGGCCCTGCCAATGCAAAATACACATTCGACTGTAAATTAAGGTCCGAATAACCCCCCGGACGGAAGTTTTTGGTAGACCACCTTCTTTGCTGTCAGAGTTGTTCGGTGTTTTGTCCATGTTTTGGTAGACCACTTTCTTTGCATGTCGCTCGCATTGCTGCCAGGCACCTGCTGGATGTCACACGCGATGAAAGCGGCGCTGTTCTCATGACCGCCACTGAGATTCCTTGAGGGCAAGATATGTTTCTGCTTGAAATGTGATTGTACATGTCTTTGAGTATGATGCACCAAATGGTTTGACGCAATGTGTGAAGAAGCATTTGTTGCCGTGAAAAAATATCTTCGCCAGCAAGGAGTGCGCAGTAGCTTCGGCCGTGCAGTGTTGTCAAGTCTTTTCTGTTTGGAGATGAAGCTGTAACAATGCTGTTTACGCCCTTTAGAGCATGGGTTGATGCAACGTGCGACGGTTCATTTCTAGTGTCATGTTGAGATTTTTTTGGTGACATTGGGGACTTGGTAATGCTTGTGACATTCGCGCGTTGACCTCAAAATTGCTTCATGAATGATTTGGTACTTCGTGAATGAACCATTCATGAATGTGTCATTGCCCAAAGAAATGGTTTGACGCGTCATGTGAAGAACTGTTTCTGAACTTTGGTCGCTGCGATTGACACGTGCGTGTGGAGTTTGCTGTAGGGCCGATTGCATCGCACAGTGATGTCTTTCATTTGCTTCGTGCAAAAGGGTGGGGCTGGGTCTTGTTAGTCTCAAGACAGTACGCTGAGCTTTCTTTTGCGCATTTTTCACACAACTTTGTCACAACCTCTTTTTCGCACACAACTGTCACACGCACCATCTTTCTTTGCAACACCATCTTTCACATACAGCTTTGTCACACACAACTCTTCACACACAACTTTTTTACTTCTCGATCCTCCACCGCCTCCTTTGTCTTTCCTTCCTTCCCCGTCCCCGCTACAACATTTGTTGCTCATTATTGGAAGAAGTTGACTTGTGGGGTTATCCGGTCCTTTGATTATATCTGCACCAATTTTGTGGAAATGTATATTCATGTATTGCATAGTGGTTATGAATTTATGAATCCTATGAACGCTTGTGTATGTTTGCTCAATACTCTTGCAACGATGGGGTTTTGATGGGCATTGTTGGAGCGGCTGAGGTGGAAATGCCAAGGACAAGGCGCCAAGCTTAGCGGTGAATGCCACCATGCCTGTGACAGCCACTAAATCCTGTAGGAAAACCCGGATTTGCCAATCTTAGATCCACGTCTTGGAGTCATTGGATTTTGATCAAAAGACAATGATGGCAGAGCAGCCGGAAGGGATGAATAAGTCTTTAGGTTGATTAATTGAGAGGTAGCATTTGCAGCCGATCACTTTTTGGGGCTAACCCAATCCTTAAATCTAACCAGGTGTCATCCAGGGTGTTCCCCTTAATGGGATCATGCACCCCATAGAGTTCTTCAGAGGAAACCATCATCTGGGACGAGAGTCGCCGCTGCTTCGCATTTCGCTGGCCGAGCCTTTTGGACCAGGTCTCTGCAAAGAGGCTCCTGGGTGGCACACTGCACTGCCAGATCTGCTCTTGGTACAGTACCATGTTTAAAGACTGGTGCCCACCAGAACCCACTCATGTACATTTTGATATACGCTATAAAATATACATATAAAATCACACACACACATATAATTATATATATATATATATACACATTTTACATCAATATATATATATAATATGTGATATACACTACACATATTTATATAGATATATTCCCAAGCGGTTTGGATTGGCCTCAAGGTTCTTTCAGGACTTGCAGGCCTCAGCGCCTTGGGACCAACTCAGGGGTGCCTTATCTCAACTAGACTTTTTTGCGAACAGTTGCGTATATACGTATATTTATTTATGTATTTAACATATATATATATATATATTAGATTATATATATATTACGTGCATCTACATATGACTAAAGTCAAAGTGTTGCTTTGCTCCAGTTTCTGAAGATGTTTCTTCCACACAGAAGCAGGATCAGGCTGCATCTTCACGTTATGTAACCGTTATGACTCAAGTCCACTTCTTCTTGGCCAAGGCAGACATGGAAATGTGGTTCGGTCGACCTGTTGGTATGTGCGGAATGGCTGCAGCTGCGGGTACACCTATGGAAATGCAAGGGTGGGCCTCACCCGAAGCATCTGCAGTCAGTTCAAAAAGACCATGGAAGATCTCACCGCCCTGGTTTTCTCGTCGCTGGCGCCCGGCCTGAGCCGCGGACTTAGATGCCTTGGATGTTGGTGGTCAACTCCCCAAATCCACAGTCAGTGGTAGACTTCTTTCAGGATAAATATTTGGCAGCTAGCCCATTCTTTGCGTGTTTTTCCAGAGTTTTCCAGCCTTATCAGGCCCAGACTTGTGGCCCAACTCCGCAAATTTGAACTACTACGCAGATGGCCTGCAGTCCGTTGGATGGCACGCAGACGACGAGAGCTTGTTTGGAGGAAAGTGCCAGGAGCCAAGAGGAACAAAATCCGATCAAGAAACAACTGGGGTATCTTCTGAACTTGGGATTTTTCAGCAGTGAAAACACCAAGCTACATCAGCTCCAAGCAGCAGGACTGCTCCATTGTCTCGCTCTCACTGGGTGGTCGGCGTGAATTCTGGACAGCGATGCGGGGAGGGGGGTGGGGTCAATCGCCATGATACCACATATGAAATATGAAATATGAGCATAGTATGGGCCATGTTGGTTGGTCCTATATCTCTGGTTTTTATTGGGATTTTGTAACCCGTAGCTAATAGGGATTTTAGCACTCATAGTAGGAATACAATTATCAACCAACCAGTGTAATGGGATGGGATCGTTCACAGCTGTGCCAGCTGACCCAGAGAGACCCTGCAGGATCGCTTTGAAAGATGACGAGGCCGAGCCCATTAAGGACTTCCAAACAGCCGCACCGGTGGGCACCGGGATGGCTTCATGATGAGGTTCTGAACCTCGCAACGGTTGCAGATTGGCTTGGATTTTGGTCTCGGCTACGTTCCGGAATGTGACTATTTGCAAACAAAGTGAAACAGGTTCCAAGAGTTTCTATGAAAGGTTTCGGTGCAAGCTTGCAGGTCAAGACTCCAAAAGATTTTGGATGTTGTCCAGTTGTCCCCCTCAAAGCAGATATTTGTGATCTTTGTGCTGGACTACATGAGGTTCAAAGCTGTCCCAAATTCCAGGAAGTTTGGACACATTCCACATTAACGGCTCCAAGCAGAAAGGTTGCAGAAGCTTTCTAGATTCTAGAGGTTTCTAGTAAAGGTTGAGATGTTGAGACCAAGAGTTTCAAGATCATGTAGCAAGGTGACATCAACGAGAAGAATACGCTACAAGTACAACGATTTCAGGTGAGTGGAAAAGTAAATGGTTACCACAGAACAGAATAGAACCATCCTTTGAAGTGCACGCAACACGCAAACATGAACTTTCTATTTGCCCTTAAAGGAGCATATCCATCTACATTACAAATGCGTCGATTCATTTGTTTTTTTAAAACAAAATCATGTCCTTCGTGTGTAATTTCCATTTGTAATTATGCTGCAAGTATTTTTCTAATAGGTATAGGGCCACAGTTTGTGCATCACGTGGTCCAGTGCCAAATCCTATCGCGAGAATGCCCAAGCCAGGAGACCGTGGTTGAAGTGGACCTTCAAGATGGGGATGTCCTGAGCATGGAACTGGACTTAGCCTCTCTCTCTTTCTTTATCGTATCTACGTCCATATCTTTACCTATATCGGTATTTGTATCTACGCATGGATGTACACACATATACATACACATACTTATATATATAAATGTATATGTAAACGTATGCATATATATATATATTAATATATATATATGGATACGTTTACATATACATATTTATATACATATGCATGTACATACATTACATACACACACATAGACATACATACGTGTATCTGTATATATATATATACATATACACATACCAAAACACACACACACACAAACACACACACACACATATGTATATATATATACATGCGTAGATAAATAAATATGTTTGTATATATGTATATTTACATACACACAGATTTAAATATATACATATATCACACAAATACATATACATATACACATACACATATACATACACACACACAGACATACATAACATACATAACATACATAACATACATAACATACATAACATACATAACATACATACCATACATACATACATACGTACGTACGTACGTACGTACGTACATACTTGCTTACTTGCTTACTTGCCTACTTGCCTACTTACTTGATTACTTACTTACTTACTTACATACATACATACTTACATACTTACATACTTACACACTTACACACTTACACACTTACATCCTTACATCCTTACATCCTTACATCCTGACATCCTGACATCCTTACACGCATACACGCATACATGCACACATGCACACATGCATACATGCATACATGCAAACATGCATACATGCATACATGCATACATGCATACATGCATACATGCATACATGCATACATACATGCATACATACATACATACATACTTACTTACTTAATTACATACATACACACACATATATATACACACGCATACATATACAGTTACATATATATATATATATATCAAAGATACATGTATAATACACATACATACACACATACATACATAGATAGGTAGGTAGGTAGATAGATAGATACACACACAGACAAGCATACATACATACATACATAAATACATACATACATACATACTTACATACTTACATACTTACATAATTACATACAAACTTACATACTTACATCCTTACATCCTTACATCCTTACATCCTTCCATCCTTCCATCCTTACATCCTTACATCCTTACATGCATACATGCATACATGCATACATGCATACATGCATACATGCATACATGCATGCACGCATGCATGCATTTATACATGCATGTATACATGCATGTATGCATGTATGCATGTATGCATGCATGCATGCATACATGCATACATGCATACATGTATGCATGCATGCATACATGCATACATGCATACATGCATACATGCATACATGCATACATGCATGCATGCATGCATGCATGCATCCATACATACATACATACACACACATACACACATACACACATACACACATACAGACATACATACATACATACATACATACATACATACATGCATATATATATATCATCATACACAACATGCATATATATCATCATACACAACATGCATATTTTTGTACATATGTGCATCTACACACGCACACACACACATATATATATATATATATTCATTTTTAAATTTACAGACAGACAGTACGCATATGTGACATACATAGACAATACGCATACGTGCACTGAACACATTTGGCCAATGGAAACAATCAGCTTCCATTTCTCCATTCCTACCTGGTCCAATGATCATGATATATTCGTGGTGATGGGTCGAGACTACCAACCAGCAGGGCCAGAAGGGCCAGAAGGGCCAGCAGGGCCAACCGGCCGATGCCGAGGAAGGGATGATGCAGAAGCACACGGTGCACTTCCTGACGCGGGAACCGCATCATCGGGCACCATTTTGGCCACCGCGCATCAACATCACCTGGCGCTGGATTGTGAACCACCGCCCCTGTTGCTTTTTACGTGCCTCAACGTGGTGTGAAAAATGGCAACGGCATGGGCCCTGCGGGAGTATGATTCGGTATGATGATGTGATTGGGTTACAAGTTAAGAAAGGGGTCATAATCCCACAGGACAACTGAAGAAATAACCGGTGTCCAATCGACTCCGGTTCGGCAAACCATCAGTTGTGTATAGTTCCTTCATTTTTTGTCTATAGATTCTATAGCTAGCCACTTAGCTAGCTATGTCTGTCCATGCAAACTGAGTTCTAGGCCACTCGGCAACTTCAGCGCCATGTGCCAAAGATTTGCACGTGCCGCAGTCTTTTCCAGGCAGGTCTGTGCACGTGCCCCCTAACAATAGGATTTCATAAGCAGCGAACATTTACGAACCCTATTGTTGGAGGGGGTATCAGCCTGGGATATATTGTAACTTCTGTATAGCCCTAGTGCTGATGATATCAAGGAGGGTATACAATGGGAGATAATCACCAGCACGCCCTTTCCTTGCCTATCAGGGGAGAGAGTCGCCTCCAGCCCCTGGATGAAACCATGGCCAGATGAGTTTCAGCATCCACCAAAGGCTGGGCAGCGATGAAGGCATTTTTTTGGGAGGCCTTGCCTTGAGCTACTAGGGACTTGAATGATGAGTTGTTTAATATGGCTTAATATGGTTTGATATGCTTCAATGTGGTTTAATATAGTCTAATTTACTAATATGGTTTAATGGAATTAGATGGAATTTGGCCATTTGCTGGAAGGAGTGGAGGTGCTGCATGCAGTGCAGATGCTTGGTATCTCATTTCACCTGGACTTCCGGGGCTTCGGGCGGATCTTTCCTTGTTCTGAGTTTGGGTAGCTGAGGACATAACGGATGGCAAGGTGGCCGCAACTGCGTCGAAGTGAAAGGACCCACTCGCCACAACTTCCCGTTCCCCTCAATTAGTCTGTTCTTTACAGGCTCGACTAAAAAGATGGTGTAGAGACAGAACAGAATCACTGTATCTTGATAAATTCTTAGAAAAGATGCTTTCTACCTTGCAAACATGCCAAATACGGGTTTTCCTGTTTGCCGCCCATTTTCGGAGTTGTGAACGTCAGGAGAGTGGCTTTGCCGTCACTGCGCGAGCGCCTGTCGTGGGCAAGAAGTGGACCCCACGGACAGAATGGTGGAAGAACTGCGACGGCGGCTGGTCACCTGGCAGGACAACTCACCAGCTGCCCCAAGATATTCCAATCCCCATGACCCACAGCTGGTGCGAGGTTGGAAAGGTGAAGCTTCTCCAGAAGAAACGGTGCTTAAGGAACTCATGGGAGAGCTGCTTGGCTCGGCTATCTAATATCATCTAGTATCACTTATCAGTGATTCTCGGCTGATTGACCTGATAAGTAGTGATTTGCCTTCCCTGTACTGTTTGACAGCAAGGACTTCGCAGATCCAATCGGTGGTGGTTTCAGCTTTTAACATTTCCTTACCATCCCATGCTTCGGATTTATTAGGTGTGTGTACACACACACACATATATATATATAATATGCATATATATATAATTATGTACATAATTATATATATATATATATATATTATTGATTATATACATATATATATATACATATATATATATATATACATATGTGTGTGTGTGCATAAAACTGTATCAACGATTTACGCGAAAGCTTGTATCACCGGCCCCAAGTTTGTTGATGCAAAGTGAGGTTTTTGCGACAGGAACCAAGGCTTCCGAGACCCTGGCCGTTACTCGCCCACTTTGCTGCTGTCGTGGCTGGAGAGTGTCGATGAAGTACCGGAGGATCTGCAGTTGGGCCAGCAGTAATGCAACGCCTTGTGGCTTGTGTATGGTGCAGCAGCTTTTTTTGATTGGAACAAGATGATCAAGCTTTATGGCTGACTTTCCAGCTTTCAGCTTTTTCTTTTGCCATTTCCAAGTGGTGAAAAGTTTTCTGTCAGACATGTGGAGAATCCCTGCAGGATCCCTGCAGAATCCCTGCCCTTTGTCCCGTGCTTGGCTAAGGCAAAAGGTGCTTCAGGAAGCGCAAGCGGAGTTGGCCACCATGAGCGTAGATGGCTCCAGTACGAAGGAGAAGCTTGTGATCCAAGGTGAAGATCCCAGGGTTGGTGTCTGGAAAAGGATAGTCTCTGCCCAAAAATAACATAAAATAACAACTTGACTCGGGAAACAGAATAAAACTGAGGTTCCTAACGGTCAATTTTGGGAGTCATGTGCAATCAAATTCATTTGTTGGATTCATTTTCGATCTCTTTTGAACAATAGTGCTGGAACGATAGGTTTCACATGGTTTCACCTTTGGTTTGTAGACTTGATTTTGACATGTTTTGGAGACTGCAGTTGCAAGGTGATCAGGAGCGAAGAAGACAGAACAAGCTGCTGCAGCACCGACGAAAGAAGCATCCTGACAAAGCTCAAAAAGGTTTGGTGAGTCAATTCAAGCAACCATGTCATTGAACATATGATTGAGAAATGTGTGGCTCTAAAAATTGGGAAAAATAACCACTACCCCGAACTCCAGCGGTTTAGAACCTGATTTCTCCAGTTCAAATAGCATAAAAATGCCATTTTCGGGGCATCTCCAATTTTTAGACAAACCCAATGTATTTTCGCGCCTTTTTTGGCTGTTTTGTCGGGAGAGCGCGGAGGTGGAGCTGTGTTGCGTCTCGACGTCTCAGAGTTGTACATTGCAGCCAGGTGCCTTGAGATAATAGTTACTATATCCTTTTATCATGTTTTTGCTATATATGATTATACATAATTAGTGCTATTCTTGATTAATGACACCTCATTGTTTAAGTTTTTCTCCAAATGCGGTGCTTGCGGACAACGGTTTCGTGAAAGGTCATGGAACCATGCCACTTCCAGTGAGACCTGCAGGAGATCACTTTCAGCCCTGGCTGTGCTGGGATCCCTGGGCCTGATGATCTCATATTTGAGATTTATTTTAATCGTTTGAAAAACAAAGAGCTGGATTTATATTAAATTCGAATATATGCAATCATTGTATTGACACTCACACACAACACACACACACATATATGAATATATATATATATATTATATGTATGTATATCTAAAAATACATATGCATACACGCACACATACAGGCATACATACAGGCATACATACAGGCGTCTATACATATATGCATGCATGCATACATACATACATACATAGATGCATAGATACATAGATAGACAGACAGATAAACAGATAGATAGATACATACATACATAGATACATAGATACATCGATACATAGATACATAGACAGATAGACAGATACAAAGACAGATAGACAGATACATAGACATAAAGATAGATGCATAGACAGACAGATAGACAGATAAATAGATAGACAGATAGACAGATAGATATAGATAGACAGATAGACAGATAGACAGAGATAGACAGATAGACAGATAGACAGATAGACAGATAGAGACAGATAGACAGATAGACAAATAGACAGATAGACAAATAGACAGATAGACAGATAGACAGATACATACATACATACGTACATATATACATAAACACATAGAAACATAGAGACATGAAATATAAAAATTCCATAAAATAATTCCATAATAATAATAATAATAATAATTATTTTTTTAAATAATTTATTTCCAAAATATTGAAATAAAATATAAAAAAAAATTTTTTGAAATATATTTATTATCATATAAAATTAGCTAATTATCCGAAAAAAATACATAAAATAAACAAATTTCCATAAAATTTTTATTAATTTATAATTAAAATTATATATATAAATTTTTAATAAATAATTTTTTTATATAATAAATTACAAAAAAATATTAACGATTATACCTTATTAAAAAAATATTAAAAAACCATATTTATATAAAATATTGAATTATAAATTTATATTTTAATATTTTTAAAATAACAATTTCTATACATAAATTATATTCAAAATATTTATTATTATTATTATTATTTTTTTATATTTAATAATTTATTTTTAAAATCTTGAAATATAAAATATATATATATATTGAAATATAAATTGTGTATAAATTTTCTATATATATATATATTTCTCAATAATTTATTTTTA
>Ga0126342_10016042_pt1 | contig 13083 bp, 17 predicted proteins | sample Cyp1metagenome_FD_92528 | JGI IMG/M metagenome (GOLD analysis project Ga0126342, IMG submission 92528) | Coral microbial communities from Lord Howe Island, Old Settlement Bay, Australia - Cyphastrea 1 metagenome | ecosystem: Host-associated > Invertebrates > Cnidaria > Coral ... | reverse complement strand
GAAACAATCTAATTCAAAGTTCCCTCTCTCGTGTCCGTGGTTCGAAGAATACCACGGGCATGGGGGGTGTCAAAGGGAACACAGCGGTAGCACATGTAACAATGGACAATGTTACGGCCATTACTGGCTCAAGCGCCCGCAAGAGGAAAACGGCAGTGCGCGCTGACTGCAATGCCTGAGTGAGGTTCGGTAATAACTAGCACACAAGGTACTACCATTCGACTACATCCAGAACAAGGATTCATTTGTTCACATTATATATTATATATTAAACATATTATATATTATATATTATATATATTATATATTATATATATTATATATATATATTATATATATATATATTATATATATATTATATATATATATGCAATGTTTCATATGCCCATGATCTAACAAGGCCAAGCGCCGAGGCTTTGGGACTCGGATCATGGCTATGACGCGACCATCCAGGGCTTAGAGACGAGCCTTAAGAAGTTGAAGGTCCGGTGGTGGATGGTTATCTTAATAGGATTTAATAGGGAAAATATGGGAAAATATGGGAAAATATGGGAAAAAATAATGGAAAATATGGGAAAATATGGGAAAGTTATGATAATCCCATTGGAATTGGGGGTACCCTATTTATTGCACTTTTTTTCAGACAAACTCATTTGTTAGCTTGGGATCAAGATGATTTTCTATATGAATGGGGACATGAAGGTCTGTCTATAAGCAGAGTAACAGGATCGTTATCCGTACCATTTGGGTATGGGTCAAAATTGAAGCAGCGGACGACAGCTAGGCTGGGTACCTTTCTGGGCTGTGCAATTCAATTCTTGGAACCACAGTTTTAACCCAGGATGAACTCAGGATGAAGACTGGTTACAACCAGCTGACGTACCACAGAATCAACTTATGTCCTGGGAAGATCCGGAGGGGCCCAGCTTTTCTCAGCTCAAGCATTCGTGAGGTGATGTTCTCGAAGATCTTTGGTTAAGGGCTAAAACCAAACTCGCGTTTGAAATAAGTTCGGAACTTTTTTCATGGCTGTCCCAAGTGATCGAGCCCTTTGACCCAGTGCGGTGAATGAAGGTCGAATACTTGGATTTGTACCTCATCCATTCTCCAAACACAGGCAGGAGTGAACAAAATCACAAGAGATTCCGGTACTCATTCGTGCTTGGGCACTCGAAGTCATGTTTTCCGCTGCTGTCGCTGTCTGACGTTTTGAAGTTCGGCTCCACCGAAAGGTTCTGTTGTCTTTTTGATTGGCTGATACACAGCTTTGCATCTTCCACACCAGGAAAAATTGTGGAAACCTGGGATGCCCTGATCCACATGCAAAAGCAGGGCAAAATCCGCTCCATCGGAGTTTCCAATTTCGGAGTTCAGCATTTGGAGGCACTGAAAGAGCATGGACGTCCCATGCCCACCGTGAATCAGATCGAGATGCATCCCATGAAGTATCAGGACTTGAAGTCCAACGCAGTTCTTGTTTTGCTATTTGATTGGCTCGCTGGTGCTAAGTCAAGTTGCAACTTGATGTTAGAATATATCCGAATAGTGGGTGTTTTTTTTTTTCAATTTGATCATGCTTCATCATGCTTCATCCCTTTCAGGAGCGCATCTCCTTGCTGGACTTTTGCAAGCAGAATGGCATCCTTGTCCAAGCGTACGGTTCCTTGTTTTTTGGAGTCTTGGCTCACCTTTTTCGACCATTCAAAGTGAAATATGGTGAGATGGGGTGAACTTGGGGAAGATCGGTAGATCTACCATGATCTACCACATACTGTACAGCATACCTATATGCCTATATGAGGAAGATTCAGATTCCAAGTCAAGGACCTTTCAATTATCAAGTGAATCTGTTTCACCACATACAACATAGACAGTACCATCCCCCAAAGACAGGCAGCAGATTTCTGAAGATGAAACAGGAACACAACCATACAAATCATAGACACCACCGAACTAATATGGAAACAATGAAACCATAGAAACCAAATAAACATTTAGAATCCACAGAAACAGTAGAAACAATCGAGCGTATAGAAACCATAGAAACCACTGAAGATGTGAAACCACTGAAAAATAGACAGCATTCAAATCGGCTAAACATATAGAAACCTTAGAAACCATCATACAAATACAACACAATCAAACAATCCAGAAACCATAGAAGCCACCGAACAACTATATAGAAATCATAGAAACCACGGAACGTACAGAAACAATAAGAAGCATAGAAAAGGAACCATGAAAATCACAGAAACCCTTCAAAAACACCAGACATCTAGAAACCGCCGAAATATATACATCATAGAAACCACTTAGCATATACGTTATAGAAACCATTGAAATTTGAAACCATTCACACTTCATTTACAAAAACCGCAGTAACTATCCATACTCCCGTTTCGCAACCAGCCAGTTTCTGTATTCCAAAACGAAGCCGTTTAAAGAGGCCAGAAATCGTGACACCGTCAGTGAAGGAAAACCTGAGTTCTTGGAGCGATCCGAAGTGACGGACATTGTGAAGGCTCACAGTTCCAGCAGTGCACACGTGCTCCTGCGATGGGCGCTACAGATGGGCTTCCAAATCATCCCCAAAAGTGTCAAGCAGTTTCTTGGCATATAATGTGGATATAGTGGGTATATATATATATACATACGTATATATATATATACAAATATATATATATATAACTATATGATTATATGTATATACAGTATATATATACATATATATATATAGATATGCATTACACGGGGATGTAATTAGAACCAACCAAGACATTGAGACAGGAAATGAAAGGAAGAAAGCACACCATGACAGGCCCGTGGTTCCATAACGCGTCGGCTTCGGATGTCTTAAAGCTCTGGGTGAGCGCTGTAAACATCTGGTGGCTGATGATTATTCAGGGTCATACTGGTTTCATGGGGATCACTATGATCCACCTTAGGCATTCTTTATCAGCCAATCAGCACAATACATCATACAAATTCACACAATACATCATATTCCCCAGAAATTTAATATCCACCAAATTAACCATCAACCAACCATAGTTTTATAGTCAGTCATACCACGTCATATCCAATCATATTCTTCTTAGTCTCATGGTTAGTATTTCAGTATATTTGAGTATCATTAGATATTATTCGTATTATTATTGTTAGTAAATCATTACTATTACTATTAGTATTATTACTGTTTCTATTATTAAATTATTAATCCCAGCCAGCCATAGGGCCTGACAAGTCTCAGCCATTCCACTGGATTCGTTTTCCGGGACATGGAGACACGTGGAACTGACGTGGAACTGACGTGTCTCAAGGCATCGCATCGCGGAGAATCTGAAGGTCTTTGACTTGGAACTGTCGCCTGCCGAGATGGAAAGCCTCACTGCCATGGAGGGCAACCTGAACCAATACTGGCAACCCCTTGGGGCACCTGTGGATGTGCCATGGCGGTAAGATGGGACTTGAGCTCATGGAGCAACAGCCTACTGACTTAAATATGTGTATGAATATGAAACATCCTGTACATGTATATATATATACACACACACGTACAAATACAAACATACATACATACATACATCCATCCATACATACATACATACATACATACATACATACATACATCCATACATCCATACATACATACATACATACATACATACATCCATGGATCCATACATATATCCATACATATATCCATACATCTATACATCCATTCATACATCCATACATCCATACATCCATACATCCATCCATACATCCATACATCCATACACACACCCATACACCCATACACCCATACATCCATACATCCATACATCCATACACCCATACATCCATACACACACCCATACATCCATACATCCATACATCCATACATCCATACACCCATACATCCATACACACACCCATACATCCGTACACACACACACCCATACATCCATACATCCATACATCCATACACCCATACATCCATACACACACCCATACATCCATACACACACACACCCATACATCCATACATCCATCCATACACCCATACATCCATACATCCATACATCCATACACCCATACACCAATACATCCATACATCCATACATCCATACATCCATCCATCCATACATCCATCCATCCATCCATACATCCATACATCCATACATCCATACATCCATAGATCCATCCATCCATACATCCATACATCCATAGATCCATCCATCCATACATCCATACATCCATGCATCCATGCATCCATGCATCCATGCATCCATGCATCCATGCATCCATGCATCCATCCATCCATCCATACATCCATCCATCCATACATACATGTATGTATACATTGTATACATGCATACATAGATCCATGCATGCATGCACACATGTATACATGCACATGCATATTTATATTTTGTAACAACAGCCTACTGACTTGAATGTATTTGAGTATGAAACATCCTGTAATTATATAAATACACACATTTGCAGATACATACTTACAGTATATATGAATGTATACACATACATATTTACATGTTGTAGAACATACATAGATATGTGTTTGTACCATTTATAGCGGCCACGTGGTATATTTTGGCCACTTGTGATCTGCCATGAACTGCAGGTGGGTGACACAACCAGAGGAAAGTCCGAGTTGTGAGGGGTCCACGGAATCCAGCGCGAGTTGGACGTTTCTGCCAGGGGGGGCTTTTGGTCCAACCACTTTGATATTTTTTCGCAACATCAGAGTGGGGACTTCGCCAACCCCTGGTTTTTTGGTCACCAACTTAGCTTTGCTCCTTGGAGTTGTACCCAAAGCTTGGCGAAGAGTCCGCGCCGCAAAAGTGTGGCTGTTGAGCGGGGACTTCTGTTGGGCGATGGAAACCTGCGTGCATCATGTAAACCCTGATGTCTCATTCATAGAAGGTGTGTGTTTGTGTGTTTGTGTAACTTCTCAATATAGATGTAAAACTTGTACCTTGTTGGAGATTTCGATGAGATTTTCTCAGGGTTGCAGGGGGACGTGGCATACAATCAGGGACCGCGTCCAACGAAGCTACCTGATTGTATGGGATACAGAGCCTGATCAGCTCTGCACCTGCTTAAATTTCCCACTTCGCATGGCAAGCGGCCAAGCCAAGAACTGCCAAACCGTGTTTCAATTTTCCTGTACTGTTGTCGCAATCTGAACATTGACTTTTGATTTCTCCGTGTTTGTTTGGCTTTATTATTCTCAACAACGAGCAAAGGGCACTACATTTTGGACATTTTTACTTGGACTATGGCGATTCATGTCTGGTTTCTTTGGATTATTTGAATTCTTTTGCGACAAGGAAGGGAAGGGCCAGTTCCAATCTTGTTGGGAAAACGTTGACGTCGATGGATACAACTTTGTGGACAAGAGACTTCCACTCCTGAATGCACTTCCTCCCCCTGTCAGGTTTACTGGTGTTGTTTCTGCACGAGTAATTTCCGGATTGGAAACTATCAGGTCGAATCAGCGTCACGGGAATCAACATCTAAACTAAACGTTCGGATCAGCGTCACAAACTCGATCCTGGATCAGCATCGTGTACAAATGGTCGGGACGGTCGGGAGGGTCGGGACGGTCGGGAGGGTCGGGACGGTCGGGATGGTCGTTTCTTCAGGGTTTCTTTTAAGGTTTCTTTTCTTTCGGGTTCTTTAGGGACAGTCGGGATGGTCCGGACGGTCGGGGTAGCCCGCAAAGTTTCTATACCGTCCAGATCCAAACTGTCCCGATCCAACCAATGCAGATTCCGATCCAGCCGCGCCGACCCAACCAATCTAGATTCCGATCCAACGACCCCGATCCAAGCAACACCCGTTTTTGCAGGTTAGATGCATTCCAACTTCACAAGTCGATAAGCAATTCTGAGCAAGTGTGTGTATGTATGTGTCTGTGTGTTTGTGTGTGTTTGCAGATTTAAGAATGATGGACACTCTAGAGATAGACATATAGGGATTTGTAGGGGATAGCATAGTTTTGAGCCCAGGCCATCTCTTTTCGGAGTTTTACCTGCAAGGCGGACACTCTGCGAGAGAAGTTGGAGACTCTGCGGCAGAAACGCATGGGCGTGTCCAGGCGGAGATGGCTGGTCAGATGGTTAAATTGTGAGATCCGCAAGAGATGTCAAAGGAAAGTAGATAAATTTTATGATAAATGTAGATAACACAAATCGTGAGTCTGAGGATTGACATGTCACATGTAAATGTGATGGAGGATCTACGAAGACAATCGGAGTCAAGACTTATCAGGTTCTTAGTAGTGCCAGAGCAAAAGTCCATGCTGATTTTAACACATGTAAACTACCCATGGAGAGGGGAAACAGGATTGAACCGCTAAGCCAGCCAAGGCGTTCTTTCTGCAGGGTATGTAAGTGGCATAGGTATTCACTGCAAAATGGCAGGCAAATTTTTCCAACTAGGTTCCTTCTGCCATGAAGCATAGCAAGCGAATCAGTGGAACATTGTCCATTTGCAGATGGGGTTATGTTATGTAACATGATATTTAGATACATAGATACATATTAGGTACATGTCATGTATACATGAACACAAATAAATAAGTAAAAAAATAAAACTATATATTATAAATAGATCCTGGGTAGCTATGGCCCCTAACACAGAAAGATGCCAAAGCAATAAGTAATATACATATATACATATAGATGTATATACATCTTATACCTATACGCAGAGATACATTCGCATTTACAATACCAATGAGGATTCTCCATTGCCTCCGGTGAGGAGCAGCTTTGCAAGTTGTCGGCAGAAGCGGATCGTTGCCGAGCAGCGGCGAAAGGTGGGGCTCGCGGCCGCGCTCGCAGCGCATGGGTTGAGTCATGATTTTTGCGGTACTTTTTCTGACTGTTTCTTTAGATTTGTTTAGTAAGTAGTTGAACATCTTAAGTACACTTGAATCTGATTTTAAGCAAGTACAACCCCTGTTTCTGACACCTGTCAAGATCTAATCGATCTAAATGGATCTTCCCCAGCAAATCTACCCAAGCCTTGGGGTTTCAGGAGCTTCAACTGGAGCTGATGGGCATCGCCAGCAGTTTACAGGCTCCTGAGGGGCTGAAGCCAGTGCCTCCACTGTTCCAACCTTCAGGACCGCACACCTAAAGAATGCTAGGTGGTGGAACCATCGAAGTTGCTTGTGCTCCAAATTTACTTATGATACCTGTATACAGTGAACACGTGCATATATATATATATATATTATGTATATATGTCTATATTATATAAACACATATAATATACATGTACACATACACCAATAATATATATATATATATATATGTATATGTATATGTATATGTATGTATGTAGGTAGGTATGTCTGTATGTATGCATGTAAGTATGTATGTAAGTATGCATGTACGTATGTATGAAAGTAGGCATGGTATGGTATGGTATGGTAGGGTAAAGTTTGTAGGCATGCTTAAATGTATACACGCATATATATATATGTAAATGTAGATATGTAGATATGCATATATGCATATATGTATATATGTATATATGTATACACATATATGTATATATGTATATATGTTACATGTATATATGTATAAATGCAAATATGCATTATGCATATACATGTATATATGTACATTTGTATATATATATATATATATATATGTATTTGTGTATATGTGTATGTATGTATGTATGTTATGTATGTTATGTATGTTTTGTATGTTTTGTATGTTATGTATGCTATGTATGTTATATTATGTTATGTTATGTAATGTATGTTATGTATGTTATGTATGTTATGTATGTTATGTATGTTATGCATGCTATGTATGTTATATTATGTTATGTTATGTAATGTAATGTAATGCAATGTAATGTAATGTAATGTATGTATGTATGTATGTATATATATGTATTTAAATATATATATATATATAAAGAGCACACACACACACGTTTGTAACACAGTTGATGCAAAACTTGATGCCTTTAGATGAGACGCGCGCGAGGAGCACCGGAGGTCAAGAATGCAACGCTTTTCCGAGAACTCTACAAGCAGAAGTCTGATACTGAGGGAGGAACAGGGAAATGCTCTTGGCACGCTTTTGCCTCCGTGCAATGTCTCGTTGCAACGATCTGGTCAGCAACAAACACCTGAACCACGACGTGTCGCCTTTCTGGGAAAAGTCCCCACAATCATCATGGTGAATGATCACTCCTTACTCATCTCAGAATAAACTGGTCATTTCACCCAAAACTGGTCTCCGCATACTATAACCAATTTTCACTGGGCCCCATAGAATTTTGATGAATTCCATGATATCTCGCGGCCCCTCGTCCTGCGAGGCAAATGCACCTGGCAGCCATGCGAGAGTTGGTGGCTGCAACGAGTCAGCAGATCCAAGAGCGCGAGGCGGCCACTTGGCTCTGCTGGTCCCTGCTTGAACTAGTTGTTGATGTTGTTGGGGTTTCAAGCGGGAATAACGAACGGACGTGAAGAAAACAAAATGATGATGATGATGATGATGATGATGGTGATGATGATGATGATGAAGATGAAACAACATGAGAATAACATTATAAAAAAAGGAAAACCGGAGTCGCAAAACATGAAAACGACGATGCAATTTCTAGAACTTGGTTGTCTCAATGTCTTCTAACGATGTTAATTATATAAAATTAGTTGTGGGTGTAAATATATATATAATTGATACAGATTCAGCTGGTGTTTTTCAAGTTGCCCGAACAAATTATATAATCGGGGTGATCATTTTTACCGGTGTGGGTCATTTGTTTGGATACCTACGTCATGACATTGCTTTGCGCGCTGCATTTTTTCTGCATGGCACGATGCAGCGATGTCACAGCAACTCCCCAAGTGGATGATCATTTTCCGGTGATGTGAAACTGCGAGTTGATATCTCTTTCAGGTTGATGCGTTCTGTTTCTGAGCATCCACACATTTTTTCCGACTTATTGGCCTTTCTATCCAAGCTCTGCGAGGATGAAAAGGTAGGTATCCACCAATTTTTTGGATGTCAAGCCAGTCTTTTCCCCACCATTTTTGGGATACCAATAATGCCTTCCCCCATTGCGCACCTCATATCAGCAGATCATCGCAGCCCAGGAATTGGATGAAGAGTTTGATGTTCTACTGGGCAGTGGCCTTCCAAAACTGCTCACCGCCCTGAAGACTGAGGTCGTGGGGCTGGAAACGGGCGAGAAATTGATGGTTTGAGATGCCTTAGAGGTGTCAAATCTCCTACCCGTGTTCTTTTGAGATACTGTAAGTCTGAAGTGACTTTCTGCACGGGAAGTGTTTTTTTTGCAGCAAGAAACAGGTCCCCAGACTTCGGGGCAAAGCGATGCCAAACCAAGATGCTGGGAGCATTGACCGGCAGTCCTAAATGGAATTGTACACAAATGGAAACAAGTGGTTGGTCATTTGGTTCTGTTCTTCGAGTGACCACACTGCCAGAACTATGCCACAACTGAATCCTCTAACCTCACCTCTGCATCCTTAGACCTCCTAAATGGTCCCCGATGGTCCCCGGTTTTCACCATCTCTGTGCAGGGCATCATTCGCAACTGCCGCGATCTGAAGGAGGACCCGGACCGCGCTGCCCGGCTCCGTGCCTCGCTCCTGAAATGACACCGGTGTGGCCGCGTGGAAAAAAGGACGCCCCCTGGGCCGGGTGTGGCACCCGCGTGCGGCTTGGTATGGCTTAAAAGTGTCACGCCGTCACGCATGTAGACACAGATGATACATGATGATACCCTGTTGGAATCAGATTGGAGTCGACCCAAACGCAGTGCATCGGCCATGCAAGTTGATTTTGCATCTCAAGACTTTTTTTATTTGATTCAAATACATGAAGCCAGCTGTCCAGCAGACCCACCCTGATAGCAGTATCCCAGACGTCTTGTGGTCATCTGTGGCTGAGGTACAGGGATCGCAGACCCACGGATCCCTTCTTTTATCCAACCACTGCCCAAATCCCAAGAGGGGAAGGCTGAAGGATTCAACGACAAAACCTTCAATTAGGAGATCTAAGGTCGCTCCATCTCAACCATATGCAGCAACACCGTGCGACACCACCCTTGTGTCGTTTTGTCAAAGCGATTCTGTCGAGTGATGTCATGTTCAATCACTGAATGCAGGGCGAAGAATATGAAACACGTGGGAAATGGGGATGTTTGTATGTCCCCAGAACCCGCCTTGAATAAACACATCAGAACCAAGGAAGAAACATTAAATCCCAACATGAAACATCAATAAACATCTTCACACCTTTGCAACCAATACCCCAAGATACAAAAGTTCAGAGCCCCCCTTGGACCCTTGAAAGTCACAATGAGATATCGCCGATATCTGAGGTGAGCCCTCTGACTGGTCTTGGGTTGAACCTCATTGAGGAATCAACACCTCCCAAGCCCCAGGCGCTGTGACCAGGGATGGGTCTGGGGGATGGCTGGGATGGGACGGCTGGGGCTGTGTCGCAGGACATGGCTCCACGAGTTCTGGAAGATCTGCCGGGGAGCCCAGGCTGAGGATTTTTCAGCAAAAGGATCAAATGATGGCACATATTGGCACATTATGCAGTAATTATGCAGTAATTATGCAGTAATTATGCAGTAATTATGCAGTAGAATCAGTAGAATTTCATTTGAGATGCCAGACTTTACCAATCTTCTCAAGTTTTCTGGTGATTTCCGAATCTTTCGCCGAGGCGATCCCCCATGAAGCCCAATAGCTTTGCGGATCTGGAGGATTGGATCTGGTTGGATGAATATTGGATGGTTGAATTATGTTGAAGTGTAGTTTTGTCATGTTGTTGGATAGTTGTTGGATGTTGCTGGATAGTTGTTGGATAGTTGTTGGATAGTTGTTGGATAGTTGGGGCTCCAAATTCTGGCAGTCTTTGTTTTTGAAGCTGAACCGGTCGTAGGACATGAGTGTTCTGCAGCGACAGAACGATGAATTAGCGAAGCACATGCAGGCGGGCGAAAGGCTCTGGGGCTATCCCTGAATCTGAAATCGAAAGGTAAGCTTGGCTGGTAATGAGGCATCAAAGCCAATTAATAGCTCAAAAAACACGAAGACATCCAGACTCACTTATGAAGCACTATCAATTTCAAATCATGATTTGATATGGTTGCAGCTCATTGCCTCATACTTCAAGTGGTCACCGAATACCGACAAGAATGGTTTGTAACCGCCGGGTACCGTAGAGGACAGAACATTGTAAAATCAGAAAAAAGGGAATGTCTATTCACAATGTGGAGAAACTAGCACCACACTCAGGATTCCAAATACCAACACACGGTGGACTTGACCACACAAGACCGGCACATGTAGTTGTGGTCTTAGGATTTTAAACAATCTTGAAGAATCTTTATCATTCTTCTGGGTAAATTATAACGACCTCACTGCGACCTCACTGGAAATCATGGTTAGTAAGGGAAATCATCCCCAAATGGCCTTAATTCAGGTTAGTGAAATATTATAATTTACCCAGATTCTTTATCAAACTTTATCCCCTTAAAGTGGGTGATGTTCAATTGGCCAAAAGCTTCTGCGCCAGGACTTGGAACGTGCCAAAAGCCTTGCTGCCATGACATCCGCGCAGGCAGACATTCGTTTGAAACACACGCGCAGATTTGTATCAACGGTATTAGGCGCATGAGGAAGCAGAATGAGATCCATCAAGAATCAGAAGATTCCAGAAGATTTCCCTAAGAAGTTCCAGGCTAAAGATGTCTAGAGACCAGAGATGTTCGATGCCTGAGGCGTTGCAGAAGATCCGGCAACGCCAGGCCGCAGAAGATGGGACGATGTGGCGATGTCGACAGAAAACCGTGATACCCATGGCATGTGCAGATCTTTCTCTGGAGGAACTGGAGGAACAAAACAACTTAGACGATTTTTCAATGTTTTTCCATGACGATTTGCACTTTCCAATTCTTTTGTCCAGACTTCGGGCGCTTCCATGGGATTCCTTTTGGGTCGACAGGAGCAGTTGAGGAAAGAGCAGCAGCTGTGCATGGTCAGAGCCAAGGTGGGCACCTCCCAGGAAGCAGGAATCGCTGATCTAAGGAATCTAAGGAGCACACAATTTTTCCATGTTTTGCAAAACATGGTGTGAATATGGAGTGACTAATGGCACATGACAGGCAGATATTTGGGTTCCCTTGACTTCACCATTTCACAGAACTTTCACATATTTTCACCTCAGCTTTCCGAGCGCCAGGAAATCCAAGCTGACTATTCGCCAGGAGCTGGTCACGTCACGTTGTGCCCGTAGCCGCTTGAGGAAGTTACTGGCAGTTGGAGGTTGCCCCTCATTGCAGGCCACAGCAGCCGCAGAATGCTGGCTCAGGCTTTTGTGCCATGAAATGCGTGTATGTGACACATGACGTGCGCAGAAAGATGAATGTCCTGAATTTCTAACACACATACAGAGTGTAAAACATCAATATGCAAAACCTGATGCACAAAGATGCTTGTGGAGTGGATGCGGCCAAAAAGGTAGCACTCTGACATTTTTGCTGGCGCCGCCGCACCTTCTGATTATATAAGGCACGGTTCAAGCGACTGAGCTTGCACATGCTTAACAACCTTTAACCAGCTTGCCATAGATTATCCACACCAGAAGAGACTTCCAATATCTTTCAATCACCGCTTGCTGGTTGATTTCCAGCCCCTTTGGATCCCTTTGGATCCCTTTGGATCTATGGCTTTAGCTGCGCCGTGGTCGGCCACCAGTGGCCTGGTGGGGCTCGGTACCAGTCGGCCCAGTGGCCGCGGCCACAGTCGCCGCTGGAGACCGAGCATTGCTGCGCTGGCGGCGCCACCCACAGCACCTGAGTCTAGATTATGTGTGTGTGTGTATCGTCTGAATAGACGTAAAACTTCGTCCTTATATTATATTACATATGGCAGGGGGCAGAGGGATCTCCAGTTGTGGCCTCTGCCAACGAAGCTCCACACGGGAGAGCAGGTAAACGTACCTGCCTGTCCCGCCCTGGGCGCATTTAAGACGCAGCTGGGGGGACATAATATATTTTTCGCTG
>Ga0126342_10016041_pt1 | contig 13084 bp, 20 predicted proteins | sample Cyp1metagenome_FD_92528 | JGI IMG/M metagenome (GOLD analysis project Ga0126342, IMG submission 92528) | Coral microbial communities from Lord Howe Island, Old Settlement Bay, Australia - Cyphastrea 1 metagenome | ecosystem: Host-associated > Invertebrates > Cnidaria > Coral ... | reverse complement strand
CAGTGGACTTACTAACTGTAGATAAGGGAATATATCTACTTGGTGGTGAACTACCCACGAATCGTAAGTGGGTTAGTTCACCCCAGTGATTTCAGTGGATTAACCCTACAAAAATCCCATGTAAATCACTGGGGTGAACTAACCCACCTAAACGATTCGTGGGTAGTTCACCACCAAGTAGGGAGTAGTGGGACCAATGGGACCAATGGATGAATCATCCCCTGATTTTTGGATAGGAATCAACCAGCTTTTCAGCTTTTCCAAGGGGATATACAGTATCTGATGGATACAACTATAGTGGTGTTGCTGTTTATAACTTACTGAAGTGCTTTGCTTAGTAGGGGATTTTTCGGGTGAATGATCCATTTCATCACTAGTTTCATCATTTTATCCCAGCAGCCCCCAGCAACCCATCCATTCCCTACGCATCGAGCATCAGGCGGGAGATCGTTATGCCCTGGCAGACACATTGGGTTGGGAGGCGTTACCTGGCGATGTCATGAGGAGTTAACCAGCAAAGGATACCCGGCCTGGTAAACGTTTACAAAAAACTATGGAAAATCACCATTTTTAATGGGAAAATCAACTATTTCTATGGAAAATCCACTATAAAAAATGGAAAATCACAATTTTCAATAGGAAAATCTACTATTTCTATGGCCATTTTCAATAGCTATGTTAAATTACCAGCGGGTAGGGAGAATGGGGATCTTGCGTGATTTTGCATGTCAACCTCAAGGGGGAGAGCAGTCAAAAAAAAATCTGCATCAAAAAAAAATAATCGGCGCACTCGGCCAAAACTGGCAACCGTCCGGGCAGCCGAGCTGGCAGATCAGCATTTCATGGCCCATCGCAGCGGCATCTTTGCCCTCGTGAAAACACATTTATCTCCCGCTGGTAAACCACTTTTCAAACTCATCGAAAATGCGGTCCATGCCATGCGTTCCCTACCAACTGCATTGTTGTTCCACACAGTGACTCATCTTCTTCTGGACGGCTTGGCCGCAGAAGCTGCTGTGGTTCGTGCTTTGTGTCGACACTATTTCATTCAGGTGCCTGCCCACGATGCAAAAGCGAGGTGGAACTTGCTCGATTGGATCGGAGAAAGTGGCTTCTTGTACTCTGCTGATTGGTGGTCCGGGGTCGACCGGTTGCAGCCCGGATCTGCTTCCGGCACCCAAGCACAAGAGTCGTGGCACAAATGCAAATTGAAGGCGTACTTAGGCATTCGCACTGCCTTGCCCACTCTCTTCGAAAACTTTGAACAGTTTACCCGCAGCCGTTTGCATGACCTCCGTGCTTCCAGCCCAGCTTTGCCGGATGTGCCCCGCGTGCCTTTCCCAGATAGGCAGCTTCTTTTTGATGTGACTTGGCTTACCAAAGAAGGTCGCACTTCTGCGCACCATTTCTTCCGTTGCAAAGCATATGATACGCATGAGGATGGGGACACGACCTTCTTTGCTATGCCGCAAACTTTAGCTTGCTATGATGCAAAAGCAGCTTGCTGGGTCGCAGGGTCAGATGAACCCCCACCTCGTGCCAATCTCTTCCAGTTAGCTTCAAGCCTTGCTGCCCTGGTGAAAGCCCGTAGCTCCGCAGACTTTTCGAATGCTTGCCAAGGGCTCGGTCTATGTCCAAACCCGCAGCTCAAGGATTTGCTCCCTGTTTTGAGTAAGCATGTCTTGGTTGTTGTCGGCCCTTATGCGCAATCCTTTTGGAGACGGCAAGATGGCCACGGGGACGATTCTACTTACGTCCAAGGCGTTTGTCTGTTTTGCAGCTCTTTCTGTTTGCATGGCACATGTGAGCACCTGCATGCAGCGTTCCTGCATCTCAACCTGGTTTCCATTGCGTCTCCATTTTTTCCAGTGAAAAGAAAGAGAAGGCCTGCCGAGGACCAACCAGTGCAAGTGCTCCTGCCTGCGCAAGCTCGTCCTGCTGTTGTCTCTTCATCTTCTGCTGCGCAGGGCAGTCGCCGCAACCCTGCTTCCTTGCGTCGCTTCCTACAGCACTTGGACTTCACCCGTTGGGAAAGCGTGATTGCAGCTGAACAGTTGGACTTGGATATGTTGGCCACCATGAGTTTTGCAGACTTGAAGACCGCTTTTCCAACTGTTCCTTCTGGTGTTTTGATTGCCTTGCAGCGTGAAGCTCCAGCTTGGCTGAAGAAGGGCAAAAGGCATATATTTGCTCATGATGTTTGTGTTCTACATGTAGTTCGTTGTTTCTTGTTGGTGCCCCGAGCCAGGACCCTATTCCTAAAGGGGTGAAGCAGGTGGCCGTCTTGGGGCTTCAAATGCAATTTGCTTCAGATGTCTGCAGATTAGCCTATCATGTTTTGCTTCGCATGGTTGCCGACCCTACCATGGTGTTCGTAAGGCTGGGCAGCAGGTCTGAGCTTTAGTATATTGAAGACGCTTCTTCCCATGCTTTGCTCTTGACCCGGCGCTCCATTGCTCTTGCTTCAACTCCGCCTGATGTCGATTTTATGCGTCCGAAAAAGAAGTCACGACTTTAGAAATTGCCGAGAACACACCGCCGGCGGACACTGTCCTGGCCTTAGCTCCGTTGCGGCAACAGTCGCATATATTGTTCTTTCCCATTCAGTTTCTTCATCTTCATGGGTAAAACAGGATTTGTTCACAGCTCGCAAGCAACTCGTTGCTTCCTCATAATTCTCCCGGCCCGCATTGCAGGAAGGGGAGCCGCATGATGCCGGGCCTCAGAACGAAAAAGGCCGGCCCTTACATAGGGCTCTTGGTTTCAATGATCACAAAACCCTTCATGGCTCTCAGAACCCTCCATGAGTTTGTTGTCTTCTTATCATGTTCCACTTTGCAGGAGTTGCCGCTTCCTGCGAGGGGAACCGTCTGGCCCTTAGCCCTGATATCATCTTGCTTGGCGCGCATGGAATGCAGCCTTCCATGCTGCTTCCTTGCTTCTTACCTTTGCTGTCTTCTCAAGGCTGGCTGCGTTGCAGGATCCTACAGAAGCCGACGCTGAGAAGGTGCGAAAGCCGATGCCCACTGGTTTCGTTCCATTTCGAATTCTGCTGCAGCTTGTCTCGCTTTTGTTCGCGTACAAATCACTTGCATGAGACCAAAGACCTTTGCGCCAGGCAGCAGTGAAGCAGCGCAAGGCACTAGCGTACGATCTCTTAGCGGCCGCAGGGCTTCTACGAAAGCCACCGCCGAACCTGTGAGCAAGCGCGCTGTGGATGAAAATATCGCGGAACAAGTTGCAAACTGCTTTCCCGAGCCGTCTCATTCAAAATGAGTCTCATGTGCACACAGGTCGAAAAAATCTGAACACAACAATCCCAGGAAGCCCTTCCTCCAGAAATTGTTTGAAAGACAGATTGCGGGCAGCGGCTTTCACGACTTCTAATGTTCAAGTTCCTTTGCCTCAATGTTCTGGAAGTTGCAGCGCTTTCTTCCTAAAGGTTGTTCGGCCATTTCTGCTGTCAACAGTCTGTGAGTTTTGTGGGGCCCGCACTGTCCTTTTGAAGTTGCTAGGCCCTGCTGCTGCCAGTTGTAGCGCTTTCTTTCCCCAGCAGGTTCCAATGAGAATGCCCGTTATCTTTTTTTGCTACTCTCTTCCCACTCCCCATTCTCCCCCATTGCTGGGCGTGGGTCCTCTAAAATCTGATCACCAAAAAAAAATAATGTTTATGAACGATCAAACAAATTAAAATACAGTATTTAGTTAATTTCTCAACCAATAGGGAACCATTTATTTTTTTGATGATCAGATTTGATTCTTTTTTGATACGGATAATTCTTTTTTTGATAGTCCACTCACCTCAAGCTCTGGCCGGTTGGCAGTTGGGAGAGCTGATTTTCAGTCGCGTCCAATACAGTTTTGTTGGTGTTTCAACACTTTTGGACCGCAGCCACAGCCTCAACATGTTGGAAACAGTAAGACAAAACCAGCGAGGGTTGCTTGGGATCGAAAGCTGAGGCAGATGCATTCGCAGAATGTTGGCAAGAACATCGAAGGACTCCCTGAGAGGGATGCCCAAAAGACGCTCTCATTTTTTTGGCAAAATGTTTCTTGTTTTTGTTGGTTAATAACGTCAGAGGTTGACTCATCTTTTCCTGGTCCTCCTGCGTGGGGATGATCATTTTTTTTGTCACTGGACGGTGTACAAAACAATGTCAACCAGAAATCGATTGGGGAGACTGTTTTCATTGTTCTATGTAAATTTCTTTGTAAATGTCATGAAATGTCATATCATAGATAGGATTAGATTGGGATATTTTGTCCAGTTACTATCCAGCTGGGTGTTAAACAGGGTCTGTCTGATAAAGGGCTACCCCATTGCATCCACTGTACAACAGCTTTTCTGCGCCAGAGAAAAATACAACAAAAACAAAAAATATGGGCCAATGAAACTCATTTTCACACACACGCAAATATCGTACTGCTGTTTACACAAATATCTAGCGTGCATATATATATATACATACATATGCATATGCAAATGTATATGTATATGTATATGCATATTTATATGTATATGTATATGCATATGTATATGTATATGTACATGTACATGTATATGTATATGTACATGTACATGTGCATGTATAGGTGTATGTGTATATGTATTTGTATTTGTATATGTAAATGTAAATGTATATGTAGATGTAAATGTATATGTATATGTATGTATATATGTGTATATGTATATATGTAAATATGTGTATATGTATATATGTATATATGTGTATATATGTATATGTGTATATATGTAAACAAGTACTGTATATATGTATATGTGTATATGAGTATATGGGTATATGTGTATATATGTATATATGTATATATGTATATATGTATATATGTATATGTGTATATATGTATACATGTATATATGTATATATGTATATGTGTATATATGATATATGTATATATGTATATATGTATATATGTATATATGTGTATATGTATTTATGTATATATGTATATATGTTGATATATGTTGATATATGTATATGTATATATATATATATATATGTGTATATGTGTATATGTGTATATGTGTATATGTGTATATGTATATGTATATGTATATAAACATATATATATATATATATTTACACAGACATATCCGATACATCCCAATTATGAACTTGGGGTATGTTTTTTGTATAACCGACATCCCTTAGATATCATATATCTATAATACCTATGATATTATATATAATATCCTATTCTATCCCAATTTTTTGTTGCTTAAACTCCCTCATTTTCCGTACGCGTTCTCCGCGTTGCCTGCCGCGTTCTCGCCGCTGAGGATCGTTTTTTGCAGCCTCAGCAAGTTGATGACGCCGGCCAAGGAGGCAGTGCTGTTGGCACGGAAGCTGCAAGACAAGGCATGGCCGCGTGGCCCCGGGCAGGGGGGTTAGGGGGCTTGGGAGTTGGGGGGTTGGGGGTTTGTTGGGGTTGGGGTTGGGGTTGGTTGGGGTTGGTTGGGGTTGGGGGTTTTAATTTGAATTGATGAGTAGTTGACAATCGTTGGATGGTCTGTTTGGGTATTTTTGCAGGCCTGGAAGTGGATTTGAGGTATCACCTACTCCCGGAGTAACTCCCATTCTGGGAATGAATAGCCTGGTAACCGATCCCTCCAATAGTGGTAATTCTGAGAAATGTCAGGTTCGCTGTTTCTCATGGGGTTTCTCGTGGCTGGATTGATGGAAGATCACCGACAATGGATGGTGAATTTGCGGGTTTGTTCAACACCATACCCCACATGTTTGCTGGTTCATCATAATTTTCTGCACTAAGATGGCAATAGATTGAGGCAAAATCCAAGATTTTCAGCCCCATTTCTTGAGGAATGCTGGGGACCATGCAGGCGTGTCCCCAAGTGGAAACCCCAATCGGTGAACCCGAATGAATTTGAGGAATCACATTCAACGGCGACGCGTTGCAAACACATTTTTGGATAGTAAAGCAATGCAAAACAGCATTTTAGGATTCTTAACATCAAGTGCGCTACATTCATATGAAAGATGATACACACGGACGTTGAAACAGCAAACTCCAAAAGTTGTTGTTAGGAAAAGTGGTGATCCAGATGTTTTCATCCAAGTTCCAGAGATCGGCCAACAAAGTGGTTCAGATTTGCTGGGTCACAGGCATGCTCTCGTTGAAAAGCGAGTAAAGGATAGAAAAGGGATCAACAGTGTTTGAATGATACACTAAGAACTGGCCCATCAATGATATGCTAATAGCATCTAATAGCACGAAGTTATATTGAGTCTAGATTTGCCACTTTTGTCTGCAATGTTGAAGGTCAACATGTTTTGAGTAAAGGATTGGAACCTGGACCAGTGAAGGTTGATAAGATTTTTACATGTTAATGCTAAACGGATCTAAACGGCATATTTGGTTGGTATACATTTTTTGATCTTTTTTGCACATTGCATACGCTTCATTATCTACTGTATTTGTCTGTATTTGTCTGTTTGTTAGTCTTCTTGCTCTTTTGGCTATAAAATGGTCGAATGCAAAGTTGTTTCTTGTTCGGGCTCTTGTTCGGCCTGCATCCATCCGCCACTGCCATCACTGAGCTGAGAATGTTCCGTTAAGCTTCGGTTGGGATCCATGTGGGGCCAACATGAAGGTAGGGATAGTGGATAGCCGATGGCCACAAAGTGATATTCCTCGTAGTGAGCCAACTTGCTTTAGAGCTATATTGTAGGTTTCAGCAACTAGGGTTTAAGTTTACAGTGGAGATATCATATATCCATAGCTATAGTTGGACGGGTCTATCAATTAACTCATAATCACCGGGGGTTACTACTTCACCAGTCGATCATCCCGAAGAGATTCCGGCACCGAAGGCACCGGCACCAACTGCATCTAAGTGGGTGGCCCAAATGAAGAGTGGCCTGTGGGGTGTTGATAGGGGAAGCATGCTAGACTGTCTTGCGTAACTTGTTGTACTCGCCATTTGTATCAGCATTGGCGCCAGACATTCCGACATGTGATGGTCGCCAAGCTCTTTCGTGGCTCTTTGTGAGTAACAAACCTGGACCTGTAGGTTGTGCAGCACAAAAAAACTACAGCGCGACAAATTTTCATGAACACCAAGATGGCAAGCACCAAATTTTCAAAGAAAAAACCGTCCAAGATGCCGCGCAGTTGCTCTCTCAAAACAACTGTTTCCCTTGCAGCGTTTTACGCGTTGATTGCAGCGATTGCAGAGCAGATTGGTCGGTGTGCTCCCCTTCTTGTCCGAGATTCTCAGATGCGTGGATCCTTTGACGCATGGCGCCACCGGATATGAACAGATTATGCAAGGCGAACGCTGCCGCACTTGCATGGGCCACGACAACACAGCGCTGAATCCCCTGATACAAGCATGAGCATAAGCTACTTTGCGCTTTGGGTGCAAAAACCAAGCGTAAGCTGCAGCGCGGGCATTCCCTGAGGAACGCCAGGGTGACAAGGCCTTCTCACGGCTCGCGCCTTCCTTTCTGCTTCAGAGCGCCAGGGGCTGATTGCGAGCACCTTGTGTTCGGTTGGAGAGGTGGAAGCCAGTGCCTCGACACCATATGGGTCACCGCCCACGCCCAGATTGGCAGTCTTCATGCGGGGAATTTTCCACAGGGAATATAACAAATGCACAGTGCTAGTGTACTTGGGGCATTCAATGACATGATCAATGCGCATCCATAGACTTTTGTGGTAAACGTCCTTTTTTCTTCTGTGAATGTGTTGCGGGGCTTTGGCAGTGATGGCAACCATGAAGTGCATGTTAGGACTTTCTTTTCAGAAAGGTGGAAAGACTATGTGTGAGTCCTTCTCCTTCAGCCTTTGAGCAACCCAGCGCGAGTATAGCTTCAAAAAACCTGAAGAGTTCCTGGGATACCTGAAGTCCAAAGCGTGCATGAACAACAGACTGATTCATACAAGGTTTGAGTGGTGTTGCATATCTCAGTAGAACATGAAGTGATGTTCACAGCAGTGCGAAATAAAAGTCAGAGTGTGGTTTTGAATGCTGTGCGCTCAAGGTGTTGGGAAATGGGATGCGGCTTTGTGCGCCACGGCTGAAGCTGCGGTTTTGAGCCAGAAAATTGCGGATTGCGCAACAGTTTCTTGGTTGGAATGTAGTTTTGTGCGCAGGGTGGCCAAAAATAGTTCTGCATTCAAAGAGAGGACGCATAATTGCTTCATAATTGAAAAAATTATTTGGCCCACCATCATCAAATTAGGACATGTCTTGAAATGATTGCCGGAAAAATTTGGCCCGACAGATTCCTGACGGTTCACGTCAGTTCGGCCTGCGCCTGAGGAGTCCAGGGCCTTGGTCTTGAGTTCCGAGATCCATTTCAGGTTCTCTGCTGGGCGAGAGTTTTGGGTTGTCGCTTTGGGGAATTGACAGTAATGGAAAAGTGGAACCCAACATTGGTTTCACCATACGATTTCAGAGTATTGTATCCATTTAATGCAATGCATATGTTGTTTTGTTTTTCACTTGATTCATTCATCACAGCAGCGTGTCAGAGGATGGGGTGAAAAAATTGGAGGGTTTTCATGTATCTCGACGATGTCTCTCGATTAAACGCGGGACCAGTGCCAGTACTCCGGGATGTCAACCGGACTTCATTCATTTCTTGTGAGCGCACTTTAAAAAAACAATTGTGGGGTAATTGTTTTCCAGTACGTGATACAATTTGGTTGCAACTCTTCAATTCTTCCTTGTCAACATTTCACACATTGCCACACATCAATACCTGTTTTGGTAATATACATACTTGAATAACATGTCAGAGTGTCCTAAGTTGGATTCATGGATTGTATCATCAGGGCATGAACTCCTTACAATGCCTGGGACGCACATCCAAAAACATACCATTGGCTGCATGGTTTACCAGTAGTACCGCATAAGGCGGCGGCGGAAGTTTCAAAGAGAGCACGTTATAGGAGAGATGAGTTGTTGTAATGCATGGATGGCAGAGCGAATCCACTGATGGACTCAAAGGTCGTTGGAGTTGTGTTTTTTGGAGTGGCTGCAGTGCTTGCACTGGTCACCTCACCAACACTGTTGGGTGTGGTGTGGTGTAGTGTTGTAGTAGTAGTAGTAGTAGTAGTAGTCGTCGTCGTCGTCGTCGTCGACGTCGTCGTCGTCGCCGCCGTCGTCGTCGTCGTCGTGGTGTGGTGGTAGTGGTAGTGGTAGTAGTGGTAGCGGTAGTGGTAGTGGTAGTGGTAGTAGTAGTAGTCGTCATCGTCGTAGTCGTAGTAGTCGTAGTAGTGGTAGTGGTAATAGTGGTAGTAGTGGTAGTAGTGGTAGTAGTGGTAGTAGTGGTAGTAGTGGTAGTAGTGGTAGTAGTGGTGGTAGTAGTAGTAGTAGTGGTAGTGGTGGTGGTGGTAGTGGTGGTAGTAGTAGTAGTAGTAGTAGCAGGAGTAGTAGTAGTAGTAGTAGTAGTAGCAGTAGGAGTAGGAGAAGGAGTAGGAGTAGGAGTAGGAGTAGGAGTAGGAGTAGTAGTAGGTGTAGGTGTAGGAGTAGGAGTAGGAGTAGTAGAAGTAGGAGTAGGAGGAGTAGGTAGTAGTAGGTAGTAGTAGGTAGTAGTAGGCGTAGTGGTAGTGGTAGTGGTAGTGGAAGTCGTAGTAGTAGTAGTAGTAGTAGTAGTAGTAGTAGTCGTCGTCGTCGTCATCGTCGTGGTCGTCGTGGTCGTCGTGGTCGTCGTGGTAGTAGTGGTAGTAGTGGTAGTAGTGGTGGTGGTGGTGGTAGTAGTAGTAGTAGTTGTTGTTGTTGTTGCTGCTTTTGCTCTTGCTGCTGCTCTTGCTGGTGCTGTTGCTGTTGCTGTTACTGTTACTGTTGTCGTTGTGGTTGTGGTTGTGGTTGTGGTTGTGGTTGGTTGGTTGGTTGGTGGGTTGCTTGGTTGGTTGGTTGGTTGGTGTTGGTGTTGGTGTTGTTGTTGTTGTTGTTGTGGTTGTGGTTGTGGTTGTGGTTGTGGTTGGTTGGTTGCTTGCTTGGTTGGTTGGTTGGTTGGTTGGTTGGTTGGTGTTGTTGGTGTTGGTGTTGGTGTTGGTGTTGGTGTTGGCGTTGTTGGTGTTGTTGTTGTTGTTGTTGTTGTTGTTGTGGTGGTCGCGTTGTCGTCGTCGTCGTGTCGTGAACGTCCAAAAGTCGTACGAGGGTGTGTTTTGTACATTTTGACTTGGAAACGCGCTTCGCGCCACAATGGCGTGCACTTTTTCGACATCTGAACTACAAAAAGTGCTCCGAGACCGCTAGTTTTTTACACTTTTGACTTGAAAATGTGCTTCGCGCCACAACGGCTTGCACTTTTTCATCTCTCATCTGACCAGATGGCTCCGCACCCGCCGCTTGAGCGAGCCTACTTTTGCAAATCATTGGAAAAACATAGTGTTTCTCGACTTTTCTACCTTTTCGCGCACCTACATCTTCTTTCTTCCGACTCTTTCTCTTCTCTGATCCTGTCTGATCCTGTCTGATCTTCTCTGATCTTCTCTGATCTTCTCTGATCTTCTCTGATCTTCTCTTCTTCTCTTCTTCTCTTCTTCTCTTCTTCTCTTCTTCTCTTCTTCTCTTCTTTCTTCTTCTGTTCTTCTGTTCTTCTGTTCTTCTGTTCTTCTCTTCTTCTCTTCTTCTCTTCTTCTCTTCTTCTCTTCTTCTCTTCTTCAAATTATTCTCTTCTTCTCTTCTTCTCTTCTTCTTCTTATTCTCTTCTTCTCTTCTTCTCTTCTTCTTTTCTTCTCTTCTTCTCTTCTTCTCTTCTTCTCTTCTTCTCTTCTTCTCTTCTTCTCTTCTTTCTTCTTCTCTTCTTCTCTTCTTTCTTCTTTTTTCTTCTCTTCTTTCTTCTTTCTTCTTTCTTCTTCTCTTCTTCTCTTCGTCTCTTCTTTCTTCTTTCTTCTTTCTTCTTTCTTCTTTCTTCTTCTCTTTCTTCTCTTCTCTTCTCTTCTCTCCTCTTCTCTTCCCTGACTCTTCCCACCTTTGCTTTTCCATTTGTCCATATTGTCGGAAGTTTGGCTTCTAAATTTCCTTCGCCTTCGATCATAATTTACCCATTGCAATCTCTACGGATTCGGGTATCCCCAGCTTGAGGCAGACCTATTTCCAGAGAAAACACAATCCCGGCAACATCGTTGATTCCCGGCAGGAAAAAGGAGTTCGTGTTGGCAAGAGATGAGGCTGAAAGAGACCCTCGTCTTGCTTGGGGAGAGATCCGACTAAAATGATTTTGATGTAGCCACTAGTAGGCACTGTTGGATTTTTCCGCTGCAAAAAAAAACATCATTAGAATCCTAAGAATACCCAGAAAAATGGGGCCTGATTGTTTGGCGTGTACCTTGGATTCCTTTTGGGGGCCCTCTTCCATTTCCATGAATATGGTTGTGCTTGAACTATTTCCAGAAGTGGCTGACAGAAAATGTTTGCATTTGCAGGAAAGGTATTTTTAAAGGGGGGGCCAGGTACCCAATATACCCACACAGTGGTGCTCCTGGTGTCAAAACGGTTGACACACCCATCCAACCCTAGATGTATCCATCATAGACCCTTCTTGGAGGATCATCCCACTTAGAAACTGGTCGATAATCCTGTTCATTAAGTACTCTTTCAGCAGGTTATTTCATGTATAACGGTTTTTCCCCCCGACATTTTTAACCTGTGGGCTGATCCTCCAAGTAGTTGACCCAGATATCAACCAACTTCGCAGATGTCTGTGCGAGCGATCCCTGGAGCTGGGAGATATAAATCCAAATCCTGGTCACTGACAAACTTATTGGTTCCGGTTTCAAAGTATCGGGATGGATCAAAATCCCATCATGATACCTAATGTTTGGCAGATGAGTTGTCATTTGCCAGTTATTTCGGGCACCAGGGTACCAAGGTTTTGACCCATAACCCCAATAATGGTATGGGCCAACATTTCAGGAATTGGGCATCGCAGATATTGTTTTTTTTGATTAGCCATCCATTTGTAAGGTACCGCAAACAATTCATGCCCATGTTAGAATGTCTGTGTGTGTGTTTTTCAAATGTGAGGACTCCCAAACAATGGGGTTCCTTACTAAAGATCATTCAATTGTCTAAGGGCATCAGGGACGCGTGGAGATGATTCCGAAAAACGCAACCTCAATTTCTTGCCCCCAAAACAGCAACTCGCTAGGTTGGCAAAGTTCTAGCCACAACAGTCACTGAAATATGTCATACTTCATGCGGTGTCTCAACCACTCTACAAAACACAAACACAGAAATATGATCAACATGGCCATGTTTCTGTTGGGAACATAGTACAAAACAGCATTTGTCTGGTGATCCATCCATTTTCATACAATGTGGCCCCCCAGTTCTAAGTTGGGTTGTAAACATCATCAACTACAGTTGGGAGTACCATAAACCATGTTTATTGGACTTATAAACCAACTTTTGACTATCTAGGGAGCCCTGCTTTGTGAGATTTATACAGCCATTATTTTTGACTCTTATGGCATGGTGCCATGACCAAAAACCGAGGCCTTCAAGCTGGTGAAGAACACCTTCAGTCGCTGGTGCTGAGTCAACACTGGATGACACCAGTATTAACATGGCGGCATAACAATCCAATGAACTTTTATTTTTCCTAAACATATACATACACATGTAGATTATTTACACATACATACATATGTATATTATATACATGCATATATATATATGTATGCATATGTATATGTATATATAAATATATATATATATATATGTAAATATGTATATATGTGTATATGTATATATACATACATACATACCTACCTACCTACCTACCTACATACATACATACATGCATACATACATACATACATACATATATAACATATATGTATTTGTATATATATATACATGTGTATATACTATATATGTATAAATACATGAATGCACATATGCATCTAAACATGTATATGTATATATGTATATATTTATATTTCACTATTTGTTATATAATATATTATATTACTTGATATATTGTATAATTATATTTTATATTTTATTTTACATGTAATATATATTTTCTTCTATTATTTTTTGATTAGAAATTGTATTATATAATATATAATGCATTACATATAT
>Ga0126342_10016040_pt1 | contig 13085 bp, 17 predicted proteins | sample Cyp1metagenome_FD_92528 | JGI IMG/M metagenome (GOLD analysis project Ga0126342, IMG submission 92528) | Coral microbial communities from Lord Howe Island, Old Settlement Bay, Australia - Cyphastrea 1 metagenome | ecosystem: Host-associated > Invertebrates > Cnidaria > Coral ... | reverse complement strand
TTAACCCAAATTCAGTTATCCAAACTGAGCGGAAGAGCATTTTATATTGTAAATTACAGGTGATTGTGACTCTCCTGGAAGCAACCAATCAAAACGCTCGCGCGGTTTCCCTTCCGCCGGGATCATCATGATCATGATCATGATCATGATCATGTTCATTTGCATTTGCATGTGCATCATCCACAAAGCTTCCATGGCCAGATCATGAGCAAAACAACTGAACATCTATTGCAAAGCTCCAGACTAAGTTCATCCCGGTCCTCCACTTTTGGATCCATCGTCAGCGCTGCATACAGGAAGGCGGTCAAGGTTTGCTGCCGCTCCTTGAGGAAAGCCGAGTAGTTCACCACCCGCACAGCTCTCTCCCACACATGGCCTGCACCGATTTTCATCGATGTCCGGCAACACCGAGGGGATCGTAGTGGCGCGGGGCTTAGTTCCCTGGACATCCCACAAGAATCTGAGTTCAGGATAGTCTGAGTACCTTTACCTTTACACATATATATATATATATTTATATTTATTTATTTACCATGTTTCTCCATTTCAATCCATGGTCCATTGTCATCATCATCTGTGGGACGCAACCGGGTGAACACATTTTTGATATTTTTGGTCAGGCGTCCGCATCATTTCCTTGAGTCATTTTCTCTCAACCTATCACACTCATGGCATTCCATGGCATTCCATAGCATCCCCAATATATGCACAGCCTGCAGGCTGCAAACTTGGAAGCTCTGGGAAGTGATGTCGCAGATACTCTGCCAAGTGTTTGAACGCGTTGAAGCGATGCCATGTGAAGTGAACCCTTGTCTCCGAGGAGATGCGAATTTGAAACAAGACGGGGCCCAACAGGGAGTCGTGATCAAACCTCGGCCGTTTGGGACGAGTCAGCACAGTCAGGGACCTGCTTTAACATCCAACGATCTGGAATGGAACGATCTGGAATGATCTGGAATGATCTGGAATGTAATGGAATGCAACTGATGGCCGCTGAGTACTGGCAGGACTGGAGCCAAGATGCCCTATGACATCGGCACGGAATGCCATTCTCTCCAGGCCTTCACTATCTAGGCATGTCCAGGAATGGAAGCTATGGGCCTGCAAAGCCTGCGGAGATTTGCAACAGTTTGGCAACAATATCTTCCCATATCTTTCTATTACTTAGGATACTTAAGGTGCCAACTGCTCATGGTCTACGGTCCTCCAGGATGGCGCATGGGCTCAAAGGAACAGGTGTAATTATCCAGGTGTCCATAATAAAGTGACAACACTGATATCCCTTTCCCTCAGAAACCGCTGATGTCAATAGGTTTGGCAGCTAGGAACAGCTAGGTGGTTCACCCTATTAACTTCAGGGCTGTCTGAATCCATCAGTATCTCATCAGTGACATGATGTGGCAGAGTCAAGGTCCAAGCGATCAGGGCTCACAGGCCGATCATGTCGATGGTGCCTGGCAATGGCCCCAATTTCTTAGGCCATGTGACGGGTGATGGACGGTGATGGGAGCATTTCTCATTGGAAACAAGGACCATCAAGGACCCAGGATGACCCAGGCATACCCAGGCGTTGAATTGCGGAGGTGTTTCAGGCATCTTGACAAATCCTTGCGCCCGGCAGCACTGAAATAACATGGTGCGTTCAGCCAGGGTCAGCTTGACATGGGGTGTTGGCGGACAGAGACTCCACTGCACTCAGACATCGACATGGGCTTGTGTGGAAACTTTTGACGTGAGCCTTCTGGCCCCTTACAGAAGCCCTCAGCAAATAGCCTTCCGTCGTGGACAACTGCGTCCCTCTCTCTGAGGTAGGTGACGCTCCCCTGCGATGAGGCAGTGGCAAAACAAACGCCGTTTGATTTGAAAAACTGGCCGCTTGATCTCTTAATATCTGGCCCTACCTCCATGGCTGACGTCAGCAGTAAAAGTGAACAGCATGTCTGATCAATTTGTCACCAAGTTTCACTTCCATGCTGTAACGCGCAGCCCAGGCCTCTGCTGCAAAGTCAGCCAATGGGTCTGCGGTCGGCGCAGGTTTCAGCCTCGTGGTGAGGCAAGTACTGGCTCCCAGGTGCCATATGGTGCCATTGCCACCCGAGGCCACGCATCTGTCAATGAGCAGTGACTATCGGTGACTATCGTGACTCGCATCAAAATCATCAAACCACAAATGGTGTCATTTGGAAGTGTGTCAAAACCCTGTCCCCCTGGTGAACATCAAAATAGCTGGTAAATGGATGTTCATCCCCCTAAAAATGGTATTAATTAATAGGTATTGATCCATACCCATTTGGAAAACCTCTGAGGTGGTGACGCGAGACCAGCCCGACTGACCTCTTTCAAAACAGGTCTGCCGGCTGCAGGCGCCAGAATGATGCGGGCCTCCTGCGTTGCACGCGTTGCTATGCGCTATGGTCAGCCAATGGAGCCAGGCTGAATCGCAAAATATTGCACAATAAATCTTCAACAATGTCACCGGATCGGATTCTTGCAGTACGCCTTGTGCTCACCATCTTTCCAGCTTTCTCCCTGAGATTTGCCAGGTGATGCCGGGTGTTTTTTTTTTGCCAGGGCTTCTCAAAGGATGTCGGGTGACTGTTGAAGGCCTAATTAATTAGCTGTTTCATTCCTCTTCTACAGCTGGAAACTTGAAAGGATCTACGGAGGAACGTGCAACCAAGCGGTTGCAAACTATTGGTTGAATGCAAGAAGATCCTCCCAACGTAGGAGTAAACTCTCGCGAGAATTCCTGGACAACAATCAAACCCTAGGGCTCAGCACTTTTCTATTATAGTTTTCTGATTGGATCAACTAGAAACCCATCCAGCCGTGCCTGCCGCGTATTGTGCCACCTTCCAGGCTGTTGTGAGCTATAAGGACCGACGATGGGGAAAACCATGAAGTCCGAACAACCAAACTTATTGACTACAAAGACTCAGCCAAAAAGGTGTTGCAAGACCCACCAGGAAATACCAGGAACACCACTGAACCAACTGGATTATCTTATCTCAAAGTTATGTCAATCTAGCCTGAGCCAGTTCAGCAAAACTCGAAAATTCCTGGCTGCCTGCTTTGCCACCTTCGTCGTGGTCCCCAGTCTTCCCTTTTTTCCGGTTGTTCCCTTAGCGGCGCAAAGTAAATCGTATAAATAAATAAATAAACAAATAAATATATTAATATATAATTCACTATAATTATAATTAATTATATACATGTGCGTGTGTGTGTGTAGGTCATATGGCGGGTAATTTTTTGTCGAAGCCCCAGTGGCGGGCAGGGGCAGCAAAACCTTTGACAATCAGCAAGGTAATGGAAAGCCACCCAAGCCCTCCATAGTCCATCAAGACGGAAACAAGTTGAGATGCCAACCACTCTTGGGACTGGGTTTGTTGCCATTCTCCCTCTCCTAGTTGCAATGGCTGACAGCGGCCCGCCATCCAAACGTCCCAACATACAATAACATACGTTTATGTAAACCTGAAGTGCGATCCGTTGGATCATCTGCAACATAAGCACCCAGCACTGTGCCCACTCCAAAGCCAAGTAGACATCATGACTACATGATGTCCGCAATTCAACCCTCTGTGACTTCAACTCAGCACCAGCGAGCTTTGATGGCGTCAACTCTTCAGGGATGCAGGGCTGGGCGACTGTCCTTTTGGAGTACTCGGACGCCTCAATGCGTGCGGGACATACCAAGATCCCAGTTAACAAGTTAGTGTCTTAACATCTTATGCACTTCCAGAATGTGTTGCAGGTGCTTCATACTGGTACCGCGGTACCACCAACTTCACCCTGTGTCTTTTGTTTGTGACCCCTTAGTTTACAGCGGCTTTAAGCAACTTTTCCATGGTTTTCCATCGAATGCCAGATGATGCCAGGATATGTTTTTCCTGAGTGGAAGGCTTATTCAGCTCCAGCTCAACCCAAACATCCGTGAAGCTGGGCAGTGCCTCCAAGGCAAGGTGATAAATTCTTTTAAACTGTGCGTCAATGGACTGATGAAGGTTCCGGACATTGGATGGCAACATCCTCCGAGACGGCTCAAATATGGCTAGATTCCAACGCAAACAACAGCGTTGATGCCATGCCTCACCAGACCTCAACAACCAAATACCAGCAGACTGAGGAGAAGGTAACGAATCAACAGACCACATATTACCAAGTGATACCAAGTGAATATCTCAAGATATCCCAAATCAATCGCCAAGGATTCTTTGGAGTTGATCCTTGGTGCCCCAACTTCAGGTCCACCCCGGTGACCTCAGTACAGAGTGCTTCTCGTGTTTCATGTATTGGTTATGTATTGGTGATGTATTGGTTATGTATTGGTTATGTTATGTCATGTGCCAATGGCCATCCATAGCCACCCCTAAAAGGGCTGTCCATCTGCGCCCAGCGATGTGATTGGTAGAGGAATTCCAGCAGTGGATGGGCATGTGGCATGATTAAGGCTGCCACCCATGATCGATATTCCGCCGACATGGCCAGGCGATCGTTCTGGGCGGCCGTGACAGCCAACTCTCGTTTTTTGAGCAAAGGCACCCAGCTTGGGGTAAATGAGGGAGAAAAAAAAAACGCCCATGAACTCCAGGTGGGCCAAGTGATGCTAAATTCAAATCAATACATCAATGATTTGAATTCAAATCAATGCCATATAATCCATATAGCATCATCACACTATTTCTGGGTGGCTGGCGAGGTCTCTCTGTTCACCTCAGCTGCACTTGGCATCCCAAGTGCCACATACGAGTACCAAATGACCCCTAAAGATATCGAACCTGTCGGAACCTTTATTTTCTAAGGGACTTTTGCCCAAGTCTTTGCTTGGCAGGAGGCGCTCACACCATGTGCTACAAAGCTACACAGCTGCATGTCTCCAAATTTGGAGACTCACCATGGCTAATGCTCGCTGTTCAACACCGAGAGTTTCACTTGGGCTAGGATTGATGTGACAACACCACTCCAAAATCCAACAATCTTCAAGACAACTCCCTCTCTCTCTCTCTCTTTCTCTCTTTCTCTTCACACCCAGTTTGATGATCATCAGCTCGGACAGCCACGCATGACTAGTCCAGGAAGGACCTCACGTCGAGTATGTCATCGCTATCGCTGGTTGACAACGCCAAATCCGATGCTGCCTTCTTCTGGCCAATCTCCAGCCTTTGAGTGTTAGGCCAAGATCCATGATGTTTCTGGTTGTGGGCTCATGACTCATGAGATTAGCAACAAGAACACAGAAACAAGAAACAAGCACTGCAATCATGCAAACAAAGACTTGAAGAGTTCCCGTATCTTCAACTGGACCCCCCAACTAGCAGCAAATAAGAAGACTGAGAAGACTAAGGTCAAATATGTTGAAAGAAACATGCCCGATTCACTACAAGACAACAACAGGCCTAAAAGAGGCCTAGCATGGCCTAGCAACTTGTGCACTGCCACGTCTTGTCCCTCGAACCTCCCCAGCAACTTGTGCCCACCGAAGGTGAAGATGTCCAAACCACTGGCAATGGCTTTGTGGCCTTCTACTTGTGGTGCACCTTTGTAGTCGATCAGTTTCCAGGTGCCTCAGGCGATGTGCAGCACAAAAAATCGGAAACGAATGAGAATGGTGCCAAAATGTTGCAAAGAACTTGGAAGATCAAAAAAAAGCATGAAACTATGTGAAACTGATACATCATAAAACCACAAACATTTGGCCTAGTAGAAGGCAAGGTACCCCTTCTCATGTCAAAGGCCCACGTGTCGCCGAGGGTGGCAAACTGTTCTTCACTGTAACCACCGGAGATGATGAAGTGACGGCCAAGAGTCACACCTGCTGGATTCCGACGGGCGCCAGGCTTGCAAACTTGCTCCCTATCCTTCCATGGGTTGTCCCATCGGCCCGTGCGCAAGTCCAGAACATTCATGGTCTCAAGGAAGCTATCCCCATTCAGCGAGTCCCTTGGCGGCAGGCCATCATGTTTGCCAGCTTTGAGCTAAGCACGCAGTTTCACCAGCAAAGCAGTGTGACAATGTGTGACAGTAGCTGGATCAACCATCTGATGATTCATGATATTTCTTTTGTCATGTCACCATGTCCAAAAATGGTCCAAATGGTCTGTGGACGTCCCTAGGTTCCTGGCGGAGATCGGTTGACGCCGAAGCAAAGCAGCAAGCGCTGGGAGTCGTGATCCACCGCAGCGACGTGACCTGCTGGTGCAGGACCGCCCTCGCAGAGCTTCTGCCTTCCTCCGGTGTCAGACTGAAAGGCCCAAACCTCAAGGCATCCCAGTCTTGGACCACGACACCTGTGGGTGCACATATTCAATCACCTTCATACATATTCATTCTATCTATCTACCTATCTAATCTAATCTAATCTAATCATATCTAATCATATCTAATCTAATATAATATAATCTAATCTAAATAATCTAATCTAATCTAATCTGATCTGATCTGATCCAATCTATATAATCTAATCTAATCTAATCTAATCTAATCTAATCTATCTATCTATATGTATATATATATGCACATATATTCCTACTGTCTGCCGACTGAGATATCTCTTGGTTGGGACAATGCAAGAAAACCGCTGTTAGTGAAGCAACATTTTGCGGGGCCACCAGTGGGACGCCTATCGTGCTAGAACCATACAACAAGGAAGAGCTTTGTCCAAGGAGTCGGTACCTTTGTGCCGTGCAAACCCGTCTATACTACTCCAAACGTTAGATACAAGTACGTGAGTGAACGTCATGGCCAAGAAAAAATCACTGCTTATCAGTGCTGGAAGAGCATTACAGGAATCATTGAAAGTTTACATTTACCATCATCTACCCACATTTTCTCCCTTTGTGATCGCTCAAGACTCAAGACACTCCATCATGTGAACTGCCATCTCCAAGCCCGCCCACGACAGCCACACGCTTTCCATCAGGCAAGCCTGCAGGGCCAAAATTGATCAAAATTGCGGCACTTCGTTTGCTGTTTTCAATGACTGAACGGTTTTTTTAGCACACGCTTCTAGACTGGGACTCGACCGGGTTGGCTCTCAGAATCTCTCAGGATCATGCCGCTTCATTAGGCATATGTCTGCCACCTAAAACACCCGAAAAAGCTCCCTCTTTTCCTGGCCTCATTGAAGAATTGCTCCTTGATTCTCTCGTTCTCTCTCTCTATACTAGTTGACTCCTCGAGATATGGCAAAGGCTCGATTAAGGAGCCCTGCCCTGCCCTGCCCCGCATTTGTGGGGCAAATTAGGTCGGTTTCAACGAGGGCTTTGGCATCCAGCCTGTTGCGGTATGAAATGCTGTGGGCGATGGACCCTCCACCACAGGCAACTGCTTCCAGTCAGGGCATGACTCGCGAAACTGCAGTATCCAGGCATTTGCATTGTTTTCTCCTTGGCAGGCTTGGATGCTAGGGACAAAGGATGTGTCCGAATCCAGGCCCCAGACCAAAAGCACAAAATGTACAAAATCAGGGATGCGAACACGGACGCGGATGGATACTGGCAAAATGGGCGTTTCTTCCAGCTGCAAGCTTTGCAATCCGAACCTCGTGACCCAACTCCCGTTGACATCCGTTGACATCCGTTGACATCCGTTGACAACATCCCAGTCCACACCTCGGTCACCTGCTACCCACTGTCACTTTGCAGGATAGGCACGGCTCCACCCGCCCCAAAGCAATGCTCCAGCAGTTGTCTGTGTCAATGTTGCTCCCCATCTTGCGCTTGGCCATGGCTGCCCATTGATGTTGTCCAATGAGGTGAAGTTAACCTTGACCCATGTGGCCCATGTGGGCCTATTTCTACGTGATGAGTGTGAGCAGAAAATGGTTCCGGATGGTTCCGGCATGTTCTGGCTAGGTATATAGTCTACACCAACACTCATCTGGCCCTCATGTGCCCTCGTAGGTCACAAGACGCCCCTCCATGTGAGGGAAAACACTGAGATCTGCTGCTGATTGTCTCATTTTTGCACCTTCTGTCCCATCTCTCCTTCTCGCTGTGCCTGTTCATTATGTTCTCGGAATGCTTTCTGTGAAAGGAATGCGCTCACCAAGGGGCAGCACCACTTGCTGAAGGCAAGTCAGCAATACAAAGAGCTCGGGATGGCTGCCTGACCATGGGGAAACATCGCAAAAAAAAAGATATGATGTATATATATATATATATGTAACTATATATATATATGTATAACTGTGAATATATATATATATATATGCAAATATATATATATATACATATATATATGTATATACATATATATATGTATAACTATATATATATGTATATATGTATATATATATATATGTGATCCCCCTTGCAAATAGGGGGGGTGCTGGATCCCTCGATTCTGTAGAGACCCCCAACCAAGGTCAGGTACCTAAAAATTCATTACTAAATCAATCTCTACTCTCCAGAGTAGGATCGTTCATTCGACAAAATCAAGAACCTTCCACAGTAGAAAATTCTGACAAGGCAGATTCATACGTGCTACAAAATCAAGAACCTCACATTTGAAGGCATCAAAAATCATCACTTTTTGAGCTCAAACGTCCAGGTTGGTTCTGTAGATATGTTTTTTGGAGTCGATTCTGTAGATATTTTTTGTTGGTCTTTGATTTTGTAGTATGAATGTGTTACAAGTTTTACAAGCCCCATCCAAAGTCCCAAGTGCCTGCCTTTCATTTTGTAGCTACAAGCCCCTCCCAAGTGCCTGCTTTTTGATTTTGCCACCTTTTTCTCATATGTTCTCTACAAAATCAAACTGGCTAGGTTTTCTTCAGATAGGTCGCTCTACAAAATCAAAGTCTCACCTTTTCACAAGTGGGCCCCCTACATCTGCTCTACAAAATCAGGCTCTAAGATCTCAAGCAAAAATCCTTCTGAAATCCTACAGTATATAAAAACTTTTGAGGGTTTTCTCATGATAAGTAGGCCCTTAAAGATTCTTAGAGCAAAAATCTCAGGAATGCCGGGGGCATCGTCAAAATTCCAGAAACCCAGGACCCTGGAGCTCATAAAATAGAACCTTGATTTTGTAGAGGCCAATCTTTGGTTCCCCCTTGGAGTTTGATTTTGTAGAGGGTGACACCTTGGTGTATGATTTTGTAAAGGCCATGGTAGCCTGCCACATAAACCTTTCCTACTGCAAAGGCTACCCCTGGTATTGAAGACCAACCGGCATTTTTCACATCTAACCTCCCTCTACAAAATCAAAAACCCATACATGTTGGGCAACAGGGGTTTCAGGGGAACTAGCCTTTACAGAATCAAGGTCCTTCCCTCTCACCATCTCTCACCACTACAGAATCAAGATCTGAAGATATGACACCCAGGAGCATGCTTTTGCTACAAAATCAAAGGCCTTAGGAGGTCACCAGCCTTTTTCTACAAAATCAATCTCCTTCCCAAAGCATAAGATTTTGAAAACCCTTCATGGGACCCCACTACAGAATCAGGACCGGACAGGGGTGCAGCCCAAAATGGGTGATTTTTGGGTGTTTACCAGCCCATGGTCCTTGATTTTGCAGCAAAGTAGGGGTGCAGGCTGGCTCTACAGAATCGAAGGTTTTGGGGGTGTCAGCCCCCTCGATTCTGTAGAGGAAATTGCAACCAGGATATTATATATATATATATATGTGTGTGTGTGCTTGATCCGATCAAGCACGGTCAACCTATCCATGCTAGTTCCATCAAACACTTCAACGTTGTGAGTATCTTTGAAAATGCCCAGCTGCCAATTGCCAGCCACTCGTCGGGACGTGTTGCCGCCGTAGAGTACCACTTTCTCGCTCCTCGGATGGACCAGCTAAAATAAGGTTAAATCATGTGACACCAGGGAACTGATTGAAGATATCCTGTCAGACACATCCTCCTTCGTGGGTTTCATTTCATGGGCAATGTTCATTGACAAAACAAACAATCAACATAGGGCTGTACCATGCTCTACCATTGGTATACCGCTATACTGGACAAACCCATAGTATCACTGGGCTGAAATACTGTGCGGCTTGAATACTGTGTGGGCCCAAAATTGAAGCCCTCCAATGCAAGTCTGGGAAAATGGTCAAAACTATTCCACAAAAAAAATCGGAACAACTCTGAGCCAAGCTGCGCTGAAACAATATATATATATACGAACAAAAGCGGCTTACGTGAACTAAACCTGCTGTAGCAGCTTCACTCAGCTATTTATGTAGAAGCTGGGGAAGCAATGAGCGTGCTGCGTGCTGGCTTTTGAAGTTAAAGGGTTTTTGTCATGCAGAAACAAAGCGTGTGCCAGCTACCGGATTCTAATTATTGGCACAAGGGTGCGCCATGGTGCGCCTCACATAACGAACCAAAAGAATGCATATGGACAAAACTATGTTTCCAACCAACCTCAAGGCTGCGACAGCGTTTGCGGCCTCTGGGATAGTCGTGCACAGGATCTTTGGGTGCTTCATGGTGCTTGTAGAATTGGAAGAGCTGCCGCATAGCTGTGCTATGCTGTGCTTCTTACATTTCAAGTTAGTCCTGACGCTATGCATTCCTGATGTTACCTGATCCCACAGTTGCTTCATGTTGCTTCAAGACTTTGTGGGCACAGCTTCCTACAATGCAATACTGGGACCCGGACATCAGGCAACTTGCTCAATCAGCGGATCACTCGCTCACTCAGCCAATCATGTGGCCACCCAACCATTCACCTTCGATCACTCTTGTTTGGTGTTTCAATTACACCATCTCTTTCAACCACTCAATATACTCAATCACTTTTAATGGGGATATTGATCCCAATATAACCCATTATAACCCATTATATAACCATTGATTTATATTCAAGAACCCCATTGATGGAAACCCATGCGGCACCCCATGACCTGACGATGCGCCAGGGATCCGTCCCGGTGCACCACACAGAGCCAGGGACTGGCGATGCGATGGAACTGCCCCCGTCAAAGGCACAGGCTTCCAAGCGCCCTGGTCACCATGGACCATCGCCTCATGAAATGAATGCGGAACTATATACATACATACATATATATATATATGTAAATAAATAAATAAATATATATATATGTAAATAAATAATTATTATCACATTATATAAGCATAATTAAGCATATGATGCATATGTCGTACCAGCCAGGTAAAAATGATGAACATCAACAGCACACCTCACCTGGGCTATCTCTCTCCAGCTCAAGTCTGGTCGTCGCATTCGGGCCACGTTTCCACAGCGGCTGAGCCTGGGGAATTGCAAAACCATTCTGAAAAAGGTTGGAACTCTTCAAAGCGTCCATAGATTCCATAGGACCCGACGCTTGCATTCTGAACTGAGTCTTTTTTTTGTAGTACGCATTATTAATCATTATTATGCCAAGATATGCCAATATTATGTATAATTATACTGACATTTAGCTGTTCCACTCAGAGACTTGGGATCTCGAGGAGCTCATGCTGGATGTCAGTGCCATCTCCAGGACTTGGAGTTGATTTGCACAACGTCATCGGTCTGAAAGCAGCAGCGTCACCTGACAACACAGACACCCACAGATCACCCACAGCAGCGCCGTCTGCTTGTTCGGATTTGCAACGGTTCTCAAATCTAGAGGCGCATGTCAATAAACAATGTTAATTTAACTATCATTGTAAATAAACAAATAAATATATATATATATACATATTGTAATATAACATAATGTAATATGCATTGTAGTCACAGCGTAATAGTCGAAAAATCCTGCTATTCAACTCTGATCCTGAACTGGACGAGCCTTGTTCTGCTGCTGAGGCGATGCTGCGACAGCAAGGTATAGCACTGGCCAAGGAAGATCCCAGAGACTCCAAGACTGGCTGCAGAATCTCTGGAGGCAGTGCTCCACTGGCGCCTGTGATCATCATGGGGTGGCCGGGCGAGGCCGGGTGCCACGCAAAACCCGGGCGAAAACTGCTTTGAAGTTCAAGGAGACTGCGCCTCGCTTTCCCTCTTTGCTTTGCCTGCTCTCTTGCAACTTGCTACATGCCTTTTGTTTCTGTTTGTGCATGGTTGTAGGAGATTGAAAAGACGGCCTTCTTTGAGCCGCGTCTGCGAACCGAGGAGCAAGACCATTTCGGAAATTCCTTTTGACCGTGGGCCCTTGCAATGTCAAAAGTGCAGCACACATGACTCCAGGTGTGAATGAATAATTCATACAGGATTTAAACATCTCTAATGAATTGACATCAGAATTGAGTTTTTCTTTTTATGTTTTTTTTGTAATTACCATGACTCTCTCTCTCTCTCTTTCTGGTTTGTCTGGCATTTTGGCCTTCCTGGTCTTTTAGCCTTCTGTCACTGGGTCTCCCTTCCACGTCGCTCCGTATCTTCCATGTGCTGCCGCCACAGGCGAGCTATTCGAGAAACCACCTGAACAGTGAATTGATTCATGGAAAGGTGCAACTCACAGGTTGCCCAGGAAACAATTGTCTTGGGGTGTCTTGCATGCCGCATTAAAGAAAATACATGAAACATGACAATACGAATCCAAAAGTATGCCATCATGCACCCGAATAGCTGCTGTCTCACCCATCTGGGACCAGAGTCCAGTGCCTTCTCTGCACGAGGGGCCAACGACCTCAGCTGGGCAATGCGCTGGAAACTGTGGCACCACTGCAATCACGAGTCAGACCTGTGACCAATGGGACTGAAGGCCTGACAGCCTGAGTGACCTGAGTGGTTGATTCCTGCCAAACTTGAAACCTATGCACGCGCATACGCTTCAAATATGAACAAGCAAAATGAACAAGTGAAAACATGCACCAATGAATGAACGACCAAATGAACAAGTCTTGAGAAGGAAGAAGAAACATCAACGTATACTACTCAAACGCAAACAAAAAGACAGGCAGACAGACAAACACGACATAACACGACACATAGATAAATTGATAGATACATAGATAGGATAAGAGAAGAGAAGAGAAGAGAAGAGAAGAGAAGAGAAGACAAGACAAGACAAGACAAGACAAGACAAGACAAGACAAGACAAGACAAGACAAGACAAGACAAGACAAGACAAGACAAGACAAGACAAAACAAGACAAGACAAGATAATATGAGTTAAG
>Ga0126342_10016039_pt1 | contig 13086 bp, 7 predicted proteins | sample Cyp1metagenome_FD_92528 | JGI IMG/M metagenome (GOLD analysis project Ga0126342, IMG submission 92528) | Coral microbial communities from Lord Howe Island, Old Settlement Bay, Australia - Cyphastrea 1 metagenome | ecosystem: Host-associated > Invertebrates > Cnidaria > Coral ... | reverse complement strand
ATTTTCCATCACCATGCCAAAAAAAGGTTTGTGGACGCGAAGATGAAAAAGATGTGATGTTCATTTCGTCCATGGTTCTCCAGTGAATTATGACATTTTGTACTTATCAACAAAAACTCAAAAAATGCATGAAGCTGCAATTCCAATGAGAAAAATGTTGCACACATTTTTGGCCATCCATGGAAGATGTAAATCTATCATTTTTCTGCGTGGACAAACTCCGAGTTTATCCGCGCCGACATTGGTACTTTCACTGATGGAACACTTTGAAGGAAAGACAAAAAACATTGTAAAATACAGTGTAAAATCAACATTTTGCAGATCCATACAGATAAATTGCAATTGGCTTCCGGGGAACCCCCAGCCTTCGCCCTATATATATATATATACATATATATATATGAATTATTTACCATATATATATATATGAATTATATATGTAATGTATGTATATGTGTGATTATTTATGATGTCATATCATAACATATCATGTATGATGATGTATGATGTCAGATCTAGTAATTATGTGTAATTGTTTAATTATATAATATAATTATATATATATATATCATTGTCATGATTATATCTACACAAGTACATTTTGGAGGTCCACCACTCGCTTGTACGATTCACTTGCTTTAACTTTCAGCAGGCGCGAGAGATGCTGCTGAATTCACGAACCTGTTTTCTGCTGAATCCGCTGAATTCAAGTCTTACATAGAACTGAACCCTAAAAAGCAGGTTTGGAAGATAGTGTTTCTTGGTCTCTTAATCCTTGCAGCTGTGCAGTCGAAGCCAGTCTTGACTGGGTGACTCCTTAAGCCTTGGCTCATGTTATTTGCTTGTTACCCTCCGGTCAAAGTAGTGGAAAATAATCCATACATAATGATTTGAGTCCGGATTCTGCGGCATGAGTATCCTCCTGATATAGCTTCGTCAGAACACGGGGTACCCAAATCCCATGCTTCTTCCTCACTATGTCCTACTGTTTATTTATGGCCATGTATTCTATGGTATAAATCTACCATGTTCAGGGACAACATGTTTGTTGGTCACAACCCAATCTTCGAATATGCTGGTGAGACGCCGATATAGCTTTAGACAAACTGATCTCGGTGTGGGTGAAAACCCTGTGGTGAACCCAAATAGCTGGTAAAAGGATGTTCATGTCTCCAGAATGAGCCATAGGCATACTGCTTTTTTACTCCCCATTATCCTCATTATAGTCACCCTACTATCCCATTATAAGTTATTATAAGCATATATATATATAAACCCACTAAATATCATAGTCATAGAACTTCGATTATCCTCCGGCAATCAAACATGGCAATGAAAAATCTTCGAACTAAATGGAGGTTCTAAATGGGAAAATAATCTAAAAAAGGCGATTTTCAGTTGCTACGTTTCATTACCAGCGGTTTTTCTATCATAGAATCTTGTCATAGAACATCCATAAGTGGTCTTGATCCATCCCCATCTTCCACAAATCACGGCCACGGCCACGGTCAAGTCACCCATGAAGCCCCGCACAGCGTGGTCACCACGCCGACCAGGCGCAGCAACGGCGGAGACCGCCGCACACACGGCACAGATGCCATGGCGCGTCTGGACTAAGTTGGCTTTCACTTCTAGTGCTGATCCAAAATCTGGGTAAATTATAATATTTCACTAACCTGAATTAAGGCCATTTGGGGATGATTTCCCTTATAAACCATGATTCCAGTGAGGTCGCAGTGAGGTCGTTATAATTTACCCAGATAAATGACCATTCTCCCCAGGCAAACTGTTCGGAAACCAAGAGAAAGCAACTCCTTGGCTCCCGATTGAATGGGGAAGATCGATGTCCATAGCTCCTTTGCACCCAAGAACCTTTAGTTCCTCAGCGCAAAAACTAGAGCTGTAGAGTACGTATAGTCGGTGGATCTCATCGAAAAACTGGGGGTGTGGAGGTGTAGAGTGTGTGTGTGTGTGACTATGATAACCATGCAAAACTAAGAGGCATAATGTGAATTTAAAGTCTAACATAGATACATGCTAATACATCTAATACATGCTAATCTTACCCTACAAATTCAATATATGGTGGACATATAACAGTATATATATATAATATATTATATTGTTATAGCATGTTATAGCATATTCCATGTGAAAGGGACAGAATACGTTACTTTCAATGCTTCCCCAGGCCTTATGATACTGGCGACGTCCGTTTGATCATTTGGACCACAATCTATGGCTATGAGTGAAGTCTTTGGGTACTCCAAAACGTGTCCAATTGCATATTATTACCATGAGTACCCAAAATAAATCTCTCTTTTCGGATGAGCTTGGTGCAACTTCTTGAATATTAACTATACTTTACGGGTTGAACCCGGTCGAAAGGGCTCTCTTGGCTTCTCAAGTTTGCAACCCTGCAGTCATTTTCTCGAAACAAATCCACCGATGGCATCCGTTGGCTGTGGATCGAAGGACTGGTTGTGACCGGTTCGGGGTTCGTTGCATCCCATCCCAATAAGGTCGCCCAAAATGTCCTGGTTTTGAGCCAAAAGGAGCCGGCATGGCGCAACAGGTGGTGATTCCACTGACATCCATCGTTCATTCATAGTTTGTGGATCGCCCAATTTGGATCAACTTGGGAGGTACTCCGTACACCTCAGTAGATAAACCTGGGGAAAATCCACATTTCAGAGAACATCATCTTCAACTAGATTTCCTGCCTGACATAGATGTGTTGGTGGATAATTCCTTCCCCAAACCATAGATTTTAGATGACTTTGCCGTTGTACAACTTCATTTCGAACATGACCAGCTTTAAATCATGAAAGGTTGGGAAAATGTTCTGTTATGTAGCCCCCTCGAAGCCATTGATGTCAGCTTTAGTAGTTTTTTCCCACCAAAATTTGTAGCTCCGAAGCTGAGCTCTTCACCGGGTCCGTGCTTCGGATTGCTGGTGATCACACTCTTCAGCAGCGTTCGGGCCTCGAGGCGACAATGGTCGAAGAAGCAAAGTCTTCAACAGGGGTCCCCCACAAGACAGAAACGAGTTGATCAATGTTAATGATCAGGGTATACCCTATCCCTCTGGTAATTTAACATAGCTATTGAAAATGGCCGTTTATAGTGGATTTACCCATTAAAAACGATGATTTTCCATAGTTATGTTACTTTACCAGAGGGTATCCCCATTATTAGCCCATTATATCCCCATCATATCCCCATGAACAATGTTAATGTTTTGATGAGACTTTAGGAAGGATTACTTTCATGGGCTGAACTCCATCCCAGTATATGCCGAGATATTCCCACCACAAGCTGCTGATCCTGAGCAGTCGAGCCTTCTTAATGTCGCTGATATCGGCATCTGATTGCACCTGGTTTCTTCATCGCGCAGAACCACATGTATATGCTGGTTGGTGGTTGGTATACCTACCCCTCTGAAAAATGATGGACTGAGTTCGTCAGTTGGGATGATTGTTCCATTCCCAACTGTTTCTGGTTCCAGTCATTCAAAATTCCATGGTTCCAGTCACCACCAACCAGGCCCACCAGGCCCCCATGGCCATCCGGGGACCACCGGGGACCCACGGGGACCCACGGGGACCCACGGGGACCCACGGGACCTGTAGGGCGTTCAGATCTGTCAGATAACCCTTCGGATCCATGACCTGGCGACGAGACATTGACCTGGGACTGGGACTGGGACGTTGAGGCCCAAAAACCCATTGACCTGTTCGAAGCAGAAAAATGTGGATTATATCATTGATAATCTTAGTATATCTTAGTGAATTTATGAATTAATTGTGATAATCAACTGGCAATCTAGTAAAATGCATGATCTATGGCAACTTATGGCAACTTATGGCAACTAACAACTGATTGCTGACGACTTGATGACTTACTAGTCTTCGGAAACACATCAGATGAAATCAGTTGATGTTCCTGCAGAACCAAAAAACCTACTGACCGCCCATTTGGGGGACATGACACCAACCAATACCCTCTGGTAAACGTTTACATAACTATAGAAAATCACCATTTTAATAGGTAAATCAACTATAAATGGGCCATTGTCCATAGCTATGTTAAATTACCAGAGGGTAACCATCCAATGATGCAACATGTCAACATGATGCAACCAGCAAGCGTAATTGATCTGACACCTGGCATTCGGATCTTTTCATCTTTTCGACCCAAATCGGAGCACAATTCAGCCACCCGTAAAACATTGTCAAGTGGGACCGCAAGTTCATTATGGAGAATCACCCTCCGACAAATCTATCGGTCATCAAACCTTGTCCCGATTTTAAACCCTTTTATGATATGTTCATGGGATACGGGAAAATCACCAAGAAGAATTCGGAACCTTGTCCCTGTCATTTTAAGACATGTTGGTCAAACAACCCTCGATGTTTCCATCGCGGCATCGACCGGTTGCGCACCGTCTGACCGGTCACACTGTCCATGATCCTGGGCGAAGGATTTTTGTCGGAAGTGGATGGACATGTTGGCTACAGATTAATTACTCATGGTTTATTACTTAGGGTGGTATTCCCCCAATACTCCTGATTTGATACTTAATTAAATGGTACCTTCCCAATTCAACAGCCGTAAACGGGGGTTATTAATCCAGGGTTGACATGATCTGAAAATGGGCTACCCTCTGGTAGTGACTAAGCTTAGCTATTGGAAGTGGCCATTGAAATAGTTGATTTACCGAACTTAAAAATGGTGATTGTCCAGAGCAAACTGTTAATGTACCAGAGGGTACCCCAAAAATCCCACGATCTTGAAAATCATGTTTGAACAGAAATCCAAGACATGTTTGAACAGACCCACATATAAATTTCACCAATGAATCTATCTGGTTGTGATATATATATATATACATATTATTATTATATATATACAATACTATACTAATACTGATTCTTGGTTGTCTTGGACATCGTTGGTCACAATCACCAGTGACACACATATCGGACGATCGTGGATAAAGGTCGTGTGAGTGTTATTTCGTCAGCCACATGACAAGCAATCACAACCCATCTTGTTCCAATCGATTTTAAGGGGAAAACTTAATCGGAAAGCACGATTTTGATCCCCAAAATTGGTTGGGTCTTCCCTAAACCCTGATCATTCCTGATCAATAGATTAAATTCTTAAATCCTAATCTTTGAGATTGCAATTCTTGAACCCATTCGGGTGTGTCAGGCTACCCCAACGGCCCAATATTCTAATGGTTTGTCATTATTGTTTCCACATCAAAATGATCATAAATGGTGGAGGAAAAAAAAACTTCTCAGACACACCCAAATCATCCCTTTTATCCCTTAATTCTCAGTTAGATATTCCCATGGTATACCCCCATGATATGATGTGTCACCATGATATAAATACTGTAAATAAAATGATGGACCCAAATTTCCAAATTATCCCAAATTATCAAGTTTATCCCAGATTACATATCCCAAATTATCCCATGATATTCCCATTCTATTCCCATAGCGCGCCTGTCCAACTTCACTGCCAGGACCGTGCCGCGCGCTTCGCCCAGCTCGTTCAACGAGCCGCCCACGCTGTGGGGTGTCATGGGCCTAGGACGGTGACACGGACAGTGACACCAGGTGCCCGTTGTGTGGGTTGTGGAAATATGGCAATCTGATGACCCAAGAAAATCCATAGAAATCCATAGAAATTGTTGGGTGATGATCATATTCCATAGATATTTCATGATTATACATACAAACGATTCAAATGATTATATGTTCAGACATGATGAATGATTTCCTCATATTCCCAAATTGGGACCCGATTGGGCCCCCAACTTATGGCCACGATGGCAATTGGAATATCATATGATTCAGTGGAAATCACCAGGAGCCCGGTAGATTTCTTAGAGAATTCATAGCCAACAACGGGTGGTCACGGGGGTCAATTCAGGTGAGATCAGAAGACCTCCCAAGTCCCAGACCTGGATACCAGATCAGGTGAGCATACCGAGCATACCCAACCCCCGAATCCCACCAAATCTGCCCAAACCTCCAAAAATGGCAAGCATTGTCGAGAAAAATGAACGTGAAGTGCAGGGGGCACACATCAAATGTCCTACAACTGTCAACAATATAAATGGGATTCTGGTATGGGTGAACAACTAAACTAATTCCCAAATTTCGCTGATGAAAATACCAAGCAAGACTTGTACCAGGGCTTTGTCCCACAACTTAGTGCCCAAACGTGTGTGGTGTGCCATAACCAGGAGTGCGCATTCCTGCGAGAGCGGTGCGTGTGCATTGCTTTTCAATCCAATTCAACAACACAGAATGCTTTGTGCTTGGATAGATCAATAATGTGCATAATTCGTATACATAATAAATCATAATAATACATGACACTTGCACATCAATGCAACTAAGACAATATCATAAATACACAGCAATTTTCACAAAGGGGAACTGGAAACGGGTCAACAAAGAACCACTCCATTGCACCTGAAACATTCAACAAATCAGCAAAAAATTCCAGCAGCCTGGTGTGCGCATTCCACCGTGAGGTGTTCGAGCTCCCATTGGTGTGGCCATTCCCATTGGTGTAGCCATGCCCATGGGCGTGTGCATACCCTCACGGCTGCCGGGCTGCTGAAAAAATCTCCGGAAAGGCTGCCACTGCAGCAGATTGGGGGCGTTGATGCTCATCATCATCATCATCATCATCATCATCATCATAGCTATAACTTAACTATATATTAGAATCACTATTAGTATCACTATTACTATCATCATGATTGTGATGAGTCTTAGATACTATCACCTCCAAAATGTCCTGGAGCTGACTAACAGCCTCTACATCCTGGCGGGTCTTCCTGGTTTTGGTGTTCACCGTCCTTCCATTTCGCCAAAAACTGGAGATCAAAATGCTAAGACAATGTCAAGGCCAACACAACAAATTTGAAACTACTTCATTGCAACAAAACCAACGACAGATCTTCAGTAGTTCCAAAAAAATCTCGATTCCATACAACTACGTCTTCCAATTTCTTCATTTGGCTATGGATCAATACCTATTAATACCATTTTTAGGGGGTTATTCACATCCATAAATCCCAGCTATTTTGATGTGAACTACAGGGGTACAAGGTTTTGACGCACTGCCATATAGATTAGATGGATCTTCAATCTTTTAACCCTCCAAAATAGCTGGTAAATGGATATTCATCCCACCAAAAATGGTATTAATAGGTATTGACCCATACCGTATTTATCTGTAGTTCCAAAGAACTTCTCTGGATCTTCGTTTCGCCCACTGAGTCAGGTGCCATGGGTGTGCGTGCCATTGGCGTGTGCGCCATCGGGGTGCCCCTGGACATCATTAGCAACCCCCGATCGTTGAAGTGAAATCCTACGAAAAAATAGTGGTCAATTGCGACAATCTATATTATTCATATATATATATATTTATATATACGTATATGTATATAGATGATGTTGTAGTACTGTTGCGGCATAGCCGAAATCTACAGGACTTCGTTACGTAGTTTCTTCTGGCAGTTGGGCTTCTCAACAAAAAAACACTGCTCTTGGCCAGCCTACTTCCATCAATAGCAAGTCCGATGAATGTCGACTATAGCTGATGTGATGTCTTAGAAACTGGTGATCCTCAGTCCCGAAGACCTGGGGTTACCCCTTTTTGGCTGGGATTTGTTTCCCATGCTTAGCTACCGGCTGATACCTGCATCCAAACACTCATGGTGCAGTTCCACAAAAGGTAGCAACATGTAGCAACACCTGACGTTAATAGTGGTGATATATTCTGTGGTTATATCATATGCATGTCTGATAGTCATAATCAAACCACTATTTCTGTTGTGATATGCTGTTGTTTTTTTCTTAGATACATTTCTGGCTACCCTCTGTGATGATTTTCCCAGCTAGAAACCTCCATTTAAAAGGGATTTTCCATGGCTATGTTCAATAACCATTCCTGGTGATATCTTCTGTGGTGATATTCTGTGGTGATTTCCATCAAAATCATGAAACCAGGGCCGGTTTTTGAACGGAATTTCATCTCATCTCCCCGACCTGAAATTGATTGAGTAAATCCCATGAATGATATCCATCAATCAATCAAGTCATTTTCCCAGTTAAATCCCATTTATTACTGGGTAAATTATAATCATTCACCAACCTGAATCTTAAGGCCTTCGGGGATTATTTCCCTTACTAACCATGATTCCAGTGAGGTCACAGTGAGGTCGTTATAATTCCCAGATGTGTGGTATTTGTTTGTAACGTTTGAGCGGTTCAGGCTGAGCTTCGGACATGCCAGACATTGGCGTGGCCATTCCCATTGGTGTGTGCATACCCATCGGGGTGTGCATACCTGTCATGTGGTATGCAAGCAGCAACAACAATAGCGGGTCTCGTTCGGTGGAGATGGGTCAAAAGGTAAGGTCCAGGTTTCTTGGGGGGATTCCCGATCTTGACCCATGCCCAAGAAAGAAAGTATCGAGCGTTTGAATCCAAATGGAAGTAGGTTCAAAAAAGACTCCAGCTAAATTTGCAACACCCTATGAATCCCCATGAGCAGTGCTCAAAGCCCTCTGTCATTCCATTCTACTGGTTCTGGAATGAATATGATGATTCCCTATATATCAGACAATACAACCCCTCCAATCATCAACCAACATAGGTTTAGCACTGCTCACATGACATGCAAGCTCCACCCATAGGAGTATTCATTCCCATAGGAGATCGCAAACCCATCGGTGTTCGCAAGCCCATGGGCGTTCGCAGGCCTCAGTCGTTCAGCTATCAGTCAGTTGAACTGAGTTAAATCCATCAAAAATCCATCAAAAGCAATTCTGCTACCCTCTGGTTATTCAACATAGCCAAGGTATAGATGACCATAGAAATAGATGATGTTCCCAGCCAGAAACCTCCATTTATAAGGGATTTTCCATGGCTATGTTAAATAAACAGATGGTCTATATCAGCTGGAAACGAACACGATTCGTACGCCGCTGAAACTCCATCTGGGGGGTCATTTTTCGGTTGCTGGTTGAGCTACACCGGAGCCAAAACAGACATAACTTCTCATCATTTGGGGATAATTAGCCTCCAGTAAACTAAGAGTTTGCCATGGCCCTGGCCCATTTAGATCGATCATTTAGCTATAAAAGCTTGTGATTCTCCATAGCTATGTAAATGTTAACCAGAGGATACCTAATCGGCTGATCATCCCAGGTATCAATCATAAAAACAAGTGATATTCAAACCACCAAGTATTAGCTATCCATTGGCTTCAATCCACTCAGATCTAATCATGGGGCTAGCAATCTGTCTCATGGGGCATCGGGCCCATTGGAGATCGCATACCTCGATCGTGGCACCAGACTTGCTGCTGCCCAGAGGGGTTTTGGTGGTTTTTCAGTGGCATCCAGCCAAAAAAAAACCTTAATCCACTGGTTGATGAGCATTTCCCGAAACAATGACCGTAAATGGGGCTATACCGGGTTTACCCCATTTATCCATTTGCAGACACACCTAAAAGAAGGCGATGCTCGGTCTTTTTCAGCTTCTGGTGTTCAAACCATTGGGAAAACTGTCAAAGCACCTCCTTGGTACCTAATTTTAGGCGTTGCCTATCAGCCTCGTGGTTCAACAAGCACAACTTTTAGACATCTGGGTGCCAATCAAAACCATGCACTGCACCCTGGTAAAACATGGCAACAATGCATCAAACTGAAACAATGAGGGTATGGGGTATGGGTCAATAGGGCTAGTTTATGATGGTTCAATACTAAACCTGACCAACATCAACAGTCTGTGCTTCGGGTATCCTGCTTTGACCCATAGCCATAGCCATGTCATGCCATATCTGCGATGGATTAATATTTGTCGAATTGTTGACAGCTACCCAGCGGGAATTGCATAACCTCAGCAAGTCAAACCCAACTAAGGACCCCCGGCCGCCCATGGGAGTTCGCATTCCCATTGGAGTTCCAAAGCCTGCCACAGTGCTTCAAGGTTTCAACCGGCAACTCATGGTTTGGGGGGCCCAAGAAAGCAGTCTAAATGCTTGTCCTCCCAAGACTCGTAAGAAGGTTATAGTGGTAGTTGTGAGTTATATCTATATGTCAACCTATATGCAAACAGAAATAAATGTCCCTAGGACTCAAACACATGGTCTTCCTCCCTTGATTCTACCGAGCTTGGCTTTTCAAGCCTCCCATGGGCGTGGCTGAGCCACCCATTGGAGTCGCAGAGCCACCTCATTTGCACCGGGATGGTTTGTCATGTTTATCTGAAAACGTGGGTACCCATAAATCCCAAATCCACTGGTTACCCATCAGTGTAATATTCACCCTCTGGTAAACGTTCACATGCAAAAAACTATGGAAAAATCCACCATTTTCAATGGGTAAATCCACTATTTCAATGGCCATTTTCAATAGCTGTAAACGTTTACCAGAGGGTAAACTGTATTAAACTGCCATCAATTATGGAGGGACAAGTATCCTACATGGCCAGCTCAGCCAGAGTCCAATTTATTGGGTCCAAAACATCCAAAAACTGGGCGATTTCAAGGACTTGAATGGGAAATTGAAAAAAAACACGAGGAACATTTGGCTGATTGGTGGTTTCAACCTGCCCCTCTGAAAAATATGAAAGTCAATGGGAAGGATTATCATTCCCAATATATGGATAAAATAAAAACTGTTCCAAACCACCAACCAGTTGGACTTCTATTGGGGGATTCTCATGGGATTTCCGAAAAAATATTTGCCTTGATCCAGCTGGAGGATTGAGTCCAGGTCTGGGTCGCCCGGCTCACTCCACGGCCGCTCGCCATGCCAGCCAGTAGAGCATCCGGCGTTGGACTGGCGATCTACGCAGTGAAAGGCTTTAAAAAAACACTCCCATCGTTTGTTACGAAACAAAAAAAAAACATCCATTGATCCGGAGAAACCATCATATATACCATCTGGTTATGACTAACAGTTTGCCATGGAAAGATCCACCATGCTATTAATAGGTAAACCATCTATTTCTATGGGCCATTTCCCATGGCTATGTTAAATAACCAGAGGGTATATATATATATTATATCGAACCTGCACTGTTGGGCCATTTTTGGGATACTTGTCCTTACTAACGTCATTCTAGTGAACTAATCTATGTACTACAGGCGTTTCATTGCTGAAAAGCTGATGTCTACGATATAAACAGTGATGATATGATGGTGATATTACACATATTACACGGATATGATATACAATTGGCAACAAAGTTGAAAGCGGCTTTCAAGGCTATGTTTTTGGCAAATCCCCAAGAACACAACATCTATGGTGTTGCTTGAGGTCGCTATCAATTGTCCGGAGCAATGAGGATATCAACAGAGGGGGGCGTAACCAAGATATAGTCATCTATAGATATGGCTATGGGACTAATGAGGAGTTCCACCGCCACAGATGTTGGTCCCTCTGATGCAAATTGCTGGCAAATCCCTCATGTAGTTCGATTTTGCCAGCTAAAAAACCTCCGTTTCGTTAGGGCATTGCCGAAACAGCTGTGTTTGATTAGCGGAAGGTAAAATCCATCTTCACATGATAGGCAGTGTTGAAGACCAAACTGAGGTTGAAACTTCACAGGTAATATCTCCAATAAAGAACGATGATGTACTAATTTTTTGGTGAAGGGGACAACTGACATCATATCTGATATCAATTCAAAAGATGTCCTAAGACGCATTTGGAGTTCTTAGTCACGTGAACATGAATAATGCCAAATGTTATAGATAAACAACATGTGTTTCAAGTGGATGTCTCGCACTATTCCGCACCCGTCCCAAATACAAACAAAGGTATTGAAAGAACTACAATCAAAGGCAAAGGCACACCATGTTTTTACAAACAAAATAGACATGCAACAACTATATACTCAAGCACTGCGCCGAATGTTGTGAAATTACAATCCCAGAATATCCCAGACCCCCATGAGAGCTGCCCCTTAAAATCCAATAAAATACCGTTGAACGTGACATTTTGCCATGCCAAATATGTTTGATCCACTGCCCCACCACCCAAATGGGGCGCACGTAAAGTTTGAAGACTTCCTTTGCTTCACCTTGGCAACGATCGGACGGTATATGCTATATAGATGCAACAAGAACGGATAAAGTGCACGTGCACATGTGCTGCTGTTCATCTACATACGAGTATGTATATGATTATAATATACATATGTGTCATATGTGTATCTTATAAATAAATATATAGTCATATAATATATACATCTGCATCTGCGTTTGCTTGTTTGCATCCGAATCTTTATGCAAATCAAGGTCTATAAATGAGTCTATGTGTACATATATATATATATATAAATGCCGTATGAATATATTCTAAGTACTTTAAGGCGTGTGTGTGTATATATATATATATATATATATGTATATGCTCATAAATATGTATATGTGTTTGGAGTGAACACGAATTTGTGGTGTTTCAGTCCTCTGATCTTCTCTGATTTGTACCCGGCACGGAAAACTGAGGCCATTGATGGCCATTTATAGATGACCTACCTAGTCAAAATGGTGATCTTCTATAGTTTTTATTTCAAGGTACCTGTGTCATTGAGGGTGCTTTCTCATTCCGTGGAAGTTGTTTCAGATTTGTGCTGATTTTGTACAGGTGGTAGCTCCATATGTCTGTACAGTAAGAGATTAATACAATACATGATAATAATATCTTTCGGCAATAGCAATATCATTTACAGAACATCATCTACAGGATAATATCACAATATAGGTAATATACATATATATATGTGTGATATCAAAAGATGTAGGTATCTGATTCATGTGGTACACCCAATGCCATGTTTACCATCAGCATTCCATCACCATGGCTTGATGGGTGCTATGTTGGCATCAAGTGCTTCCCACATTATATAATTAATATCACATACAAGTGGAAGGGTTAAGTCATAGCATTTCGTTTTAAGTCATTGCAGGGGGCTTGTTTTCGCATGGAAACGCTGCGAACGTTTTAAGTCATAGCAGCTCCGTTTAAGTCATAGCATT
>Ga0126342_10016038_pt1 | contig 13086 bp, 7 predicted proteins | sample Cyp1metagenome_FD_92528 | JGI IMG/M metagenome (GOLD analysis project Ga0126342, IMG submission 92528) | Coral microbial communities from Lord Howe Island, Old Settlement Bay, Australia - Cyphastrea 1 metagenome | ecosystem: Host-associated > Invertebrates > Cnidaria > Coral ... | reverse complement strand
GTCGGCCTGCATGTCGGCCCTGCTAAAGTAATATTAAACACCATGTTGCAGGTTTGCACACCGCGTGTCGGCTGGATGTCGGCCAGTGTCGGCCATGAGATTTTCTCTGCAGCCAAAATTTGCTCTGTGCAAACTGAAACCTCACCATGAGATCTATGAGCCAGTGTGGTGGCAATCACCTTCCTCTACTAATAAAGCCGCACAAGACCAAAAAAATGCGCCAGCCAAGGGAAACCACGTTTTCAAAAAAAAAAAGGAACTTAACTTTAACTTAAGACGAACTTAGTAACTTCGTTCTAAGTTGCCCTAACACTACCTATTTTAACTTCACTTAACTTCAACGTAAGTAACTTAATTTCAACCTATTAAAAAAAAACTATTGGTAGAGAGCAACGATACTGAGACAACAATCGCCTGTCTTTGGCTCTAAGACGCCGTTGTCTGCTCAGTCCCGTAAACGTAGGTAATGAACAATGAAGACATGTGTGTACATGCACAACCCACAATGTTATCATACGGAGAACACCAAAAAAGAACGAAAAACAAGAGTAATCCGGACGGACATGATCAACAATGTAAGCACAATGCGACAAACCATTAGAAACGTCAAAGCATAGAGAACATCAACTTCACAATCTGCGATGGAACCTGCACGAAAAGTGCCGTGAAACCATTGATCTTAACGTTAGACAAACCACTTGTAAGCAAACTACGCAATGTGTCTGAACAAAAGCTTTGGACCTGAAGCAACCAGTTCCCTGAACCTGACGGAGTCTGTGAGTGGCTACTGCACCCTGCCATCAATATATCCATCAATCCCTGATCTTCAGCACAACCCAAAATCAGCATCTGTCAAGACAAATGAAACCACTGGATACCCGATACTGTGATGGCCAACCATTGACGTTACTAAAGATTAGCAGTCCATCTATGGTTTTTGGATGTGTTCAATCTTGAACCATACCGATTTTCTCGAATAAATGCCAATTTGTCGTTGGCTAAATCTCTACAAGGTGATGTCCCCAAGTTCCAAATTGGTTTATAAACCCATCTAACTATATATATATATATATGTATATATAATATATGTATAATTCTAATCATATTCTAATGACCGGAAACATCCATAAATCCGGTACAAGTAAGCTAGTTGTAAACCAACCTTGGATAAGGACCTGTGGCATCACCTAGCCGCCGAGCGCCAAGGCACATCAGCATGCAAATCTTCACGGATGACAGGATAAGAAACCTCCCGGATCTGACCCCGGTTTTTGGCACTGATGTCCCGCTAAGTTACCAGTTATATTAGTATTAATTAGTTAGCAAACTCATGTCAATAAGAATTAACATGAATTAACTAGTGGGATAGCTTTAACTAAAGTCACACTTGGAATCCTGTTGTGAATTCGCTCGTCGTGATGGTGATGGGAATTTACCAACCATTGATCCGCCGAGTCATGGCTGGATTGATAAAGTGGATATATCTGCAGTGGAATGGATGTTCATTCAGCAGCTTATAATAACACGGGGCACTACAAAGACAGTACCCATAGGATCCATGTATGGTATATATGCTAATATTTGGGGTATATGGATGGTAAATGTTACTATATATAGCATACATGGATCCTATGGGGTATGTAAGTCGTTTATGAGCTAAACATCACTGAGCTTCGCCCATATCGATGCCGCCCCTATCGATGGGACATGATGGGACATCTAGCTATGATCACCAATTGCGAATCGCAACTGGACATCAAAGTAAGAAACCGGTCACCGATCTGGAGCTGTAACCATGATTCTGATACCATCGACACAGGAGACACCTCTGCGAAAAGTTGATACCTGTCTTCTTTCTGCAGTGAAGATAGGAATGCTTAATTAATCCTCTTGGGAATTCACCTAAAGGGTTGAGGTGTCTGATTCTATAGGTACAAAATCAGGACCCCCAAGAAAAACACATTTTTTTTCTATATATAATCAGGACCCCCAAGAAGAATTGAACTGTACACAATCTAGGCCTCCAAGCTAGCCTTAATATAAAACGTAGACCTCCAAGCTCGAGTTTGACACCCTGAGACTTCTATAGAATCACAACCCTCCCCAGTGAAGCCCAACCACAGAGGGAAACCCCTGTATAAAATGAACCTGTTTTTGGAGCTCAACCCCCTTGATTCATTCTATACAGCTATTCCCCAGGGGGATCTTAATTACTTGTTCAAATCTCCCAAGAGATTTAATACTCCATTTATTTTTGCACAAAGCTGTATCCTTCAGGTACCTCGCACACGAGATATCCAAGCGGATCGAAACCACTGATCTCCCGGCAAACACGACCCCATAAAGTTCATGTTCAGCCTGAACCTCCCCAGGGTACACAAAAAAAGGCTTCCAAACACCAGAAAAAAAAACTCCCCACTTGACACTGGAAGTTATCATCCCAGACTTGGAGCTGATAGGGATGGAATAACAATGAATAACACGGCTGATCTGTGAAACTGACAACCATTGATATAAGGTCGCTATGATACCTGTCAGCCATACACATTACACACATTACGCTGTTTCACACTATTGTTGCTCAATGCTAGTCGGACTCATTCACGTCTTGCGGGTCAGTGATATACCATGTGATACCTTCTAATTAGTCTTTGCTGGGGCACTCCCCATGATTTTAGGTCCTATCCCTATCTTGCCTCGTACAGGGATCGAGATGGTTATGTTTTAAATTTATTGACCACCCAAAAAAGCGATCGTTAAAGACATGATACCAAATCTATGGGTCCATTGATACCCCATCTTTCGCAAAACCGCCGCCACGAATCCTTCCATTCCCAAGAAACGCCGAAAGGTCATAGACCAATCCAAGTTCCATGCCTGGCTGCACTCAATGGCATGCTCCCCACAGTGGACGTGTTTCAAAGATCCTGGAGTAAAATTGTGTAGGTCGTAGGTACAGAAACCCATAGTTCCCGCAGGCCATGAATCTACGTATAAAATATTATAACATATGCATTTTACGTTTAATTACTGCTCATTGGTATTCATTTGTGGGTTTGTGTGATTTTGGGCAACATTCCCCACTTGTTGTTCACCATGATTTTCAATATCAACATGCCATAAAAGGGATGTTGTAGATGTAGATGTTAGTATAAAATAGTATAAATGCCTATTTTGAAGTGATAAAAGCGATGTGGTCATGTCTTTAAGAACAAACTTTTTTGTAGCATGTCCTCAACATCATCATCCTCAAATAATCAAACATGACAATGGAAGATCCAGCACTGTTGGATGATTTTCCCATTGAAAGCCTCCATTTTTCTAGCAGATGTTCATAAATGTTCAATTGCTTCGTTTAATTACCGGAGGGTGCACCGTTCTTTCGCATCGATAACAACAGTGAAACCCGTTCCAAGATGGCCAGGAGGACCCCAATGGCCGAAAAAGAATCGCAGGTGTTGCACAAAGGGCAACATCATAATCATGGCCTTGGTTTAGCGCCGGATGAAGGGGCGAGGTAGTTGAAACATGTTGAAACCGACGAATTGGAATTTCTAGACTAGATCTTTTCAAAAATATTGCATCGGTCTACATTCTCGTATATTCATGTATATTCATGAATATTCATGAATGATAATTCTACAAATTGTGGACTGCTATGGTCACCATTGTGGTATTTGATTCCCCAGTACTAGGTCCGTCCCTATAGGTAAAATTTGCCTGGCAACATCTCAAAGCCGTGTCGTGCCGGGTCAGGCGGAGCATTCAGGCAAACCTCTCTTGGCAATACTTATGGGCCTGCCCCCCAAGGCATGATTTAACACTAAAATGTGTGTAATTATTTCATGATTTTAAGGTCAACATGGTCAACATTTGATGCGTCAAAATGGTTTACCCTATGATAGGCACCCGTGGCATTCTTTTAAATCATGCCTTAGCCCGTGGGCTCTTCCTGCCATGGCCAAGCATGTTTGGGAGCAAGAAATTGGTGCCACTGTCAAGGAGGTACAAGGGAAATCCCAACGAAGGCACAAGTTGTTGTATGTTGTTGTGAATAGGGCAAAATAAAACCCCGACCTTTCCACATGTTTTTCCGTGAGGCTTTCCTCCTAACTTCAGACCCAGCAACCACACCCGTGGTGCCTTTTTCACTGGTGACGCAGCTGCGGCAGCTGCAGTTGCAACATGGCACTCTACAACCTGCTCGACCGTCACTATTGGTCAATGTCTTGTTGCCACCAGGCGCTGCTTGGGCAAGCCAGCTGCTCCAAAGAGGAAGCCCACTTCATCTCACCCAGTCCCCCTTCGCCAGGGCGCCAAACCAACTGCAGTGCCATCCCGAACACCGAGGTGATGACTCCAAAGCCTGCGACATGCGGAAGCTTTGCCGTGGAACTTGCCAGAACTGGAAGATGATGCTGTCCATGGTCATCCATCAGCAGATCCTGAGCACACCACTTTGGACGTGTTTTCCCCATCAAAAAGTGAGTGAAGGGTGAGACTATTTGAAACAACAACTAGAGGAAACAAAGATCTGTTCCAAATATCAGGATTTCCTGTGAATATTAGCTTCGAATTCAATCAATTCTGAGGAAGCTTAAAACTGACTGCTTTGATACATTGTTGAGGAACAAATCTAAAATGCGCGGCCTTTTTCACTTTGATATTGCAAAATTCCAAAGCAGGAGTCCCACCTTTTGAGTACGTACCTTCCCTTTCAAACACGCACGGACGCTACTGTTCAAACAAAAGCTGTGGAAGCCATGTATGGAGTATCTGTCGGTATCTATTGGCTCCTTTTCCTGACTTGCTTTCTGGCTTGGATTGTGCGGCCATGAGGGCAGATCGATGATGTAACATAGTCTATGCACATGTGCAACCCGACCACAACGGCTTGAAACTCGCAACGACTGCCTAAACATGCCTCATCTTTACAGCTTAAACTGGCTTAAACCTGTACTTTTTGGCAACCTGCATACCTGACAAATGAGTGGAGTGGTGACCCATCAAGATGTCAAGCCCCACAAAACAACTGGGTAACATATCATATTGTGTTCACCATCTGCAACAGCTACAGCCACGCTTGTTTGGTTTCCTCTTACCACCCATATTCTATGCACCTTAGCCACGAAAAATCCAGTTGCAAGTGACAAAACATGCAATGCATTTCCTCCGAGGATCCATACTTCTGCCACCAGCTCTGTGCTCGTTTGGTGTCCGTCTCACCGGAGAAATAGTTGTTGAAATCCAAGCCTGGAGCGGTCGTCAAACCACCCCGACCACAACGGGAACCACAAATGGACTGGTCCTTTTGATGTCAGTGAAATGTCATGTTTCAATATGTTTCATGGGTTTAGCGCCACTAGCTCATATTTATTCATATGTTGGGGTTCCCAAAAATTGACCTGCACCAACGCGAATAGGAGGTCCAGTGATGTGTTAGACTGTTAGACCAATGATGTCACCTGAGTCACCTGGATGATTTGCGACACCCAAAATGTAGGGCAGTCCTTCCTACAGCACCTGACCATCCATCTGCTGAAGAAAGTGCTGAGAAAACATTATGTAAAACTGCAAACCCTGCTACTTGTAATATTGATTTTCAGAACAATAGCTAACAGTTATATATATATATATATATATCAGATGGTCACTATACAGGAAAACAACTATGTGTTTCTTTCATCGTCTCATGATCAGAGATTTACCATCTGGTTATTTAACATAGCCATGGAACATCACCATTTTAATAGGTAAACCATCTATAAATGAGCCATCTATACCATGGCTATGTAGCAAATAACCAGAGATTTACTTCTTGCCGGCATTGCCCCCTTCTCGAGTCGAGCAACGCCCGGAAAGTTGGACCAGGAGAGGCATCTTGACGTTGCCGGTTCGATTGATGCCTCAGCGATCCGATAAACAAAAATCGTCAGTGCCGGCTGTGGAGCAAAAACGTGGTACATGTTGGTACCCTACGCTGGAAGATCGATGTTCACATTCACATGTGTTTCATCTTAGAAAAGAGCGGTTTTTGATGGTTTTTGTTTCTATAGGTTGACCTTTTAGAATCTCCAGTCCATCAGCAGTTTTGGGGCCTCAGAAAGTTCACATCAACGTGCAGGGTTTGGAAGAAGTTTCACATGCTGCAGTCATTGGCCAAGGGTCACGCACGCTATCGCAAGTATCCTGATGATCACATCGAAATAGCTGATATAGCTGGAAATTAATCCACACATATATCATCATATATCCATATATATATATGCCAAGAGGCATCTCTGTGATCTACCATATATATATATATATATATATCCACATATGGTACACAATCAAAAGTTCGGAACCATTCATCAATCTATGTTTTTCTGACTCTCCCAATTCAAAAGAAAGGACCATCCCAATATGGTATCCCTATCAGACAAATTCAGTTGAGACCCTCCGGTGATCAGTTCGATGATGTTCCCACGCCTTAACCTCCATCTATAATATTTATATCCAGCCAGCCACGAAATATAGATGGAGGTTAATATTTCGATGGAGGTTTGTATATCATTGTTCCCTGGAAAGCCTACTTTAACCTCCGTAAAAATTGGAATTTCCAGCCAGCCACGTTTGATGACAGCGGGTGCCCGTTTTTGGCCAAGTTGCTCAGCATGATCCCACTGAAGGATCGCACCGTCTCGGCGAAGTCGTGTTGTAAACGCCTCGCGCATAGAGATCAGGGAGGGAAAACACGTGTCCGTGTCCTGAATCAGAATCCTATTAAATCCCCATTTGACCACCATTATATATATATATCTATATTATTATCCATATTATAATTATACATAATTACTGTATATATATATAGATATATCAATTTTCTAGATGATATCCCATTAAATTCCACTCAATTCCCATTAATAGATTCTATCTATCTCATGTATTTTCCAGCTTTCGAACATTTTCCCATTTTTATATCTATGACTTGGGGTTGCTATAGACCTAAACATGTTGGATTAAAATCCCTATGTATGATGGGTATAAATCCTTGTAAATCACCGGAAAAACCCGTTCATGACAAATTAAATCCACCATTAGATCCCCATTATACCACCATCAATAGATATCGATGATCCTGTTATATTCCCGTGATATCCCATTTAATTCCGGAATAATATTCCCATGTTATGAAGCCACCCAATGGGTATCTAGCGTGGCCTAAGGAAAACATTATTTGAATAGCCATTTAATGGAAATGTTAGATGACACCTAAAAAACACATCAATGTTAAATGAGTTAAACTCCATTTATAGATGTGTTTGATTTCCATTATATCCTTAGTCATATGATGTTCCCATTATATCCCAGAAAATTCCATGATTTTTTCCCCATGGCATCCCCAAATAAAGGTGCCCCACCTCATCTCCTTGCCGCTCAGCGCGGCCGTTTCCACCGCCCTGCGGAAGACCTCGGCGATGCGCAGCGCGGCGGTCAACTCCTGGCGCCGGGGGATGGCACCTGGGGGCCTAAAATGGGGGGGATCTTAGTACTCTTACGGGCAGGACTGAGGGTTGTCCCGGAATGGTCGTATGAACATCAGTGGGAGGCTCATTTAGCTGGACTCTTAGCTGGAAAAAAAGATGGAAACATGGTGCAAGAATGGTGATTAACATGGATTTATAAATGGATTTCAGCTATGCGAACGGGCCTCTAAGGAGATGTGGCAAAAAACGGGATTGGATAGGATTGGGAAGAGGGAGTAGAGTGATGGAAGTGTTTTGCATCCGGAATCATCTGGAAAACAAAAGAACAAAGGTCCAAACAGTGCTGTTTGGATATGTCTTTCTCTACTTGGAAGTACATCCCAGGTGAGTAAATGATTCACAACCAACTCTAACTGTTCTTGTAGACCATTATCCAGTTGTGACCTTGGATGCACAACTGTACTTGGCTTCCTCCCCGCCTTTCGGAGCTCCCGGTGCTCCAGGAAGAAATGCGTAGTGACATTGGACAGAAACCTCTGCACCAGTGGGATGGTCATGAAGTTCGTTCTCAGTCGGTGGTTGAAAGCGGGATTTCCGTGCCAATCTATACGAGTTTCATATATGTTAATACCAGCAACATAAAAAAAAAAAAAACTGGACGACCTGATTGGCACTGTAAGAAAATTCGAAATGACCGCTTGTGGCCAATCCGTGTCAATCCCACAAGTTAGCAATCACCATCAAGCAACAACACATGTTTGGTTGCTTAGTTCCCAATATAAACGCGCATTCATAGTTCCCAGCCAGGTGACAAACATAAAATCTGCCATGTATAGCTAATTTCCCAGGGAAACCAGCCATGTTTTCCATCTCGTTTTCTTAGTTTACAATGAAAGTTGCCTTCCCCGATCTCCCAGCGATCTCGTCGTTCCGAGTCGCTCTTCATGTGCTGCCACCACTTCATCAAAGCTGGAGGATGAAGTGACCACCTCTTTTGACAGGCGCCAAAATTTGGCGCAAGATCTGAAGGCTGCTTGGTGCTTTTTAACATGTTTAAACCCATTCCCAGAAAGTTGAAAGTGCATGGTCATCTTAAATCATCCCCAAGTATGGTTGAACACCCAACCAGTTGTGCTGGGATTTGCCATTGTTTTGCCCCCTGTGGCTATCATTCAGCTAGGCATGAGCGGTTAGGGCCGATAGGGACCGGGACGATCATTCAAGCAAGGCCCTTGGATGGCTAAATCTTGGTGGTATTTGGTGGTTTGTTGATCCGCTCAGAGTTTCACTTTTGTGTGATAAATCGGGTTTACTAACGCCCAGCCCAAAATGGCTAAATGTCTAGATCTCTATGGCTACAATCAGCTGGTCACGACATGGCGCCTCGAGGAGTTTCTGATGCGATGCCTCCACGACATCCTGTCGAGTTCAACGTCCTCTGAGGACATCAATTGGGTGTTCTTAAGATGGGGGTACCCCAAGTTATGGATGGTTTGTACATGTTTAAATATGGAATACTATGAAAATGGATGATTTAGGGTTATCCCCGCTTTAAGAAACCTCCAAATAAAGCAAATGATTTCGGGCTGAAGATTGTTCGGGAGTACTACAGCTTGGGAGTAGTTTGCCATTGGGTGGATGGTTGATGATGGTTGATGATGGTTGATGATGGTTGATGATGGTCGATGACGGTTGATGATGGTTGATGATGGTTGATGATGGTTGATGATGGTTGATGATTGATGATGGATGATGATTAGTGAACCCTGGTAATACAAAGTGAATGGACATGTCCGTCTTTTTTTGTACTGGGTGTGTCTCAATCAGAAATGAACATGTTTCGTTGATATGTCGGATTAAGAGATGGCACGTCAAAGATTGGTTGCTGGTCCAGGATGGACAGGTTTGGCAAGGCAATGACATTGCGCCAAGATTACCTTTCAAGTCCCACTTGACCCACGCGATCCCTATCTTGAATGGCTAGCCATTAGCCCTACCATCTGGTTATTTAGCATAGCCATGGAAAATGGCCCATTTATAGATGGTTTACCGGTTTACCTATTAAAAATGTTGACTTTCCATGGCTATGTTAAATAACCAGATGGTACATGTTGAACCTTCAAACATTGGGGGATCTTGTCCAAATCTCCACACATCGTCGGCACGTTTCGCCTGCAAGAAGAACTGCAAGACCTGGCGCCGTGATAGCTATGCTATCATCCCCGGAGATGGAAACAGCTCGAAACTGTGCATGACTTCATCAAGTGGACATGTAGCGTGATTCCTTTTGACCCAGAGTCCAGTTGGTAAATCATCTCCATCATCACCTGGTGGCTTACCACTTCAACAGAAATGGGATTCCCCAAAATGGGATGGTCTGAAGCGTCTTCAGAGTCAGATTTTCGGTCCCACATAGATGTGTCTCTTCAATAAATGGGGGAGCTCACCATGAATATCAACCCCCAAACCCGCCACACAATGCCAAGTCTTCACCACTTGGGGATCTTTTGGGTTACTATACTGAGATGGAGGTTCATTATTGGATGTGGATGTGCATCCAGGTTGTAGTCACTCCGAGTCACTCCTAAATTCTTCTGAGTGTTACCATACTTACTACATCTTTCCACCTTCATAGAATTGGGGAAACTAAGCGCGGATATATATATATATATATATATGGGATTATATGGAACGTACATCCAACTATGAGTAGGATATAAATAGTCAATTGTGTTTCATCGTTAAAAACAGGAATCTAACATAATCCCATCCTCCTAATATCAAACACCCCCGTTGTATGGTGCTAAATATGTGATTCCATCCCCTACTGAAACGTGGTTTCTATGGGGCCTTTGAGAGCAAGGCACGACTAGAAAACAGAACGTATATTTCAATTCACAAATCAGCTACAGATGAAAGCCCAGCGACCTATTGGAGGATTTCACCATCTTCGACCCCTGAAGCTGAGAGGATCATATAGCGCTATACCCTACTGGCTTCCCATGGCACGGTCCCATGAAATCCCATCAATTCTATGGAACAAAATCCCACGGAATCATCCATAATCATCCATAGTCCAAAAAAATCCCAATGGATCATGGTCAAATCGCTACATATGGAGCTTTCCGAAAATGGCGCTCACCCAAAATGTTCCAGGTTTATCATGGAAAATCCCCAAAAAATAGATGATTTCGGGGTACCCCCATGACTAGCCCCAAATTTTTCCCATGGCTCCCATGGCACCTGCGTCCAAAAGAAGCACAGCTGCGCCTTCAATGCCGCAGCCAAGCGCCCTCGCTCCTCGTCGTCCGCGTCCGGCTGGAGATGCTGCAGACGCATCGTGGCGTGGCGGTAGGTCAGCAGGTGCTGAAAGAGCCGGTTGTACCTGGCAGGCAGTTGAGGAAAGGCCAAGAGATAAGTGTGGTGTGTGTATATATATATGATGTATATATGATGTATTTATGATGTAGATATGATGTATATATGATGTATAGATCATGTAGATATGATGTAGATATGATGTATATATGATGTGTTTATGATGTAGATATGATGTATATATGATGTGGATATGATGTATATATTATCTGTATATGATGTATATATGATGTATATATGATGTAGATATGATGTAGATATGATGTATATGTGATGAATATATGATGTATATATGATGTATACATGATGAATATATGATGTATATATGATGTAGATATGATGTAGATATGATGTAAATATGATGTAGATATGATGTAAATATGATGTAGATATGATGTAGATATGATGTATATATGATGTAGATATGATGTAGATATGCTGTAGATATGATGTAGATATAATGTAGATATGATGTATATATGATGTAGATATGTTGTAGATATGATGTATAGTATTTTCCGAAGAGGTGTATATAGTGATCGGGACAACTTTTACGAGCTGTTGTTGATGGCACTGGGGTAGCCATCTGGGCAACTTATTATTCCCAAGCCCAAAATGAGCCAATTATGACAGGTCACGGTTGTATTCGGGAACTGGCGAGTTGTATTCGAAACTGGGGAGTTGTATCACACTTTAATCAATTATGTGATCATTATCTCTCCTAACCATGATCTTTGACGAGGTCTGTGTGAAGCTGTGGTTTTAATTTTCCCACAGCGATAGAAATTGGAATGTATGTTTGTAAGACAAAGAACATGATGGGGATAGAGCGACCATAACAAGCAAACCCGAGATATGATAGAACTGGCAAGCATAGGAATATGACAAACAAATAACAACATATAGCAACATTACATCACGAGAAAAGAATGGAGATGTAAACCCTGAGGATCAAAAGATGGTGCTATAAAATGCTATAAATTCACTTATCAAAAAAATTGGTGTTTTTCACTATACAGGTGTTAAAAGGTGGTAAGTGCATCGAATTCCCATACTTAACGGAACTTTTTTCTTCCGATAAATTTGGGAGTCAGACTCAGGGCAACACCATGAAAATTTGGTTTTGAACGGGCTGTCACCGGCAGTCATGGCAATTCGGAAGTCAACATGTTGAATAAGAAAATATGTATACAGTATATTCGTCATGGTGTGTCACTGGTTTTGTCACGGTCGGTCACGCGCAACTCAAAAGTAGATCCTGACATTGGGTCTTTTTACCACTCTTTTTACCACTACTGTTGCCTAGACATCCAGGAAGATCCAAGAAAATCCGACAAAATTCCGACAAGTATATATTATTATATTTTTTTGTTTTTGGGCATTATCGAACAAGTAGCCTTGTGGGATCTACTTTGCCGATACTGCCCTCCTCAGGGAAATAAACCAACTTGGGGGTACCAAACAATGTGGGCAGATTCACCTGATCCAGCTGATCCAGTAGTGGGGCCAGTCTCCCAATTTTCACAAGCTGAGTAATCTTGATTTCTGCAATATTGGCCACTCGGCAACATGGTTTTTCACTGGCGGCCACATGTTTTCCACCAGCTTCATGAGTTTCATAGTTCAAACTCACTACCGCAAATATCGCAATTAGGTGATTACAATGTGGTACCCCGCAAATAGGCAATTAAGTTTGTGGCCAGTGTTATCTAACTGGGCTGAAAGAGGAAGATACAACGCTATCACCACAATATAGCTGAGTTATATGGGTGAAGAAAAATTACTTTACTTCGTGTGATCCCCACCGTGACATTTATAGATTTTCTTACTGGCAAATCTTCTGGCATTCTATCTGACATATTTTCTGGCATTCTATCTGGCATTCTATCTGGCATATCTTCTGGCATTCTATCTGGCATTCTATCTGGCATATCTTCTGGCATATATTCTGACATATTTCTGGCATTCTATCTGGCAGTCTATCTGACAAATCTTCTAGCATTCTATCTGGCATTCTATCTGGCATATCTTCTGGCATATCTTCTGGCATTCTATCTGGCCTTCTATCTGACATTCTACCTGGCATTCTATCCGGCATTCTATCTGGCATATCTTCTGGCATATCTTCTGGCATTCTATCTGGCCTTCTATCTGACATTCTACCTGGCATACTTTCTGGCATTCTATCTGGCATATCTTCTGGCATTCTATCTGGTTTATCTTCTGGCATTCTATCTGG
>Ga0126342_10016037_pt1 | contig 13086 bp, 15 predicted proteins | sample Cyp1metagenome_FD_92528 | JGI IMG/M metagenome (GOLD analysis project Ga0126342, IMG submission 92528) | Coral microbial communities from Lord Howe Island, Old Settlement Bay, Australia - Cyphastrea 1 metagenome | ecosystem: Host-associated > Invertebrates > Cnidaria > Coral ... | reverse complement strand
TTCTGTTGCTCAATGGCCTCTACGTTTCATCTCCACAAGTCTTGTTTACGACCTCCAAGAGTTTAGATTCCAAGAGCCAGACTCCTATCTCTTTTTTTGTATCTACCACAAGTCCTGTTTACGACCCCCAAGAGTTTAGACTCCAAGAGCCTGACTCCGATCTCTATTTTTTTTTCTGTTGCTCAATGGCCTCTAAGTTTCATCTCCACAAGTCGTGTTTACGACCTCCAAGAGTTTAGATGCCAAGAGCCAGACTCCTATCTCTTTTTTTTGTATCTACCACAAGTCCTGTTTACGACCCCCAAGAGTTTAGACTCAAGAGCCTGACTCCCATCTCTTTTTCTCTGTTTCTAAATGTCCTCTAGGTCTCATCGCCCACAAGTCTTGTTTACGACCCCCAAGAGTTTAGATTCCAAGAGCCAGACTCCTATCTCTTTTTTTTGTATCTACCACAAGTCCTGTTTACGACCCCCAAGAGTTTAGACTCAAGAGCCTAACTCCGATCTCCATTTTTTCCTGTTTCTAAATGTCCTCTACGTCTCATCGCCCACAAGTCTTGCTTACGACCCCCAAGAGTTTAGACTCAAGAGCCTGACTCCGATCTCTTTTTTTTGGTTTCTAAATGTCCTCTACGTCTCATCGCCCACAAGTCTTGTTTTCGACCCCCAAGAGTTTAGACTCAAGAGCCTGACTCCGATCTCTATTTTTTTTCTGTTTCTAAATGGCCTCTACGTCTCATCGGCCACAAGCCTTGTTTACGACTCCCAAGAGTTTAGACTCCAACAGCCAGACTCCGATCTCTATTTTTTTTCTGTTTCTAAATGGCCTCTACGTCTCATCTCCCACAAGTCTTGCTGCCTCCAAGGGCCAAACTCCGATCTCCATTTTTACATCTCTTGATGGCCTCTCGTTTTTCTGTTCCCAACTGGCCGCTACATCTCATCTCCGACAAGCCCTGTTTACGACCCCCAAGAGTTTAGACTCCAAGAGCCAGACGCCGATCTCTATTTTTTTTCTGTTTCTAAATGGCCTCTACGTCTCATCTCCCACAAGTCTTGTTTACGACTCCAAGGGCTTAACTCCGATCTCCATTCTTATATTTTTTGATGGCCTCTCGTTTTCTGTTTCTAACTGACCTTTACATCTCATCTCCGACAAGCCTTGTTTACGACCCCCAAGAGCCGGACCAGGGGGGAATCGATACCCCACCGTCACTGAATTGCGACGCAGTACCCTCAAAACGCACCCATTTGCCCACCTGAAACACCACCTAATTTCGGGTTTTCTGAGACCTGCCCCCAGACCCCTTAGACTCACTTCGTTCGCAGTAATAACTTCAGCCTAGCCTGCCGGCTGGCTTTCGTAAAAATGGTGATGTTTCCTTGACAACAATCTGGAAGGTGGCTGTCCACCTTTCCTCTGGCCATTATTGTCAGAACAATGGCCAGCTTCACATATAAGAAACTGTATATCACAATTATGTGCAATATATGTGATATATGTTATATTGCAATATGTCTTACGTATGTATGTGTGTATATATATATATATACATACATACATACCTACATACATACATACATGTACATTTCATATGTATACCTGAACAAATTCTCAGAACTCCAAACGCTCCCGACATCGAATGTCAACCCCGGCACCTTGGCAATGTCTTGTGCGCTCGCCTTATGAAGCTGTGGCCGAACCTTGAACGTTGCGAGTTGGCGCACCGTCATGGACTGGCGAATTTGTGTTCTGTTAGGGGTTTTTAGTCGGTTTCTTCATCAGTCACAGATTTTGTGTTTCACTGGACATCTTGGGCCCCGATGGCTGCAGATCTCAGGTTTGCACAGAAGTTGCCATCGCAACAATGACATCTCGAGCAACGTCCGAGGCCTCGAAACGGTCGCCCCATGGCACTTGGGTTGAACGCTCCAAGGTCGATTTTTCATGTAGCCTTCATGGGTGGGTTCAACCACCTCTCCCTATGTTGGTGACACCCCCAAAAGAATAGACTGTTTAGACTGTTAAGGTTTTCCCCCAAAGACATTAGCATTAATATGATGTCTATTGATGTTTTGGGTGCATAATTATGGTTGACCCGTTTGGCGCTAAACCGGCGCCAGCTAAATGATAGGTACTGTGTCTCACCCACTTGGGAGACCTGCCCCAATTGTCGCTTGACTGACGGCAGGTCTCCGCTAGTTATTAATTGTAGTAGTTGCTAAAACTGTTGGTGTTCTTAATCTATCGGTATGTTTTCTTAGTAGCTTTACTAACATCACATGAATGTCATGATCATTTTTTTCATGAATAGTTATTAATATCTACATTCATATGAAAATTAACCGCAAACTTGCGGGACAATTATTGCATAATATGTTAATTATGTATCATATCATTATTCTCGTTATATCAAAGGCACTGGGTGGTTAATTGGATTTTGTTACACCCCTCTTATTCGGGGTCACACAGGTCACCTTTGGGGGGTTCCTTCGGCGGAGCAGAACCTTCTGGGCACCAAACACAAAGTGCCGTGCCGCTGGAAGTACCAAGCCTTGGGGATGTAAGAAATTAAAAGGAGACAACGGAGACAACAGCCTCCTCGTCCAAGTATAGAAAACCAAGTGCCAACTTCCACAGCCAAGTGGCAAATTCACCAGAGAGTAGAAGAACTCTGCGATGTCACGAATTGGGCATTGGGTGTGGGAGGCGCGACTGTTATTCAAGTGCTTCAACCTCAGAAACTGAAGCCAACAGAGGGTCCATTGGCCGCATGGCAAGGATTCAAGTCATTGGGGTACCAATTGATCCACAAGACATTGATTTTATTTGATTTTTGTTTACATATATACATCCATTTGAGCCATGCTTGCATGATTCCTTGGCACAAAAAGCATTTGCACTGGCTCATTTGGAGGTGATCATGGAGGAAATCATTGCATTTAATTACGACATATTACGACCTCAGATCGGTCTCCAACCTGCAAATCTTCCATTCAACCGATTCTGGGACATGCTGCCAGTTCATTTTGCTTCAAACACCTCCCATGCGCAAGATCTGCATCTGCAATTGTTTGAAAGCAGGGTACAGCGTACCCCACCCCAATTTTCTCATATTTCCTTGCCATGAATTCATTACCATGGCCATAAATTACCGCATTTCTCGGATGGGGTCCCTGGTCTTCCATCTATTGGGAATCCACATGGCCCCAACGCCACCATGGTGAGGCCGTGGAAGGCAGATGCCACGTCCACCTGTCGTGAATAATTTAGGGTTTGACAATGGTTTTATGTGGTGTTGAACATTTGGTCTAAAATGGTTCAGAATGGTTCAAAATTGTTCAAAATGGTTCAAAATGGTCTAACATCAGCGATATATTCATGATTATAGTAATAGTACTGGTAGTATGAATAGTTGGAAAAATGAGGGTCGATATCAGCTGTCACAATGTGATTATGCCATCAATAGTAATGGCCAGTCATATGTCCCTTTTTATGTCAGCCAGAATTGAGAATACTACAAAACTCATGGGAGAGGGTTTAGTAGCAACTTCAAATTACGGGCAGTAATCCCCGAACTGGCTACTTCAAATTACGAAGCCCGGGAAACCTGTATTTGATGGGCAAGCCGGCAAGCCCATGGTTTCCTTTAAACCAAGCCACTGATGGAAGGAGATGAAAGGAAAGGCGCACCCACTAAAAGATCTTACCCAAATGACCTCTTACCCAAATGACCTCTTACCCAAAGGACCTTGATTTTCCCACGATCTTGAAAGACAAATACCTGCGAGATACCAATTTTTATGTTAACTCGTATGTGTAACGGTGACCAACGACATACAACTACTGGTATTGCCAGTTGCTGCTACCCTGCCTCGATCTTTGGCATCATTTGTTACACAAGCTCCATGGCCAAACCAATGTCTTTTCATGCCTCTTTCATACGAAGTCTTTCGATAAAAACAAGCAAGAGCCCCAACAAGCGGGAAGAGAGAACACATTTGCAAAAACATGTGTGGAGAGTGCTACTCATGCAGCCTTCGAGTCTAACTTTCGTGTGAGTGCAGTTGCCACCAATGCCACATCCTGCGCTGGCGACAGCTGAAAATGATGTTAAAAATAGTCAATAGACCCAGCAAAAACGGTGAGTTCATCAGCAAAAAATGCGAATCACTCATACAGTACTAAAAATTGGATTTTGCCACTACAAATGTGGATTCAATCATCCAAAAATGGGGGTGGTGAATCAACAGAAATAAAAAGGGCCGCAACAAAGCTAGCTTGAAGATCGACATCGAAAAAGAAATGCCGATCACCACAAGCATGAAATGTTGAATCGAAATTAGAAGAATGAAACCTTGTTGAACATTCTCAATCAAGAAGCTGACTAGAACCGCAAGAACAGCCTACTCTGTTTCCTTGTGCTATTCAGTTTCCCGAAGGAAAAAGGTGTCTTCATCTTTATTGCACCCAGGCCACCGCAGGGAAACCAGTCCCGCAAACATCCAAAGGCATCTGCATACTGGCAGCAATACACAGCAACAAAGCCAAAGAACCTGTCACCATGCAGAGGTTGGGCTGCTGTTTCTCCGTCTCACTTGGGCTCTTCAGTCTCGTTGAGTGCCATGGTGCAGAAATTAAATGAGGATCGGGTAGGTTATCATCCCGACAACAACTGATACAATGTATGAGCAGCTGTCAGGAAACTGTTTTTTTTGTGCGAATATTTCAACCTTTATCAGGTCAACAGTTTCACTGTGGGGATGTAACCTGACCCCAAAAATTAGGATCCGCAGTTGCAGTCCGGATTGCCACAGTGACCCAAGATGTCCTTCATGGATCAAATTTGCCATGCCCAGCAGCCCCTGTTACCCTCCGCCTGTCGTCATCGCAGCCGCACTTGCTTGCGGCTGCAGCTAACTCTGCCACCTGGCCATGGGATGACCATCCCATGTTTTGATCGCACAGGCCATTGCGAAGAATTCTGGCCCCCTTGGGCCATTAGGAATTCCAAAAAGAATGGCTATAGCAATATCGGCAATATCTACCGAGATGTGAGCATCCCCCTTTTGTCTACCGACTTTTGACCATGGCCGGAGGCTTCCCCAAGTCTCAGTGTCACAGAAACCATACTGCGGGAGCTTAGAACAGACCTCTCGGCCACCGCAGCAGGAGAGCCGAGGCCAGGAGTAGGCCTCAATCCATCTCTCTGCATTTGTCACTGGCAAAGGCCAGCTGGGAAATTCTCAGACTGATCATCTCAATCCCTGTCCCTACCTAATTGCAATCGATTGCAATGTTCAAGGCCCACGCGCAAAGTGTGTTGAGAAGATCCTTGAGACCCAGCCTGCCAGCCTGTCAATTTAAAAGCACCAAGGTCATGCATCTAGACATCCACACTGCATTTGGATGCATTTGTTGTAACCCGAGTCAGTTTAGCAAAACAATGGGAAATCACACGTCCAATGGAGAGAGTCTATCCACAAAGCCTGGATTTTCCGCATCTTAGATAAGAAAAGGTAGGTCATGACTCCTTCACTTCGGCATCACTTTGATTAACATGTCTGTCGCCCGCATGCTAGCTGCAACATGAGTTGACAGGTGATGTATGTGGTGATGTATGTCATGATGTTTGTTTTTGTGCGAGTTTCTCCAAAGATGGGCTAACCCCAGCAGGGCCATAAATTCTGTATTATAATATATGTCACATTTATATGTATTATTATATTATATGATTAATATATTAATGTATACATACATATATCTCTACATATACAGTATACATAGATTATCTTATATTATATTACATTACATTACATTACATTATATTATATTATATTATATTATATTATATCATTTATGTGTATATATATATATAATTATATATATACATATATATATATTATGTCTGTAGGGAGAATTATAATGGGGAAAGCCGCATTTTCAGACAACCCAAATGCTGATACCGCTTGATCTGACCATCGACTCATTCAGGTGGCCGGGCCCTGCATCAGGTCCCAGGGTACCTGCGCAGCAGCCATACCCAACAACCCGCCATCCACAGGCTCGTTGCCCTGTTCAGCCTCTAGTAGTGCTGCCTGGCATGCAAACAATCAGGGGAGCAATTTCTGGCCATATACATTGGTCAGCCTGAGGAAAACGCTGCTGAGAAAATTCTGAAATTGACTTACATTATAGGACTTCACCACCACCACCACCACCATCACCACAACAACAACAACAACATCATCTGGGGCAAGGCCAATGGGGCCACCCCCATTGGAAGCTTTATCTTGCCAGGTGCACTCCCCAGACCGATCCCCACCTTGAGGTTCTTAGCAGGCTGTGCAGCGGCCGCAGCATTGGTCACCTGACACGTCGAAGTCTGAAGGTATCTCTCTACCCAGGACCCCAGGACCCCAGGACCCCAGGACCCCAGGACCTGGACATATGATGACATCATTGGGATCAGCAAGAGTAATTGATGATCCATCCTGGATGAGATCCAACCCTTCATCAATAAGGACTTCCCAAACAAGCTTGAGCACAATCCCATGGATCGAAGAGCTCATGTTTCTGGTCCGGGTATGTCCCGAAATCGAAGCAACACAGCCTTGCAGAGTGCCAGCACGGGTTTGCGGATCCTGCTATGACATCCACCTTCAAGGCAAGACTGCCGAACTCATCCAGCCAATGGTATAGTAATTTGGTATGAATCAAAATTTAAGGCCCGGAGGAAACCAGTCTTTGGTCATTTTAAGTCCACCCAAATTCAATGATGGATTTGGCTCTGCATGCAAAAATGCAGCGGGGTTTTGCTGTCTGACACGCCCTGCATGCTTACTGACACTGTTTATCTGAATGCGCAACAGGCCAACCTGAGCCTGACTTTTGGTGATTATATTGCTTTGGCTGACCTTGGTCTGTGTGGAAGCGGCTGAGCTCCAAGGGCTTGCGCCATATTTCCAGTTTCAAAACATGTGCCCAGCCCCCCAGCACCATGTGGAAGCGAGTCAAACAGTTTTCGTTTTCGCCCAGCGGCTTTGCTTTCTTTCTTTTGGTGGCCTCTTGGGACCGGATGGAACTTCCACGTCGACAGGATCGATGGCCATGCTTCCACTTTTCTACGCATAAGCTTCGGCTGAGGTTCATCATGTTACAATTACAATATTTGCAAGTACAGGTTGGAGTGTTGCGCTTCTTCTGTGTGCGTGTGATGCTGAGCCGTATGAAAATCGAAGATAACTTTGATACTGATATGTAGCGTTGCCTGTTGATTTCGTAGAGAGATGCTTTGTCGTGTTTCGCCTATGCTTGACAACGGGCCACATTTCCAGAAGTTGACCCTGAAAGCACTTACGCTGCAGTGCACTCAAACAATCTGGCCAAATCCCTCCAGATCAGGTCACACCAGAGGTCACACCAGAGACATCCAAAGTTGATGCGTTGATGCATTCCATAGCCAGAAATTGCTTCGACCCATCCCAAAGCACGTACTTTTCCACCAATTGCCGCTCCATCTAAAGGCATGGTCAGCTGCTCAGGATGGGACCTGCACCATGAAGAAAAAGCTCAGCCAATGCCAGTGGCTCAGTTGGAAAAGTGCAGGCGAGTGGCTACATGTTTTAACGATTTTAACGCAGTGTTCATTTCATTGTCGCATTGTGTCTATTGTATTCTCGTGTGCTCTGTCATCACCTGAGGTGAGAGGAAGAGCTGCCCCACTTTCATGAGGACAAAAGGCTGCCACTGTAAGGTCCGTTATTGGACATTTGACGACGCCAGACTCAAAAGCTTGGTATTTTGGGTCAAGTTCAAAAAGCTTCAAGCTCATGAACTGAGGCGTCCTTTGCAAGTTCAAGCAAACAAAAGCTTCAGTCCAGGAAAACTTTGCTGAACAAATGGCGCCAGGAGAAAGCTACAAACCGATCTCTGGACCCTTGCCTCAAGCACTCAGAAGAGCAACGGGAGAATCATCCCAAGGACCACTGATGTCAACATCCCAAGCCTAAGAGCTCGGTCGACTGCAGTGGTTTGGTCATCATCAACTCTTTGAACCTCTTGGCTAAAGTCGGTGACGCCAGCCGCGTCCATCTTCTGATCCAACATCTCATTGAGACCAGCCATGTTGAGTTGATGCAGCTTGCTCTGGAGGGAGTCGATGGAAACAACTGGTTCCAGGCCATTTCCGTTGTCCTCATAAGGAATGGTCAAGAGGTAGGTGACCGTAATCTCACCTTCCTGGGCGGTGGGAGCCATCTCCACATCTATCATCTCAGCATCCAGGCCTGTTACCTCGGTCATCAAATCTAGGTAGGCCTGCTTTACTCTCGGGTCTTCCATGTAGCCCTCGTAGCCCTTAGCATTCTCCTCCACTTTCTCTACTTTCACAGCCATCCTAACTGTGACTTTGGCTGCTGCACCTTGAGCAGAGGTGGTGGCAACGGGCTCTGTCTCAGTTATTGTAGTCATGCTGGTAGTAAGTGTAGTCTGGGTGTGTGTAACTGTGCTTCCCGTGACAGTCTCAGTCACCGTAGTGGCAGTGGTGGTTATGCTTGTATATGTTTGGGTTGAAGTTCCACTTGTTGTGGTATGTGTTTCTGTCTCGGTGCTGGTGTAGGTGGTTTCTGTGTGCGTCGCACTGGTCATCGTCGAGGTTTTGGTGGTGCTGGTTGTTGTGATACAACAAGGTTCAGCACACTGGTCCTTGCAACTTTCAATCACTGCCACAGATGAGCAGGTCAAGCCAGCTACGGCCAAGCTCTCACAAGTGGCCTGGTTGCTGCATGGAGAGCTCCACAAGTTGCTGGGACATCCGTCCGGAGGCTCCACTGCTACCACCAGGCCTATTAGTAGCCACACTAGCCACACAGCTCGCGGCACCATCAAGCGACCCACGGCTCCACGGCTCGATGGCATGGCTCGATCGTGCAAAAACTGAGCTACAGCTGCGGAAAGTGTGGCAGCTCCAAGATGTTCCAATTGCCATGTCACATCATGTCACCATGTTTTCTGTTGCCGCCAACGGAAAGTTTCTGAAACAGTTGTGACATCTGGCATCTTTCCCACCTCAGGCACAGTCGCTCGAGCATCATCGATAGTGCTCTGGAGTTTGCTTGTGATCCATGCCTTCAAAGTCTCGAGAAACTTGATCCTTGTTCAAAGAATCCTGATATAATCCATCTGCACAAATCTGACTTTCAATTTGACTTTCGAAATACGGCAATTCTCTATCGCCCGTATGTTTTGCTCTTTTCTGTTTCCTAGCCTGCTACAGTTTGATAATCTGGCATAAGTCGAAGGAGAGTGGAGAATCAAAACTGTTGCGTTCAAAACAAAAACTTCCAGACAAACCAACACAGCATCACTATCCAGCCAGCTGTGACCCAACAAAGCATCCGGCAAGCCAGGTGAATTGCTGGACAGCACCCTGCTCACCATATGTGCCGTTCACCACTTGTTATGTCAATGAAATCCAACGCGGCCCATGACCATATCAGCAGCGGTCTTTGCTTCTGCATTCGGACAATCTAGGCTTCCCTTCGCCACATCTACAACAAAAAAACAAGAAAAATCTTGATATATTTTGATGATCAATCAATGAATGACTCTTGTGGCGAAGGTCGCAATTGTTTTTCTTTGTACACCGCCAGGTCGCCAGGTGATACAGAGTTCGAGACACCAGGCGAGACTCGTTCCACACTGTTTTCAGTGTGAGAGGGTGAAACATCCACCTTTCCACCATCTGCAGCAATCCCGCGATTGCAGGGGCTCGGTGCATTTGCATTCAGTGAAACAAACTCGGGGTTTATTCCGCAACCTGTCAACCAACAGGGAGCACATCCAGGGAACTTGGGCTAGGAACCTAGCAAAATACTGCAGACAGCCCACGTCGCCTGCGAAGTCGATTGGCTCTTGAGCTGGGTTCGCAGCATCTGGAAATAGGCCTTCCGCTGAGATACCCATGCTCATTGATATGGCTGTGGCTCCAGATTGTTTTTTCCAGAATTGGGTGGTTTCAGACCAAAAATGATCCGCCTATATCCCGAGACATTTAAATCGCAGTTAGCCAGGAAATCCAGCGCCTGCTTGGTGCTTTGAAAGTCCTGCCCATGTCATTTTGTCATTTTGCCGATTTTCACAAACCTTTCATTCTGACTTTTCAGAGGGGGTGCTCTTGCAAAACCTGCAACCCATATTCAGACTCATAGACTCAAACCCAAAACACGCGCACACACACACAAACACACGTGTTCAGAACAATCATTGCGAATTCTGTTGTGGAATGCATCTTACGTGCAAAAACACTCCAATTACACCTGACAGGAATGGCTCGGTGAAAAGACCCGAGAGAGAATCAAGAAGCTACCATCGCCATAGCCAGTACTAGATGAAAAGAGTTGGAAGCTGACCCTTCCCTGTCAATAAAGCCAAATCGTTCCCACATTGACAGATTGCGAAAACAGTACAGAAACTGAAATGGACATTGCAAATTGCAGAAGTTCAAAACTGACGTCATGCCGGTTCTAGGCTTAGCCGGTTGCCATTCAGAGAAATGCTAAAAAACGATGCAGGTACGTGCAGTTGATCAAACTGCATATCCTCTCCAAACATCAGTAGCTTCGTTGGCCACGGACTGATGAATGGAGCCGTGGCCCCCTGCTGTATGACAAAAATGAAATGAAATGAAATGAAATGAAAATGAAAATGAAAATGAAATGAGATGAAATGAAAATGAAATGAAGTGAAATGAAGTGAAATGAAATGAAAGAACATCCACGAAAACCTGATCGTCGGCAGATTCCGATTTCCTAGGGGAAGAAAAGAAATCAGTAAAAAAGTGACGTCGGCAGTTAGAAGTTTACATCTATTCAGATGTTCCACACACACGCCCCGCTGCTGCGGGGCTTTTTTGGAAGATGCACCGCGAAAGTCGAGTGCAAGCTCTGATTTGGTCATCTGGGTTCGGACAAAGAAATGAATTGAAGTTAGTTACAAAGAATCGCGCCTAGTCGCGGAATGGTTTGGTCGTCATCATCCGAGTAATCCGCAGGGCAATCCTCTGGGTTGGCTCGTCTGGCCAGGGTATTGGCCGTGACGGCCAGATGGCTACCAAGCTGAGCCAATTCCGCTGATGTGAAAAGGCGAATGTTGCTCTCTGACGGATCAGCAGGCGGAATCTGTAGCATTTCAAGGATCGGGGCATTGAACTCAGGATCCGCCAACAATATGTTGTACATGATGTGGGCAAGTTGGCTAATTTGCATGGGCACCGACAGGTGAGGATTTGGAACTTCAGCTGGAAATTCAATTTGGGAGGTATCATCCCCATCGTCATGGATATCTTCTGCAGGAGTTTCAACATTGTCCTGAGAATGCTCATGCGGCTCTGTCCGATGAGGATGGCATAGGGGACTTCAGCAATGTCGAAGTCTCTGCGCCAATAGTTGGCAATGCGTGAAGCTTCACGCCATCCATTGATGTGATATCCCCACTTCTCCTTCACATGACCCACAATTCCATGGAAGAAAAATTCCGGTCGGCGGAGTCTTTCGATGCCGTCTGCGTCAATTTCTGTGACCCAGAGCTGTTTTTGTTTGTTGGGTCCTTCCCCAACTTCAATCTCTTTGAAGACCTGGGTGTGCACCACCCGTTGGTTCTGTTTGAAATCAGGAGTAAATGGATGACGAGGAAATGGATTCCACGAGTCATCACCTCGTGGCATAGGACCGGTGTCAAATTCGGTCGTGTAGCCGTATCCGAGTTGGCAACAGCGTCGGGTGTTGTATATGATTCAGGTGACGGCCAGCCAGGTCCCGAAGAGGGGAACGCAAAAGAAGAGGGAAAGAGCAAACACCAACACGACACACCTGGCCCAGAGCGGGCAAACCCTGAAAGGGCAAGGGAAGAAAAAACGAAGGCCGACGGAAACGGAACCAGACCAGCGGAGGAGGGGGAAGACGGAAGCGTCTGAACCAACCTACCACGGCGAAACCTAAGCCTACCTCAGCACGCGCAGGACCCAACCTACCTGAAGAGGGAACGAACACATGAGATAAGGGACCCATCGGGGACTAGTTAAAAACATGATGCATCCAAATGGTCATGCAGGTTCCCCTATTCGGGCTCAATGGCCACAAAGTCAAGTCAACCCCATGGACGGCTTACGTTGTCAACCCTCGAATTACGTGCACATTTGAACCTCACCAGAGTAACCAAAAAGAAAGAGACCACACCTGAAAGACATGTCCTGATACCTGAAGGAAAAAACAAAAAAAAACACAAAAAAGGTGAAGCCCAGAACAGCGGCACGTTGTTTCAACACAGGACCGACAGGTGAAAAGCTGAAAAAAGGCCAGCTGTTTCACATTACTTAAACGAATTACTAGGCTGAAAAAGGTGAAGCCAAGAACTGCGGCACGCTGTTCAACACATCGACCGACAAGGTGAAACCGAAAAAAGGCCAACTGCTTCACTTTACTTAGACGAATTACTAAGTTGAAAACTGTAAATTCAGAGATCAGGTCGACGGTTCACTCTCCTACCTAGAAAGGTATTCCCCGAAGGGTTCATGCCACCGTGACAAATCCAGCATGAATCACACACTTGCTCAGAACAGTCGTTGCGAATTCTGATGTGGAATGCAACTGACGTGCAAAAACACCAACGATAAGTTGACGCGAAGAATGGATATTTGTAAAAATATATAGACGTATAATCGCCGAAGACATTGACCGTAAAAAACAACAGCGATAAAATATAGGTCCCCCCAGCTGCGACTTATATGCGCCCAGGGGCGGGACTATCTATCTATCTATCTATCTATATATATATATAGTTGCAGGTACAGGAAACCGGCCACGTTTCCCATCCCACTCATGTCCACAGCTTCATTGCGTGTGGCAGGACATGAGTGCCACACGCCCCTGCAGCATAATGAAGTTTTACATCTATACAGGTGGTACACACACACTAGACAAGAATGGATCATTATATGATCCGGCAGGAACTGAATCCTGAAACATGCAGATTAGATACGAAACAACGAAATTAACGATGCATCCTACGAATAATAGAAGTTCTCCT
>Ga0126342_10016036_pt1 | contig 13086 bp, 7 predicted proteins | sample Cyp1metagenome_FD_92528 | JGI IMG/M metagenome (GOLD analysis project Ga0126342, IMG submission 92528) | Coral microbial communities from Lord Howe Island, Old Settlement Bay, Australia - Cyphastrea 1 metagenome | ecosystem: Host-associated > Invertebrates > Cnidaria > Coral ... | reverse complement strand
TCCACTATTGCCATGTTGGGTCCACTATTGGCCATGCCCTCTGGACAAGGTCTGAACATGACTCTTTTGGCAATACTAAAAGTAAATAGAGCTAATTGACTTTTAGTATTGGAGAAAAATTGGGGATGCGGAAAAATGTTTCTACTATTGACAAGGTTTCACTATTGGTCAGACAACATTATATATAGTTCAGATTCGTTTTCTGGATCTTATCTTTTAAGATGTCAGGAAAATGTGTACATCTTCAAATATTTCCTTTCCCTAATTAGATTGGGGTCATTCTTTAAACAAGTCATCAGTGCTGAGCTGACCGAGCCATTCACTCTCGATTTTGTTTGCGAGGTTTGTGTTTATTTGTGAAAATGTGGATGATATGTGGATGTGGATGCGGGGTTGTGTGATTTCAAATGGTTTCTGGCCTCTGTTTTGGCCTGAAACTTTGAAGAAACTGAGGCATCCCTTTAAAGAGACCGTCCGGAGTAGGGGGATATTGGAAAGTTACTATGCAGATTTCGCTGAATCTTGGAGCAAGACACAATCCCATCATATCCCATCCACAGGTTTGGTAAACGCCGGGTAAGATCTCGCGAGGAGTCGGTTCCAGCCTGGTTAAATCCCACCCGTCCCTTGGCACCGGAGTGGAGGATATGACATCTTGGGTCTCGTATTGTTGATCGCATCGAAGACTTGATTCAAATAGGTCAAACATTCCAAATATATACAACTATATATATATATATACTATACATTATATACTATATATATATTATATGTTTTGACACGTTTTGTCCGGGCTTGGTTCATCCGTGGCCCCTACAGGGTCCTACAACTTCTGTTTGGGTTGCCCGCCTGTTCTTGCAATCACCGACCTGCTTGGACTGAGACTTGCATCAACAGCAGACTGCATTGTGTGCGACTCAGTGGAATGGCAAGAAGAACCACTGGAATGATAGGAATTGTACAGCTGTAAAGGAAATCATCCCAAGATTCCAAGATGTCCAAAAAAATTCGGCGATTTTAAGGTTACTGAATCACCATTATATAAATATTATTACAATTCTCCTTGAGCTTGGGTGCTGCAGCGCAAACTGGACTATAAATATTATTACAATTCAGCCAGAATGATGTGTTGGCAAAATCAGGTTGCCGGAAAATAGGGTTCCCCTGGTTTATCACCATTTCGCACTTAGAATAGCATGAAATAGCCATCTGGTGGTATACCCCATTTGCAGACACCCCCGTATGCCATAGCCTTGAAACGTGCAGTAATGGGGACACTGGTAGCCTGAAGTAACATTCTGCATCTTGTTATAAGTATTATATACAGATAAAAAAAGGATGTTAGCTCTGCTTTATGTTAATCATATGTCCCTGTCTAACTACAATAATGTGTATAATATTATATATATATATATATGACATTATATGAATATATGCACAATTATTCGACTGACTTTAAGAAAATTGGCTTCTATAAGTATTACTAAATTATATACATACTTACTTGTGTCATTGTGCGTTTTCACCCCAGGTTGGTTCTTCTGCAGGTGCAATGGGCCTGGCTGAAAACTACCAATGGACCCGAGGAATTGAGGATTAATGGGATGCTTACTCGGAAATACTCGAGATACACTGGGATTTATGGTGATTTTATGATATTTAACCAACAAACCATTGCGTTTATTTGATGGGATAATTGCTGGAATATCACCAACAATAGGACATGTGGGTTTGTATCAAAAATCTTAGGATTTGGGTCACCCTATGTTTAAGCTAAAATTGGATTGTTTAACACTAAAATGAACGTTTGATATTAACATGAAAGGTAATTCAAAATTAAGAGCAGAATATTTTTCAACCAAACGTTTTTGTTCATTAAGATAAATGGTCATTAAATGTTTGAATCAGAGGTGTTACCAACCAAACATTTTAAGTATGTAAGTTGTCCCATGTTTGGGTGAAATACTGTATTTCATTGGCATTTTTGAATTGTCAAGACTCAAGACTGAGCATTGTAATGAAGGCATCACTGTGTCGTGTAGATATTATTGAACTATACAAGCTAAGCAGATTCTTCTTTACTCAGAATTGGGGGGTTCAAAGTTTGAAGATTTGAGCTGGTGCTAAAGAGCCAGAGGCGTGCGGTCTTGACCCAAACCTAATGTTGAACATATAGTGTCGTGATATGTGTATGAGAATGATATACTCTATTAATTATTAATGAATGTTCTGTGATACGTGAAGTTAATTACAGGAGAAACAGCAGGACCATACTTACCAAATTGTGACTATATTTTTGGATGCACTCCTTTTTTGGAAGGTCACATCATCACATACCCTCCAGTAATCTAACACAGCTAACAGATAATTTACCTATTAAATTCTATTAACACATGGTGATTTTCCATAACCATGTGAAACTACTGGAGGGTATCATCCCCATTGATGGTTAAATTCCATTGACCCCCATGAAATTCCACTAAGTTCCATACCATCGACGCCCTGTGGAGGCCACCCTGTGGAGATTCGAAAGTGCCGGGATTCCGTGTTGGCTCACAGGCTTTGAAGATCTGCGTCTTCAGATCGGTTGAAGTTTTTGTTGTTGCCTTAAACCAATCCATTGATGTCTGTTTTGGAACGATTTATACATGGATTTATATCATGTACTGTGAATCTCTGCAAAATTTCGAGGGGAAGCCCTCAGACAAGTTGATAGCCTGCGAGTGGCAGGGTGAGCGGAGTCACCGATAGGCCTGTCGCTTACCATTGAAATCTAAGATGAAATTGACATAAATTGACTAAATCGAGCCTCAGGGCTAGGCTTATCAACAAAGTAATCAGCTTTTCCAATGGGGTTCTTCATGGTTCATCCAGCCACCATTTTTTTTGAACCTATCGAATTTAACCTGGAACTTCCATCAAGGGCTGGATATTTGACTGGAGCCCAACTGCTGGGTTCAAGTTAGATTGACTTCATGAATTCGGGAGATATTGAACTCAACTAAGATGTAGAATTTCAATGAATTTCATATGGGGATGGGTCGAAACATATGACATGACATGACCATTTTTTTTTGTTGGGAATAGACATCCATTGACCAGCTAGCTATTAGGGTACCATTTGGGTCCCGTTTTGACTCATAGCCATGGCAGCCATTCTCGTTCGATTCTCCAATGATTCCATCGGAATGTCCATCGTAGGCGGCAGTTTGTTGGGTGCTCTGCGGCACGGCGGCTTTGTGCCGCACGATGACGACGTGGCTGCTCGCCCTGGAGTGATCCGCTGGGTTTGCGGGTCACCGGAAATTCGGATACACCAATGGTTTAAAAGAAATGGTGGAGTATCCCCAAAAATTGGGCTTGGTATATCTTCATCTTATGAACCATGGACAATTTCTGGTTTATGGATTTCATGAATAAGAGTAACTTACCTGGAATCATGCTGGTAGACCCCATATTTTATACCCCCATTGTTTGGTAATGAAAAGATGGATGTGATGCTCGACCAGCTGAAGGTTTCGGATCTTTATGATTGATGCCTCTGCGGAAAGAAAGTGGTGAAGTGCAAAGATGGAGGTGGATGAGTCAACTCTCATTACGGAGATTTGCTGAATATGTTTTTTTTCCGCATTGGTGGATCCACCATTTGAGAAATCAGGCGCATGGGAGCATTTTTCTTTTTGGGGTCAACGCCCTGAGCGGGGGTTGAGTTTTTCCATGTAACTGCTGCGTGCCCTCATTTCAGCATTTGATATGTTGCCGATGTTCACATGTACGTTGCAGATGCTGAGGTTCAACCCGTGGGGGGTTGTAAGAACAGATCCTTTAGGATCAAGCAGGTGAGCCATCGAAATCAGGAATTTCTCAGAGGTCGAAATATTGGAACTCAGATAGCTGACTCCCGCTGGAAGAGTCTTCAGTCATGGCTGCCTAAAAATGTCAAGACGTTGTATAGAAATCATCTGAATGCCAAACTCACGTGCGATCATGGCAGTACTGGTTTCAAAATCAACATATGTACAGAAATTGGGTCAACTCAAAACGAAGAATGGAGGCTGAAGACAAAGAAGCAAAGAAAACATGTCGGCTTTGAAAGCCACAGTTGATGCGCTGCAAAGTTTTTTTCAGATGTTGACCTGTGCATGCTGATATCAAGAATTCATGTCGCGGAATCATAATTCACTGTAAACTACATTATTATGCTTATTCCATCTTATTCCTGATTGAAACTCCAAAAGCACAATGATCAAACCCACGCCCGCCTCGAGGCGTTGTTCCCTTCTTTTTTGTGGCCCTCTTAAGCAAGTCCAAGAAGGGAACCTCCTGATCTTGTACCCTGACAAATTATTGATTCAACTTACTCAAAATATAGGTATTGGATGATGAGTTCAGTGAATCCGTTCCCATATTATTTGAGATGGACCGAAAACATAGCCTGCAATGCAACCTGCAATGCAACCTGTGATGTTGCTTTGACATCTGTGCTTTGCTCTGTTTTATATAACTGGTTAATAGTTTTGCAAATGCATTCCAGCACATTTGAATGACTGTCGTTGAATTTAATGCTAAAGACTCGATCGATATGCTCCGCCTCTTGAGAAGAGCACTACTGAGAACTCAACTGTGGTAACACCTCTGCAGTTGAGGGTCGTTCTGTGCAAGATCACACTGGGCAATCTCGGCCGTGAGGTTCACAACATGTTCTGCGTGAATATCACCTTAGAGTTTGTCCGCATGAATGCAATGTCACAAGCGTTTTCTGAAGCATAGTTGTTCATGCAAATTTGAAACATGCTGATGCTACTGAAAGGGCAAATAGGGGGAATGCTTCAAGAAGACACAGACTGCCAGAAATAGGACAAACATGGCACTACTGAGAACTCAACTGTGGTAACACCTCTGCAGTTGAGGGTCGTTCTGTGCAAGATCACACTGGGCAATCTCGGCCGTGAGGTTCACAACATGTTCTGTGTGAATGTCACCTTAGAGTTTGTCCGCATGAATGCAATGTCACAAGCGTTTTCTGAAGCATGGTTGTTCATGCAAATTTGAAACATGCTGATGCTACTGAAAGGGCAAAAAGGGGGCAAATGCTTCAAGAAGACACAGACTCCCAGAAATAAGAAAAACATGGCACTACTGAGAACTCAACTGTGGTAACACCTCTGCCGTTGAGGGTCGTTCTGTGCAAGATCACACTGGGCAATCTTGGCCGTGAGGTTCACAACATGTTTTGTGTGAATGTCACCTTAGAGTTTGTCAGCATGAATGCAATGTCAGTGTCAGTAGTTCCCTTGATTTTTTTTCGATTCATGTGTTTTGGTTGATTGCAGTCCCAGTTGTCTTTCACAATGCGGCTCAAGTATGCCTTGGTGGTTGCATGGTGACTGGTTGGTGTTTCCAAATACACAAATATTTCTTTATATATACATAAGTATGCAAATACACTACGACGACTACATTAGTCTACAATTTACACATGTATATATAAATACGTGTATATATATATATAATATACGTAGTGTATACATATTATAATATATTATGATATATATATATAATGTAATATACACATATATATATATATATACACATGTATATTTATTCCGACCGGTGATCCCTCATTCACCATGCAGATGACTTCATTGGTAGGTTTTCCAATGTTTTCCCATCATTTATTCTTGATCAACCTCTTTGGGAAAAAACACTATAAATCTTCAGATCTTCAGTGAACAAAGCTCACATGAATGAAAACCACAGTGAAACACATAACATCATCAACATCCAATCATTTTAGCTGAACACTTACCCCCAGAAAAACTTCTATTGTGGTTGCTTTTTGGTGGCCTCAATGGCTGTGCCGAGGATTTGGAAGCCATGGAAAGAGACTTAGAGAAGATGGAGGCCACGTGCGATCAACAGCAAAATCGAAGAGGATATTTTCATGAGCATTTAACATCATTTAACAATCTTTAACCATATTTAACCAACAATCATTGATCCATGATGGGGATTTGACGATCGTTCATCATTGATCATTTTTTCGTGGGGATTTGACCAGTGATCATTGGTCAATTGTACTCAATTCATCTCAATTCATCATGTTCATTCAACATGTTCATGGATGTCCTTATGATCCTATCAGTTGGCATGTTAGCCTTTTTGTTTTGACAGAAACCTGCCGTGTACACCGTCAGTTTTGGGTTCAAGGCTTGGCTCTTACGTGGCCTCCCTGTAGTGATGGCTGCAGGGATAGGGCTACGTGAGACCAAGCTGAGCTCAGAGGAGTCCTTCAAGGCACTATGGGACTCCGCTACAGACTACATCCTCTTCGAGTGCTTGGACGACGCAGGCAATGCCCAGGGGTTAGCGGTGGGGGCCGTGACCTCCAGGTACCATGCTGATGGCGACGGTGCCTTCATCAAGCTGGACTATGTTGCTGCGTCTGACGAGTATTACGCCCACTGGATTGTCGACGAGGGTGGATCGGCCAAGTGGCATCACGTCTGCCGCCGAAGCTGGTCCTCCTGTCGGCGTAAAGTCGGCCGAGACCAAATCGTGCACATCCAGAAGATGGCCTGGATCACTCTGGAGGATGTAGAGGCGTGCTTGAGGCAGTGGAAGGTGAAGCGACTTGACAGGTCACTGCCGGGGGGACGACGCAAGCCTGTGACCCCGGTGGATGATGCAAAGGCCCCCAAAGAGGCCGACCTGCAGACTGCCTCGAAAGCCAAGGCTGCTAAGCCGCCTCGTGGGGAAGAACGCCGTGGTGATGGCCGTGGTGACTCCGAGGACTCTCGGGGAGGCAGTGCTGAGCTGTCAGGAGCTGAGGATGACGATGTCGGGAGGTCCAATGCCTCGAAGCCTCGATCGGGCAGAAAGCACAGCAGGAGGAGGAGATCGCATCGAGACTCTCGCAGCCCTCGCAGGTGCCGGCCTGAGGAGGCGCGTGGGTCTGTTGGTGACCTTACCAGGGGGCATCGCAAGAAGAAGTCTGACAAGAGCAGCCCGTTGGATGCCATCCTTGAGGACGATGGCGCTGGGCCCTTCGAGGCAGACAGCCGTTTGGAGGTGCTGAGAAGGTCTCTTGAGGAGAAAAAGCAGAAGAAGCCAGAGGCAAAAGAAGGAGCCAGTGCCGTCCTGGCGCGTCGCGTTCAAGCTGGCGTAGAAGGTTCAAAGAAAAGAAGGAAGGAGTCTGAGCAGGATAAAGTGAAGAGGGCTCTCAAGACACTGAGCAAGACCAAGGAGGAGGCGTCCTCCTCTTCACTTGATGACAGTGATGATGATGCTGCCGTCTTCGGTGTGGGCCGGGGTGACTCAGACCTCCTGAGCAGGCAGCGCAAGTTGAGGAAGCTTTCAAGCGAGAAGCCAGGGGCTCTCCTGGTGAAGGGTTTCTCGCTTATGCACGAACAGCTGGGGACTCTCTATGGGGATCCAGCAACCTCGACGTCGAGTGAAGCAATGCTGCAGCCTGGTGCTTTGCGGTACCTTCTCACAACCGCGCTCCCACTAGTTGACGTGAAGAAGGTGGGAGAGGAGAAGGTTCGAGAACTACGGACGCTGGCATCAACACTGGATTTGGTGGTGTCGGGGCGTGTTGGCATGGCTGGTGACATGCTGATGCAAAGGTTCAAGAGTTTGCTCATGGCCCTCAAGGACGGATCCAGTGCAGCGTCGAGGTACTTGGAGTTGGTGCCGATGGAACTGTACCCAACTGCTGCAACTCTTGAAGAAAGTGACTTTGCCCGTAGCCTTGCTGTGAAGAACGCCAAGAGTGAGGCTCTCCTGTCCCGTGTGAGGAGCACGGGCTAGGGACTCGGCGGGGGGGGTCAGCCGCGACCCCTCCTCAGCGCCACCCCCCTACTGGAACTCAGGCAAAGGAGACGGAGGATCAAGTGAGACGCCCGGCACTGAGGAGCCCAACCAAAACCAGGGACAGAAGCAGAAGCCCCTTGAAGAGGTCAGTCAAGTTCGAGACACCGCTGGAGAAGGAGATTCCTGCAGAGCCTGGGGGCACAAAGCCAGGTATGATGAGGATGGCAGATGCGAGACAGGCAGTTCCAAGGAAGGAGAACGAGACAAGGGCACAGTGGAAGAACAGGATTTTCAACTTCAAGAGGAGCGAAGAGGCGAAGCATGGAGTTGGAGGAAAAGGAGATCGGAGAGGAAAGAGGAGCTGAGGACCCCTGTGAAGGCAGGGGGAAGTGAGGCAGGGACTGAGCCGGGTCAAGCGCTGGTGTTGGCCAGTGACGAACTAATCCCTGGCCGAGACGTCCCTGTGAAGGCAGGGAAAAGTAGCTGTGTTGCTGGTGCCGAAGAGCCTAGCATTTTGCACGGCGAGTTTTTTCCAGCATCGTCTGCAAGGCCAGGCGATCCTGCTTCGGGCGTGCCACTGCCCAATTCCTTTTTCAGTAATGAGTTGAGGGAATTCGAAGTGAAATGTGATTTTTTAAAAGTTTTTCAGGTCCATCGTGTTGCCATGACCCCCTTCAGACTGGTTTGTCAGAAAGTGGCCAAGCTCGAGATCAGTGTTCTACAGTTAGGTGTGACGTTGCTGCAGCTCCTGCTTACTAGCCCACGAGATGGGAAATCACTCTGTTGTTGGATGGCTGATCAACTTTGTTCAGAGTCTTCACCACCACTTCGGGTTAGAGACTTGTTGCCGTTGCCTCTACCCCCCGTAGGAGCTGCACTCAGGTTGGTTCAAACCGGTATGACTTGCGATGGCGGTATTCTTGAGGTTGCAGACCCTTGCAGCCGGAGCCACAAAAAGAGGGGGCGACAACAACGAAAGCGCTTGGTTGAAGAAGGTATTAAACAAATCTGGAAATGCCTTTGCGTACTGGTTTTGAATGGAATGACAGATGGATGGACGTTTATTTCGAAATCAAAAGGTAGGGCCAGTGAACATCAGTTAGCAGCTTTGGAGGTGGTTACAAAATGGGTTGAAAGCTTTTGTGAAACACCGACTGAAGTTCTCCCCAAGCCCGACTTTCCAAATTTAGTCAAGAATCGTCAGCTGGATTACTCGGGTGGAGAAGTCACAACCGCCCTGCCTCTCAGGTTGGAGGAGCTCCTGCCGGGTCTTCCAGATGCGGGAGTTGCTGGCTCTCTTTGTGCAGTGCAGGCTGCATCGGGAGGGATAAGGGAATGGGTTCTTCAGCCTGAAATGACTTTGAAGCCCCGGGAGTTGTGGCCTTCTCAGATACCTAGGGCTCGTATCAATGCTACGAGGTTGGAGTGGTACCGCATCTGTGAGGTGTTGTTTCAGCGTGGGATCATAGAAACCATCCCCTATGACTCCATCTTCAAGGTGGGAGGCACCCCCGTGCTAAATGGGGCTTTTGCAGTGGAGAAGCGAGGGCGTGCTGGTGCTGGCCAGACACGTGTGACAAGGCTGATCATGAACTTTGTGCCCACTAATGCGTATCAGCGTCTTATGCGTGGGGACCTTGACACGCTGGCTAGCTCGACGGCTTGGTGCCAACTTGTGTTAAAAAAAGATGAGGTACTCTTGTGGTCAGGTGATGATCAGAAAGGCGCCTTTTACGCCTGGCAGCTCCCAGCAGCTTGGCGACCGTTTATGGCCTTCCGTTGGCCTGTCCCAGGCCATTATGTGGGATCTGGCCGCTCTATGGAATTTGTGGCCTCGCGGGTGATTCCGATGGGCTGGATACAAGCTGTCAGTTTGTTCCAGCACCTTCATCGCCAGTTGGGCATGGCCCCTGTTCCTCATGGTGCTGGCCATGAGGAGGAGCTGGAGTGGAGGCGTGACAGGCCAGCTCCCCAGCGGTCGGAGGGACAAACCACGGAGTTTGTTCAATTCTATTTGGACGACTTTGATTGCCCTGAGGTCTTGCCCAGTGTTGGCTGGGAAAAGTTGCAGGGAACCATGGGACCAACTCATGAAAAACAACGTGCGGCCTACGAGCGTTGGGGTGTTGGGATTGCAACAGACAAGGCCCATCTCAGGGAGCCCAAGGTTGTCAGGATGGGAGCTGAGATTGACGGAAAGCGTGGTACGGTGGCAGCACCGCGACAGAAGAAGTTGGAGGTTGCCTACTTTGCTTTGTGGGCACTAGGGCTCCACTGCCCCCCAGTCAAGGTGCTGTTGATGGTCTTAGGTAGGCTAGTGCGTTGCTTTGAGTTCCGTAGGCCCTTGATGACAATCCTTGCTACGATCTGGCCAAAGGGATCAGTGGATGTGCGAAGACCTTGGTCGAACAGCAGCATTGCAGAGCTTTTGCGTGCGGTGGCAGTGCTTCCCTTGGCAGGAACAGATCTTCGTGCTCAAGTTAGTAACATGGTTACGTGTTCGGATGCCTCGGAACTTGGGGGTGGCTTGTGCGCATCGGGAGCACTGACTGATGAAGGTGAAGGGGTGCTTGACTACCTTCAAAGTCCTTGGTACGTTAAGAAGCGCATGGGTAGCTTTCAACCTCAGGGGGCTCTCCCGGTCAATAACTGTCAGGGTCCAAGGGTCGTTGTTGTTTCCCTCTTCGATGGAATTTCTGCGCTCATGTGCGGTCTTTGCAGGTTGGAATGCCAGGTCACTGCTTTCTGTTCGTCGGAGGTGGATAAAGCTTGTAAGAGGTTTGTGAGGCAAAGATGGCCTGGGGTTATCGAACTTGGTGATGTGGACAAGATAACTGAAGAAGTTTTCACTACTCTGGCTGCCAGCGTTGGAGACGCAGTTGACCTTGTGCTTTGTGGTGGGGGAAGTCCCTGCCAAGATCTCTCTTCCCTGTTGGCGGACAGGGCAGGTCTGGCAGGGCATCGGAGCAAGTTGTTCTTTGTGATGCCCAGAGTGTTTCAGATGTTGGCGAAGGTCTTTCGATGCCCAGTACGGAGGTTTGTGGAGAACGTTTTTTCGATGACATCACAAAACCGAGATGAGTTCAGCAGGACACTGGGGTTTGAGCCTGTGTTAGTGGATTCCGTGCATTTCTCTCCCTGCCGCAGACCACGGTTGTTCTGGGTTGACTGGGAAGTGCAGCCTGCTGAAGGAGAAAGCTTGTTATCCCATCCAGGTTACAAAGAATGGATCGTCGAGATGGAGGAGATGAAGACCAACTGGTGGGTTGATGAGCGGTGCAAGAAATCTTCGCCAGGGCCACTTCCAACTTTTACGCGAGCCCTGCCGCGCAATAGCGCTCCCCGTGAACCTGCGGGGTATGCAACGGCCTCATCGGATGCCATCGCTCGGTGGAGGAATGACAGACATCGCTTCCAGGTCTATCAGTATGAAGCAAAGCATATGTTGGAAAGACCAGATGGTTCGCTGCGGCTGCCTTCCCTTACTGAACGGGAAAAAGCCATGGGTTTCCCTGTGGGGTATGTCTCCACAGGGCTCAGCCCTAAGTTGACCTTGGATGAGGCGTTTAATCAGGGGGCCTGCATGATCGGCAACTCTTTCAGTGTCTATGCCATCACTTTGCTATTTGATGAACTGCTCCGGAGTGTGGAACCTAGCTATGCCCCCAGGTGCCTTGACCGCATTTTTGACAGGGATCAAGTGGCCCCGACAGGTTGGTGTTCTCACCCTAGGTTTGAACCTCAGAGTAAACCTGACTGTCGATCTGGTATGCTGGTTCAAGAGTTTCTGCGTCACGCGGATAGGAGCGGCACTGATGTAAAGCTGGATGTTGGTATTCCTTTTAGGACTAGGGCATGGCCTAGAGCAGGAATCCGCTCACGACTTTTCCACTGGAGAATCATTCATGGGTATCCTTGGAAATTTCAGGGACACATTAACCTCTTAGAGCTGCAAGCGGTAGTGAACTCCCTGCAATGGCGCCTACGTTCTCTCGCCCATTTTAGGCGGCGGGTTCTCCACCTGGTGGATAGCCAGGTTGTGGCATCGATAGTTACAAAGGGGAGGACCAGCAGTTTTCGCTTGCGCAAAGCCGTTGACAAACTAGCTGGCCTGTGTGTTGCAGGTGGCGTTCAGCTAGCAATCGGCTACGTGGCCACAGAGGAAAACCCTGCTGATATCCCTTCAAGATGGGCAAAAAGACCGCGCAACAAGTTGAAGCCCACCGGAAAGAACGAAAGAAACAAAGGAAAGGCCTCTCCCTCAATGAGAAAGTGCTAAGTCCATTACTTCATCAGCGCTATGAGCAGGCTGCTAAGAGGATCCTTTCCTTTTGGCGGGAATCACGCCAGCCCCCAACAACTTGGGAGGATTTTGACGTTGCAACGGGCCAGTGGTTAGAGCACATCTTCTCTGAGGGGTATCCCAAAGGTTACGGGTGTGATGGACTGGCGGCTTTGCAACATTTCCTACCTGAGCTTGCGGGAAAATTGCGGCATTCATGGCGTTTGTTGAAAAGTTGGCACCGCCCATTCGAGTGCTACCCATTTCCCCACTGGTGGTGATGGCCATCAGTGGGGCTTGCGTGCAAATGGGAATGGTTGACAACGCTGCTGCTTTTCTTGTGGCTTTCGATACGATGCTGCGGCCAGGGGAGCTCTATCGCCTTACAAAGGGTGACATCACTTGGGCTGGGGGAAAAGCTGTCCTGCGGCTTCACCATACTAAGTCAGGCCAACGCCGCGGTGCTGACGAAATGGTGGTGTGTGGCAGCCATGTCGCTAATAAATGGCTGGCTATAGCGTTGTCCTCTAAGCGGCCCACTGACTCCCTTCTCAGCTGCCGCCCTGCCACCTTGCGAGAGCTCTTCTTTTCGTTGCTTGAATACCTGGCAGTTCAAGGGCATTTCTCCTTGTATTCCTTCCGTCGCGGAGGAGCCACGTGGCATTTTTTGAGTGAAGGCTCTATGGAGCGTACGCTCCTTCGAGGACGCTGGGTCTCATCATCCACAGCGCGTATTTACTTGCAAGATGCCGCAGCTGGCCTCAGTCATCTGTCCTTGACTCCTGAGCAAAAGCAGCACATGAAACATCTAGCACAGGTGCTATCGGCCAAGGGCCAGAATGGGGCCCGTGGAAGGTAGCTTTTTCCCCTTTCACTCTTTTGGTAATCACCTGACAGCTGGCCCCGCTCCTCAGTGTCGGCTGGGGTGTACCCTGGTGAAGGCCAGGGATGATATGTAAAAAGAAGCGACAGGCCTAGCTGCAGGTGAT
>Ga0126342_10016035_pt1 | contig 13087 bp, 10 predicted proteins | sample Cyp1metagenome_FD_92528 | JGI IMG/M metagenome (GOLD analysis project Ga0126342, IMG submission 92528) | Coral microbial communities from Lord Howe Island, Old Settlement Bay, Australia - Cyphastrea 1 metagenome | ecosystem: Host-associated > Invertebrates > Cnidaria > Coral ... | reverse complement strand
GCCGTTGTGGCGCGAAGCACATTTCGAAGTCAAAATGTACAAAACACACCATTGTCGGACCACTTTTGGAAGTTGAGATGTCGAAAAAGTGCACGCCGTTGTGGCGCGAAGCACATTTGGATGTCAAAATGTACAAAACACACCAGCTCCGGACTACTTTTCGAAGTTGAGATGTCGAAAAAGTGCACGCTGTTGTGGCGCGAAGCACATTTCCAAGTCAAAATGTACAAAACACACCAGGGTCGGACCACTTTTGGACGTTCAGATGCCGTTTCGCGTGGCAGTTGTGCACCTTGTCAAAAAGGAGCAAAACGGAAAGGTTTTGTAGCATTTTCAACTACAACCACCACTACAACACACCACACTACAACTACAACTACACCTTCACTACATTCCACTATTCTACACTACACTTCACTACACTCCACTACACTACATTCCACTACACTACATTACACTACACTAGACTCCACTACACTACAACTACAGTACGCTACACTACACTACACTCCACTACACTACACTCAATTACACTACACTACACTACATTACACTACACTACAACGACACTACACTACATTCCACTACACTACACTACACTCTACTACACTCCACTACACTCAATTACACTACACTACATTACACTACGCTACACTACATTCCACTACACTCCACTACACTACATTCAATTACACTACACTACACTAGACTGAATGACACTGCACTACACCTACAACTAGATCTGCAACTGCAACTGCAACTACACTACATTACATAACACTACACTAATGACATTACACTACACTACACTACATTACACTACATCACACTAACTACAACTACAACTACATAAGACTACACTACACTACACTACTTAACACTACACTACACTGCACTACACTACACTATACCCCACTCCACTACACTACACCTCACCACACTACACTCCACTACACTACAGTACACTACACTCAATTACACTACACTACACTAAAATACACGACACGACACGACACTACACTACACCACGCGACACTACACTACACTACACTACGCTACACTATACTAACTACAACTACAAATACAACTACAATACCTTACACAACACTACATTACAACTACAACTAGAACTACAACTACACTACACTACACACGACACGACACTACATAACACTACACTACACTGCACTGCACTGCACTACACTACACTACACTGAATGACACTGCACTACACGTACAACCACACTATACTACACTACACTAATTGCATTACACTCCACTACACTACACTACACCACACTACACTCAGTTACACTACACTACACTACATTGCATTACATTATATTCCATTACGTTACACTACACTCATTTCACCACCGCAAATGCAACTGCAACTACACTACACTAATTACACTACACCACAACTACAACTCCACTACACTACAACTACAGCTACAGCTGCACTACACCACACTACATCCAGCAGTTGTGGGTGAGGTGACCGCCCAGGTGACCACTGCAACCATTGCAGCCCTCCAAAAAACACAGCTCCAACCACCTTTTCGGTCCATCAGTGGATTCGCTCTGCCATCCGTGATTCACAACAACCACTCTCTCGTCTAGGTTTTCTATTTTTGAAACTTCCGCCACCGCCTTTTGCGGTACTACTGGTATATCTATACGAATAGTTCAGTTTAAATTGGATTATCAAGCAATTTATAACTGGGGCACCACCAAGGATAAATGGATTTTAGAAATCATTAAAGTGAGGATGCGTCAAATCCCTTGATACCATATTTTGGGGAGATGAACCATCCCCAATTCAGCACCATCAATGGTTGAAACCATCCCAAAGGGGGTTTATGGCATTGGCTTTCCCACAACACATTCCGGCGGTGATTTTTCATCAGATGTCTGGATCATGTTCAATTCACCAACCTGAAATGTCTGGCTAATTTGGGATACCGTGAGGTTGTTGCACTTTATCCACAAGGATACACAATGAAGATGCATTCCGACCAAACAGGGGATTATTATGGATTATTAGTGGCAAGGAGAGGGGGTCAGCACTGAGAAAAAAGGCGAAGATTGGTTTGAAGATAAAACCCGTGGTCAAAAACAATTGGCTGGAAATTCATCCCAGAATCCCACCAAATTCGTATCGGGTGCTTGGAGTCTTGGAGTCCTGTTGAGTGGTTCAGGTTCTCAAACCTGGTTACAAATCGAAGCTTTTCCATCATCCAAAACATGTCTCAGAAAGACTCAAGGGCAGGAATGATTCTTGGTTCGAAGTGCCACAAATTAGCATAGACCCTGCCATTTTTCTGGATTGTAAGATTAGTCTTGACTAAAAGTTGGCTGTTTTCAGAATCAGAGGCTATTATGGCAAATGATGATTGATAACCACCAAAACAACCCATCTAAGCAAGTTCCTTGGGGCTAATAACTAAGCCAATATTATAATTATATGGCTATTGAAAACCCATTGAAATCATTAAGATGAAATGACCAGCATCAAGATCCCTCCAGTTCCGTGAACGGAACTTGTCACTGGGCTTCCCCCGCGCTGGCGCGGCAATCGACTTCCACCTCGCTCCGTTCGCAATTCGGGGAAACTTTGAAGGGTTAACCGTTAAGCATCCAGAATCCTGGGAAATATTGGTGAGATTTAACCCGAAAACCAACTAGGGACAGTTGTTTTTTTCATCTCTTTGCACGCTGTAAATTGCCAATGTGGACAGATTGGGATTTCTGCAGAAAGGGTGGTGCCAACATCCCTGGATTTTTTTTTGCCCCGGGGACCCCCCGGGAAAACTGGTCACTTGTAACATCCTAGAGCACCGACTATCGGGATGATCACCAGAAACAAAAAAAAACATCTCTGGAGCACTGTATGCACAGGAAAGTTAAACCCTCGTGGTCGTTGGTTGCACCCCCCAGGGTGAGTCAAGAAGACCTAGTGATGTGGGGGGGAAAAATGAGATGTCTACTGCAATTATTTGAAAATCATGAGGCGTCACTAAGAGTTGCATAGGTTTCGTGGCAAAGGTACCTTTTTTTATTTCACTTCCCAAGGGCTACAAGAATAGTTCCTCCTTACTGATAGCAACCAGCAACGAGATAGAATATTTGCCAGTCGCAAACATGCGATTGGGAAAATTACCGTCGGCTTCCCACTAAAAAAATCACCCACACGAGAGAATAATAGAAATAAACATTCACATATTAAACTTTTGCAGTCGATTGTGGGGCAGCTGACTTTGATTTGGGGACATCACTGTTGGGTCTGAATTGAACCATGTATTTTTTCATATCCTAATGCTCCCCATAGTTAAAATTCCCTGGGAAGTAAAACTATATGTTATGAATTAGTACAAGATAGTACAAGTGCGACATTTGTTATACAGGAGAGGCCTGCTCACACCCGGACCTGGAATCTGAAAGCGGCACTTGGACCAAAACCATGCAAAGTTAATCAACAGTATCGACATACGAAGGTAAATCAATAGGTGCTCGCCGACGAGGTTCCTAAAAATACCAATAAGAATCAAATTCCTTCACTAAGAAGTCAATTGTCCAATCATGTCCAATCTGTAGCGTCGCCCCAATACAAACATCAATTAAAATGCGCTTGGCGAAGAAGTTCCCTGATAAGCGCATTTTTATAGTTTATATCCAACCAAGGTCAAGCACACTTTGCTGCCCAAAAAAACTCCCTATCAGGACCAAAATACCTATATATATAAATACTTTACATATAGTTTCACATTCATTTTGTAGCAACCTAAATTAAAGCCTCAAACACATGGCCTCTTTCATTATTTCACCATGTTACCAGCTAGGGTCAATAATCACATTAGCCAGGACTCAATTTAAAATATGTGATGGAAAACTTGACAATGGCAAAAACCATTACCAAAAGATATACAGTTTCTATTTATTAACCAAAGGATTTTGAATGAAACCGATGCATAATTATAACCACGTATAGTTATATAGATAAATCGCTACAATAAGCCCCAAAAAAACATACAGCGACTTGCTTTATGTTCCACATATATAATGAAATCTCTGTGATTTATCTTGAACATAGCTATGCACGTTCTGTTCTGCAAACGTGCTCATGTACACAGCATGCACTGTTCACATTCCAAATGCCCACGCGAGCAAGAAGCGTTAATCCATTTTCATGGTTAGGTAGACCGATTTTAAAACCCCAAGGTCCTCAAAGTCAGGATCCTAGATCATTTGCCATTGCGGCTAGTACAGGTTAAATTTCACATTGGGAAATGTACATGCAGCAAGGAATCATGGGTAGTCATGCATCACCAGATTTATGGATTTCCGCAGTAAAAAATCGCAGATCAGCAGAACTCAGGCGCACATTTTGTGATATTCCGCCGAAAAAAATATGTTCAGCAGAAATCCTAGGGAAAAGCATTGAATCAGCAGAAGTCCGCTACACAAAACCAGAAGATGAGTTCCGCCGAACCATAGGTCTGAATACTAAGCTCCGCCGAGAATTTTTTTCAGCAGAAGTCAGGTACACAATTTGCGTAGTGGAGTTCCGCTGAAAAACAAAAAACTAAAATCCGCAATTTTTTTTGCAACCGATTCGGGGCCACAGGATCTCAATTTTCCGCCGAAAAAAAAATCAGCAGATCTCATGCCCCATAATCGGCCGCACCGGAAAAAAGGTCCACAAAGTCCGCAGAGATTTGTTTGGCAAACTAATCTGAGACTTCAATGCAAAGTTCTGAGCCCTGGACCCTACCATACTTATTGGCCATGGGTGGCACATGTGATCGGGAGGAATTTGCCTGGGTAACCCTTGGAAAATCGTGTAGACTTGGTGATAGGCAATATAACCACCCATTACCATGGTGTGGCCGCATGCTTTTTAAAAGCTCCATAGACAGAGGGTTTCATTTAAGTATTCCCTTCGCCCGCCCCCTAATAAATGCTCAAGTCCACCCAAATACGCAAAAACGTTAAAGCATGCTAAAACTACGTTAAAAAAATAATTGTAATTATAATAGTGCAAGTGCGACATGTAATATACAGGAGATGTCCGCGCACACCCGGACCTGGAATCTGAAAGCAGCACTTGGACCAAAACCATGCAAAGTTAATCAACAGTATCGACATACGAAGGTAAATCAATAGGTGCTCGCCGACGAGGTTCCTAAAAATACCAATAAGAATCAAATTCCTTCACTGAGAAGTCAATTGTCCAATCACGTCCAGTCTGTAGCGTCGCCCCAATACAAACATCAATGAAAATGCGCTATGCGAAGAAGTTCCTTGATAAGCGCCTTTATTTGAAATTATATTCAACCAAGGTCAAGCACACTTTGCTGCCTGAAAAGACACCCTAATCAGGACCAAAGTATCTGATACTGAAACGATTACATATATGATTCACATTCATTTTGTATCAACCGAATCCAAGCCTCAACACATGGCATCTTGTACTGTTAAGGTCCAAGACCACCATTTCAACCCAGTTCGCCATTTAAGGTCAATAGTAAAATTGTAGTAAATTTTATATTGAAATAATAAGGGCAAAACCCTTGAAATTTGTGAAAACAATTGCTAGCAAATAGTTTCTATTAATTTCAGGAAACTTACCAAGAGCATGAAGGGGTGGAAGGGAAATACCCATTAAATCAAACTTAAATTTGGATGATCCTGAGACCCCAATTCGATTGCAAAGTTTATATATTTATACAACATCCCCGCATGCCTGTGCCGAAAATGTTGACACAACTTGACATAACTGATGATGTTTTCTCAGCAACAGGTGCTACTGGGTTTATCAACCCGCGGATTCATCCCCAGCCCAAGTGGGGGACACAGTTCTATAGAAATTCACCGTGTTTATATCATAAATCATCGAACTATATAACTTCGGGCCATGGCTTCGCAAAGTAATAGTCATTACCAGAAGGTATATCTGATATGATCTTCCCACTATATCCCATAAATCGCTTCTACCCCACTTAAATCCCCATTCAATAGCCATTAAACCCCAACCACCATGAGAAATCCAGCAAAAATCACCATGAAATCCCATGAAATGTCCGTGAAAAAACACCCATGTAGCGTGAACTTCCCAGTTCCCAGCCTCGCACCGCGAGGCTTTGGGGTGAACTGACTGCGGCCTGAGAATCGCTCGTGCCAAGTACGGGGAGGGACCCCCCAAGTGTGTTTGTTGGCAAAAAATATATACACCACATCTAACCATACATATGTATATATACATATATATATATATATACATATATATATACATATATATATATAGATAGATAGATATATTGTATATGTATATGTTATATATGTATGGTTTATATGTTTAAAGACAACATGGTCACGTCACAACAGTACGGAATATACATGGCCTCCGTGCGTTTCCGCACCACCATGGTCGTGGAACTCCAGCACGATCCAGCAGACGGGCCCTTAGGGAACCAGCTCCTGGTGGGGCACCGGGCCCGTTTTGAGGTGTCATAGATTTCTGGTGGATGGATAGGTAAATTTATAAGTAAACCTAAGATAAGTTAATACTAATAATAAATCAAATATAGGTAAGTAAACCTGGCTGATAACCTCACTGTGATATGATGATACGGCTAACTATGATATGGCTATGGTGGAATGATACTAAATCTAAAGCTAATGATTACATCATTTGTGATAAACATGTGGAATTATTGCGCTTATATATATAGTTCGATGGGGCGGCAAGATAAAGAAACAAACACAGCCTTCCTGTAGGAAATTCGACTTAATAATCAACTGTGATGATGTGACTGGCAGTGTGACAGTTTCCCATAAATGGGGGTACCTCAATAGCTGGATGGTTTATTTCACGGAAAATCCATAACTGGAAGATAACTGGGGGTACCATGACTTAGGAACCCCCCCATATGGAGTTTTTTTCTGGGGGGTTCCCAAGTCACCAGAGGTTTCAGTACTATGAACAGAAAAATTGGGGTTCCGCCCAGTTCTCCTTGCCACTTCACATGGTACGGAAAGCTCTCCAGCGTTTTGACACTTCCTCGCACGGCAAGCTGCGAAGGCAAAAGAATCAGGTCGCGCATCCCGGCCAGGCAAAAGGAGTCCAAGAAATGTAGCAGGTAGGGCAAATGCACCTGCAGCTCATGGCATTTCATGGCATTTCATGGGCTCCAGGTGATTTTTTATGGGAATTGAAGCATCAATATCATGGTGATGTTTCAGCAAACATCTTCGGATGGTAAGAAAAATATGAAGATTTCAGATTTCAGCAACAACAAGGATGTACAAGGTGGTGCCCATTGGTGCCTAGTGATATAAGTTGGCTTAGTATGTTTAGTTCTAGCGATTGGATGTTCCATAACTGTGGTGCACCACCTTACGGGATACAGCCCAGTTGAGCAACAATTCACCATGAATCAACGGTGCTTCACAAAAAATGGGGACAGAATAGCATACAGACATGTTGATTGATAATGAATAGTAGTTGCATCTCTCTGGTAAACTAATATAGCCAAGGAAAAAAAACAACATGTTTAATAGGTCGATGATCTATAAATTGAATTGCCATTTTCCACTGCTATGTTAGATGAACAGAGGGTACTTTAGTTGTAACGGTTTAATCGGGATTCTAGTCCACTACAGGGTTTTTTTCACCATCGCGCTGCAAAGACATCAAGCATCACGCAGATATCCTCAGATTCTCACTTTTTTCCCACTAGGTGGCAACATGCCAGGCAGGTAGCCTGCGACAAAAGGGTACACGGGAGTTCCGCGAGAGGACGTAAAAGCTTTACGGCTACGGAGTACTGTAGCATACCATACTCAAAATTTTCGGAAGTCCTCCAAAATCAAAATTAAGCAAAAAAATCCTCATAATCAACATGATGAAATGCAACAGTACCGTGCTGAAAAAACATTTAAAGTAGGCTATTTGGATGCTCCCTCATCCTCAAGCGCGTTCATCCGGGGAAATCTCCCACGGATCCAAAACAAAGCTACAGCCACGGCCCTCTGCCGAAGCCAATGCTGGGTAAACAGCGGGTGCTCCGCACGGATCTTTGGAGAATGTTTCCAACGTGCATCCCTGACTCAGGATCCATGGGTAACTGCGATGACCCCGATAATCCATGCATCCAAACAGGGATCGTTTTTAGATCTGCATGCTTCAAATGTGGTGCAGCATCATTCAATATAGCTGTGTATATCTGTATAGCTGGATGCTCCGCCCTGGTCATATCCTCATATTTCATGAGGGATGATATTCCTGTTGTTGGCAAACACCGAAATTGCCTTTCACCAATCAGAAAAAATCCACCTGCAATTTTTTGGGCAATAGCATCCCCTTTTCTTGAAATTTTGCAACTGTTCAGCAACCGTCTATGCTCTACATACGCACAGTCGCCAGCTGCGGCCAATTTTCACGGTCATGGATCGAAGTGTTAGGACCCCAAAACCACGAAGAAAGTTCACCAAAATCACAAGAATCCTGGTGATTACGTATTCAAAATCCAGAAAATCAGCCGAATTTGAAGCAGATTGCATCATATTGAAGCATCCTAAGTGTCATGTTCATATTCAAGCTGCCTTGCGAGCCAAGGCAAATCTTGGGGTCCTTGACCCATTTTGACCCATGAAGAAACCAGATACGCCCCGGGCCATGGCCACATAACTCCATCTTAACTTTTCCTGGTCACGTGAGCCAATCCAAATTGTTCAAATTCAAATTGGAGAGTGCGAAACCTTAAAACCCATTAAAATCCATTAAAATCTATTAAAATTCATTAAAATCCATTAAAATCCAGTAACTATGATGTTTTCCCCATGTATTGCCCAGGTGTCGAAATCATTTTCAGCATCCCTCTGGATCTCCCATCGCTATGATCACGGCCCGGAGCTAGCACGGCGCAGTCTGCACGGCATCAATCCAAGTTGGCTAGTTACGGCTAGTTGAATAAGGAGGTAAAACCACAAAAATGCATAGAATAAGTGGATATACATGGAACCATCATTTAACTCCTAGAAAATGTGGATTAATAAATCAAAATCAATCTAGATAATCCAACTTGTGATGGGAAAATAAGGGCTACAAGTATCCGGCAAGAGACCCCAAACAGTATGTAGTTAGGATTCTCAAGGGAAAGGTGGAAAGGACCCAAAATCATCAGTGGCTGCAAGCTAGTAGGACAAAAGCGGCCCTAGTAGTGAAAGCATGGCGTTCAGTCAAGGCGTCTCTGGAAGAAGAGATGCCAGGTTAGATTCTGCAAGTTCCATTTGTGAAGATCTCTGTAGACGATCGTGCGCAAGGTCTTCTTGACAGGTTCTCTGAAGAAGCTGCTGTGCAAGATCCCTGTGTAAGGCTATCTGTACAAGGTGTCCAAAAGACATCTCCACAGAAGATCTCTCCAAAAGATCTCAAAGTCAGATCTCTGTTCGAGCTCTCTATAAAAGATTTCTGAGCAAGAACTCTGCTCTCTTCACCAGGTCTCTGTACAAGATCTCTATAGGGGTCTTCTGGCAAGATCTCTGTACAAGACCTCTATAAGAGCTCTGTTGGCAAGATCTCTGTACGAGACCTCTTGGCAAGATGTCTGTGCAGATCTCTATGAGGTCTCTTAGCAAGATCTCTGTGCAAGCTCAATATAAGAGATCTCTTGGCAAGATCTCTTTATGAGACCTCTGTACAAGCTCTCTATAGGAGCTCTCTTGTCAAGATTTATGTAAGAGACCTTTTGGCAAGATCTCTGCACTGCAACAGATCTCTATGCAATGTCTCTGCACAAGATCTCCATAAGAGGTGTCCTGGCAAGATCTCTGTACAAGATCTTTATAAGAGGGCTCTTGGCAAGACTCTTGAAGAGATCTCTGTACAAGCTCTCTATAAGAACTCTTTTGGCAAGATCTTTGTAAGAGACCTCTTGGCAAGATCTCTGTACAAGATCTCTAAAAAAGCTCTCTGTGCAAGATCTCTGCGCAAGCTCTCTATAAGAGACCTCCTTGTCAAGATCTCTGCACAAGATCTCTATAAGAGCTCTCTGTGCAAGATCTCTGCGCAAGCTCTCTATAAGAGACCTCCTTGTCAAGATCTCTGCACAAGATCTCCTTGACCAACAAAATGAGCACAGCGCCACAAGGAGAGCGATCTCACACGCCCAAAGTGCCGAGGGTTGCGCCAGCCATCTCAAAATGAGCACCGCGCCGCAGCGAGAGCGATCTGACAGGCCCTGAGTGCCAAGACGGTTGCGCGAGCGATCTCAAAATGAGCACCGCAGCACAACGAGAGCCATCCAACACGCACAAAGTGACCAACGGTTGCGCGAGCGATCTGAAAATGCGCACCGCGCCACAACGAGAGCGATCCAACACGCACCATAACAGGAGGGTTGTGAGGGTTGCGCGAGCATATGTTCGATTTTCACAAAGCACTGCGCCCACCACTAAAAAGGAACATTGAAAAAGTAAGGAAAAGTCAAAAACAACGATGTACGTAGGTCTCAGCAACTTTTTTGTCGAGGTCTTATACAAAGGACTGCACCTGCCACGAAAAATGAGCCCGAGTCATCCGAAGTCCTGCGCCTGCCACGCAGAATTATCATCATGTTCCAAATCAAATTCGACAACAGTTTCACGAAACGATATTTTCGACCCTTTCAAACGTTGTCCAAGTTCATCATATATTACGCCTGCCACGAAAAATGACCTCCAAAAGCACCTCTAATTTTGACCCACGCCCATAGGTCTCCGCGACACCCGTTTGTGCGAGCCTGCGCGGTCGAAATGCGCATGGACATCTCACAAGGGAACTTCTGTGCTGCAAGGTGCGCCAAATTTACCGAACGCCCCTGGATGTACCGGAGCCACTTAGTAGCTGGATGCCATGAACTCCTGGGATGCAGCAGTTTCACCAGCAGGGAGGGTTTACCATGGTAAAGCCACTAACCCATCCCCAATTGGGGCGTTGTTACTGCGAAGCTCCATGGGATGATTCCGGATGGTGTTGCATGGGTGGATGATGGAAAATGATGGAAAAGGCCTGACAACAACTACAGTCGGAAATAAATTTCAAAGAATCGATATACAAGTAGTACCTGGACAAGCCGGGGACGGAAGTTTCACAAATGAAAGGCCTATAGCGCAGAAAACAGAAGGTGCCTATAGGATGTGGATCCCACCCGTGTGCGTTGCAGAAACCATCTCTTGACATCTCAATCCTTTGACATCTCACCTCATCGCATATCATGTCTTCTCGCCTCTCTTGATCTCTCTGGCCCTCTTCTCAACTTTTCTGAGCTCATCTCATCTCATGTCTTCTCTCCTCTTCTCATCTCTTCTCAGCCCTTCTCAGCTGTCCTGGCTCAGCTGATCTCAACTGCTCGTGTTCTCAGCTTTCTTCTCTGTTCTCAGCTCATCTGAGCTGTTCCTTTAAGCAATATCCGAATCCTTGTTTGGATGTTTTTCAATGTTCTACGTTCCCGACCCAGCCGATTTTAACAAGATCACATTTTTCCTGGAATCGCAGGAAATATCATCTGAAGATTGAGTGGACGATATTCAGAAGGCTGTGAAATGTGCTGGAAAATGTATATCTCAACTCCTCAATTTCGACTTGAATGGATCGAAAAGTTCGGAATATTGAAATCTATCTGCTCGTTCCACCTCCATCGTATTCGTCGTGATGCCGGCTGCAAGTCGTGCGCGAAAACTCGGAAACTCACCTCTCCCAGAGTATTGAAATGTTCCAGCGATTTCTGTAGCTTGAAATGCATCCCGGCACCAAAACAACAAGACTGATCCTTCAGCCCATCCCAAAGATTGCACTAGAAATCATCCCAGACATCCAGACAATCAAATTTGTTTGCGACCAGTACACCAGATCTGACGAATTGAATTAAATGGGCCAATGTCCAACCATGTCCAACCAAAAGCAGCTCTGGTTTTCCCAATCCAATCCAAATATATCCAAACAACTTTTGCTGTAAAGGATCATCAACAGCATTGCAATCATAACATATTTAAAATTCTTTAAAGCAATCTATCTAGAGAATTTCTAGAGATACCCTCCGGTGCCATCAAACGTGGCGTGCTGGAAAATCGACCATTTATAGAGATGTTCCCTTAGAAACATTCATAGGGGATTTATGGGGATTTCTCAGGGCCAGCATCTTGAATACCTTTGGTGACCGGAGGCTGTCCTTTCTGGTTGGTTCCTAGAGGAACCTCCCTGACTGGTAAGTTGGTCAACTAGGCCAAAGATTGAATTTATGGCAGATCTACAGTTTTTGGATGGATCCATAAATTATTTCCTCTGGCTGATTGTCCTTACAGACTCATCCCACCGGGATGGATCCTTCAAAAGCTCGCATATATTGCTGATCGATGACCAATTTCCTGGTTCTCTTTTTTGTTCAGGTCCTCAATATTCCTCAGTTTTCGATGCTAGGAATCGGGATATACACGATCATAAACCACTACCATTGGGGCCGGTGCGATGTATCTCACCATACGCCGGTTTTGGAACATCCAGTTCTCCCGGTTCTGTGGACGATCTAACCTGTTGGATTTCTGCCAAGAGAAGTAAACTGGAGGATCCCAAAAGCATGGGTTTCAATTTCAATGTTTCAATAAAATGGTCTCATGACTTGGATGATTTGGGCGACCCTGATGACAAAACGGAAACCTCCATTTATCAAATCCCATTTCTTGTGGGTGCTTTATGATTTTTCTGGTTTTGGGCTGACCACATTAGTTTTGACTTCATTCATCCTGATTCCTGATGAATCCCTTGTAACTTGTAAGTGGAGCCGACTTGAAGGGGTCAAAACTTTTTGCGCGGTTCCAAGATATGTCAAGACATGTCAAGATACGTGGAGCCCCCTGGAAAATGAAGAAATTCTGCTAATTAAATCAACATTCCCCTTTTCTTGGCTGCAAAAAGAATCTCTGATTTTTCCCCACCTGCCAGGTGAGGGTTGTTAGATTTTATCAGAGCTGTTCTCCTCCTCCTCCTCCGCCTCCTCCGCCTCCTCTGCCTCCTCCGCCTCCTCACCCGCCGCCTCCTCCTCGCAGT